>Ga0209017_10000955_pt1 | contig 24737 bp, 42 predicted proteins | sample YNPBryunderm2012_FD_185812 | JGI IMG/M metagenome (GOLD analysis project Ga0209017, IMG submission 185812) | Anoxygenic and chlorotrophic microbial mat microbial communities from Yellowstone National Park, USA - YNP Bryant MS undermat 2012... ...
ATACGAGAGCCGTCGAGCAGGCTCAGAATTTGTTCCGCTCTTTGTTCGAAGAAGTAAACATTGTTCGTGCTCAAAATTTCCTTGACGAGCTCCAATGCGCTCAGGCGTAATGATGGGTTGGTTTTTCGCGTCACGAGGATTTTCAATGGCTCGGTTGCGTAGCCAATCAAGATCAGCAAATATTGCGCGACGGCGTAGCTTTTTCCTGAACCTGCTCCGCCGAAAATAACAAGTTCAGTACCTTCGCGGATAGCTCTTGAGAAGAATCTCACATACTTAGGAATCATCCAATTGCTTGTCCGCGTTTCCGTCATAGTTTGTTTTCTCCTCTTCAGGAAGTTCGATTATAAGCTTGGGTAACTTGTCGAGCTCAATTGCGGTTTCTTTCCTATCTGCCCATCTGTCGGGCGCGCGGTTCTTGAGGAAGAAAATGATCGCGGTCGTGTCGGGAGGCATGTGCTTTTTCATCACTTCTTGGCGCTCGTACACGGTTTCGTCTTCGCGAATCACGCGATGCACTTTGATTTCTTGGTATTCGTATCCCATCGCGCGCTTGAATAAAGCGTTTTCGACTTTGTGTATCGCTTCTTCTTTGCCTTTTTTTACCGCCTCACCTAATTGAGGATATTTCTTGAGCCATTCATAGAATGTGCGTTCCGATATCCCAAGATTGTGAGCGATTTCTTCTTGAGTTAGTCCTTGCGAAGCATATTCGTAAGCTTGATTGATCATTTCTTTGTTGAACCTCGGTTTTCTTCCTCGCATGCGCTCCCCCCGTTGCTTGGACCTCCTCGGGTTTGGAAAGGTTTTAGGCTTGCTCTTCAGCGTAGTTGAAGCGATATCTGATTGTGAATCGGATTGTACGGAGCTGGTTTCAGTTCGCTAAGTTTCTTTTTCACTATTTCCATCCTTAACCCTCCTGTTTCAAGATTACCACGCCGAATAAAATTAGTCAAGCCCACCATTCGATCGTGACTGCGCCTTTGTGTATTTCCGCAATCACGTAGTGCGTTTCATGCCCTGACGCGTCCACAACGAGCCCTTCCGCCAACGTCGTGTCTCCGTTTTCAGAAAGAATGTTTTTCACTACTAAGATTCTTCCACCGTCAAGCTCTATGATTTCTTCCATGCTCCTACCTCCCTTCAGAAACGGGAGAGCTCTTCGCTCTCCCGTCAATGCGCAAATGCTTTTCTAAGTTTTTCGACTCTTTCTGCGTCCATTAGGCAAATGCCATCTTCGACGCGAACCCACGTGAGCTTTTTCCAGCCGAAGTACGCCTTCACAAGTCGCTTCACCTCGTGCCATTCTCCGCGTGTTATCTTCTTTGTCTCGTGAAACAGTGTTTTGCTTCCATTCGCAGATACGTAGATCCTCATTTTTCCACCTCCCTTTCAAGCTTGCGAATATCCGCTTCAGCCACAAGCGTGACGCTAACGTTTCTGATATTTCTAACCTCATAGATGCCCCCGTTGCTGGCTGTGTAGAACGGTGTCATGCTTGCCAAAGCGATTAGGTAATCGCGAGCTTCTTCGATTGTTTCAAACACAAAACATATTTTGTCGTCGCGAATGGTCTTTGTCATTTCCTCTCCTCCTTTTCATTCGTCTTCCTCTTCGTTCGCCACGCGAAGTTGGTCCACGCGGTCTAAGTATCCCCCGACAAGCTCCAAGATCCTCTGTCTCAAAACGGGTTTTCGGTTCGAAAACTTGTACAGGTGCAACAAGACTATCAACGTCTTCAGCTGTGTGCGCGGGTTCTTGTTCTGAATCCTTTTCACAAGTTGAGCTACGCGAAGATTGTCAAATTCCTCCGCATAGAGCACCTTCCCGTTTTCGTTAACGACTTCGACGGTCGCAATTATCCCGCGTGGCGTTTTTTCAATTCGCGTCGCGATCTTCATCGTCATCCCTCCTTTCCACGCGCAAAAGCGCCATTACGAACATCCCCAACAAAGCGCCTAACAGTATTAGTCCCAAACCTACGATGAAGCTCATTCCTCCTCGCCTCCTTCCTCCTCAGCTTTCTCAAGAATGTACTGCCACAAGTCCTCATCTTCAATCTGCCAAAGCTCGCAACCGTACTCCACAAGCGCAATTCTGTTTGCTCTCTCTAACAAGCTTTTCATGCCTCTTCCCTCCCTTTTCTAACCCGTTTCTACTGTTTCTACTTTCCCCCTCGCCACACGCCGCCGCAATCCCTTTTCTGGAGCGCGTTTCCGATACTTATCCGAGTTTCTAACCTTTCTACTTTTTCTACTCTCTTAAGAGTGAGAAAGCTTCTAATAGCTTTCTCACTCTATATATTTTTTATATAATATAGCGAAAGTAGAAACGCATTCAAACCCACATGAGAAGCGGTTTTGCGTTTCTAACCCGTTTCTAACGTTTCTACTTTTACCCATGTATAGCCCTCCATTTGCCTCTGGAGGAGTTTTCGGCTAACCCTTGCTTTTTGAGTTCCGATAAAGCGTTCCAGACGCTTTGTTGAGACGCTCCGATGAGCTTCGCCAGGTCTGCGGGGGTCATTTCACCTTCTTCGAGGAGCAAAGAATATACAACGTCTCTAACAGTGTTTCCCGTTATGTTCGTTTTCAATTCTGTGTCCGCGCGGGAGACGAATGCGAACCCGTCTTGCCACTGCACGCGCAAGCCGATGGGATCGTGATACCCAAAGTTCGATTTTCGGTTATAGAGCGCGTAAATGAAAGTTTTTTCGTCATTGGGAGAGCGCCAGAACTTGAGCTCCCAGGTCATGCGCGCGAGGTTTTCGAAAAACACAGACCCAATTGGCATAGCTCCGTCGTCCTTCTCTTTGTGCGCTTTCGAGACATGGGAAATGATTAACACAGTTACACCCATGTCAGTTAGTTTGCGCACCTCGGCGAAGAAGCGAATCACGTTCGCCGAATCGATCAGGTCTCCTCCAGACGCCAAAGCCGCTGAGTCGAGGATAACTAATTTCACGTCGTGATGTGTGACGTTTTCAACAATGTTATATATCTCCTCTGTCAGTGTTCTTGTGGCTGAGAGGTACAGCGGCGGGCGTTTTCCCGCGATGTCGAGCACAAGCTGGTTGAAGCGCGTATTTGTCAACGCGTAGTCGAGCTCCCAGTCCATGTAGAGGACGTTGACAGGCTCTTGACGTTGATAATTGAGATCATATCCTGACTGGAGAAGGACAGCGACATAGAGCGCAACGATGGATTTTCCTGCACCACCTGGAGCGTAAATAAGAGCAGGGACGCGCGCAGGGAGCAAAGGATATAACAGATATTCTACGGTCGGTAGCGTCTCACAAAATTCCAGCGGTTTAGCTTCATTAGGTGTGTGCAAGAGTGTGAAAACGTCGTTGCAGAATTTTTCGACGAGTTTGATCCAATCAACGCCCTCGAAAGGACTCCCAGCCACGACGTTTTTGATGTAGTTTGCCACGTTTTTTCGGCTTTGCGGGCTGCTCAGGCTTAGTCTTCCAGTGTAAATATGCATTCTTGTGCCATCCACGAGGACACCTTTGATTGTTAAAAGACCCGAAGTGTGTTCGTCTTCTATGATTCGCGACAACGAAAATTCGATTGTTCCCATGGCGTAGTTTTCAAACGCATAACACCCCAAGGGGGTCTTTTCCACGATCATATTCATTCCTCCTTGAGCTTCTCCCAATCTGTCGGTTGTGGACGTGGGCTTGAAGATTTCTTTTGAAGTTCCTTCAGTAGGACTAACAATATTTCTTGTTGCTTTGCCATCTGCTCCTCGAGCTTTTCTATTCGCTCAAGGAGCATCCTTTCGGCGCGGGAGAGTCTTCCTGACGAACGGGGCGTGAGACCCCGTTCGTGGTAGAAATCGAGCCAATCAGAAGACACAGGGAAATCGATGTAGTCTTCATTCATGCGAATCACCGTCTTGCGAGCGTGTTTCGGATAACAATGTTTGTAGCTCGTCTATCAATTTGGATGCTTGAGCTTTTGTTAGCTCTGACGAACTTTGTACGCCGTATCTTTGTTTGATATCGGCGACAATTTCTTCAACAGAGCATTCGGCTTCTTTTGCGAGATCGTGGATAAGGTGCGTGATCATTTTGATTTGCTTCTCCGTCGCAAGTTCTTGTTTTTGCGTCTGTTGCGCCGGCTTTTGCTCTGCTTCGGTGGTTTCCATATCTTCTAAGTCTTGGGTGAAAACATTTGAGGCTCCGAGCCCAGTCAAAACGGCGTCGACGTGTGCACGTTTCTTAGCCATTTTTAATATTGTGTTTGCGTTTCCAAGAGGATTATCGCTCCAATGACGTTTTTCCTTGCTGTTGCACGAGCCGAATCCTTCTCCCACGACCTGACCAGACGCGGTTGTGAGTGTAGCCTTGAACATGTAATAAACATAGTTTTCTTCCTCAATCGCTTTTAGGAGCTCAAAATGTGGTATGAGATTGAAAAGGCGCGTGAGTTTCTCGGCACCCGACTTGTAGAGCGATGGTTTCCCTTCGCGTTTCCCGTGCGGGAAACCGTAATCGACGTCCGCTTCAAGAACTTCTTTTTGTAACAGTCTGAAGAGATCGTACTGTTCCTTCAGCGCCGTGATTTCTTGCTGTGTTACTGAGATAAGTTTTGGCAAGTCACTCATTTTCTTCACCTCCCAAAACTTTCTTCAGTTCCTCGTAGAAGGCTTGTGCCTCGTCCTTTTCGAAGGTTTCCGTGCTCCCGTCTACGAACTGGATCTGCAACAGCGGGCCGCGCGCGAAGACGTACGTTATCGCGGATACGTTGTTCGTGTTCAGCCAAATAACACTTTGCTCTTTCTGTAGCCTCACCCACATGCCTTCGCCTGCCTCCCTCAGGCTCCACCTCCTCCTGAGTTTTCTACATCTAACATAGTGGGAGGGACTATGTTAGACGTGCTAAAGTTTTTCGAATCTCGCTAAGATAATATCGACTAAGTTTTGCGATCGCATGAAGCTACCGTAACGATCCCCAAACGCATAGCTGAAAAACACGTGAATTTATCATAGGGAGAAAAACACGTGGTATGATAGAATTGAAAGAAAATAGTTGTGGTAAACTCCAGGTGTGGTAAAATAGAATATTAGCCTGCTCCACCTCCCTTCAAATAGAAAAAGCGCTTTAACCCTCCTTTGGGAGGGTATTTCGTTTCAAAAGTTTCTTCAGGGTCTCTAACTCCATGCAAACAATCCAATCTTTTCTGTCTGCTCTAACAAAGAGCAAATCCGCGCGCTCAAGGAAACGATACAGCGTTTCAAAACCGCGTGCGCGCCTCTTGACCTCTACGACCCACTGCGGATGTCCCTTTTCGAAAACGACGACATCGCCTTTTTGGAACTCGGACGCTCCCGAAAGTGGGACGCGTTTTGCGTCGAAACCGAGCTCGCGAAGGATTTCTTCTGCCTCCTTCTCGCCACGGTATCCTTTTCTCCGCGAAAGCTTTCCCACAAACAATCCCCCCTTCTCTGCCATTTGCACCCCTTCAACAATAGTTTACCACATGAACGGCGCGGTGGCTAAGGGAGGAGAACATGGGTTGCGCTTTCTCGGTTTCATCATTCTGCAATGTACTTGATCGCAAGTCGTTACGGAGTCTACATTATGTCGCAATGTAGGGGGGGTATAATTGGGGTGAAAAGTGTTTGAGAAGCCCCGCCGGGTGAGGTGGCGGGAAAACGGGAAAGGAGGGGTGAAGGATGAAAGATGTGCGAAAAATCATTGAAGATTGGCTCGAGAACAGGATGTGGCATCTCATACCACAAGAGACACGGCAAAAAGCGGAGCAGTTGTTGCAGCAAGGGGTTGCGGGAATCGATTTAAAGGGTCTCATCATCGTGCTTCATCATTTTGTTACTGAACCGGTCGAGACTCGTTACGGAACCGACATCGTAGCGCAACGAAAGGCAGTAAAATAAAAGTGGAAAACAACAAATGCCGTCGGGGAACGACGGCAAAAGGGAGGGGGAAGTATGGGAAAGATAACTTTAGAGTCATTGGAGGCACCCTATGTCTTAAAAGAAAGCACGTATTTCTGGCGGACGGAGCGGCATGCGGCCGCGCGCCGCAGCCGCGAGAAATACTACGTGAGCCTGGTAGAAGACTGGTTGAGGCGCCTTTGTGAACAACACGGGTTGAACCTCAGAATTGAAAAGACAGACACGAGCGTCGCGGCATACAACAAAGATGAGCAGGTATTCAAATTCACAATCAGGTTAAGTTGCCGCCACGTTTACAAGAGACAAGATGTGAAAAAGTTACTGCGGCTGGTTTCTGAAACGCAAAGGAAAGGAGGTGACGGACGTCCTCCCGCGGCAGGGGAGTAAAAACGGAGAAGAGGAGGTGGAAGCCCGCGGTGGGAGGCGCGGGCAAGGCGATGGGAAAGGCAGAAGTACTTCAAAAGCTGCGCAAATTCTTGAGAAAGAATCTCTGGGAGATCCCCGAGGTCCAAGAAGCGGTCGCGCAGTTGGAGAGATTGGCCGCGCAGCACGATTGGTACCCCTCAGACGTGCTCAACTTTGAAATCATGTATGAGAACAAGCCGCGAGCGCTCAGGATAATTTTCAGTGCTCCTGTTGAAACGCTCGGCGAAGACTCCGTAAAAGAGATGCACCGCTGGCAAGAAGTAATAGCGACCGCAGTCCAGTCCTTTGTTTTGAAAACCCTCGAAGCCGAAGGTCTCCCATGGGAAATTGTGAACGAGCTCTGAAAAAGCACCGCACTGCGAAAAGGTCCGCTCACGAGGAGCGGACCTTTTGCTCAAATCTCGTCGACGTCCAGCACGTCGAAGCGGGTGTATCCGCCAAGCACAAGCGCTGATTCGATCGCTTCATCGATCATGAAATAACGTTTCGGCAAGAGTACGAACGGTGTGAACATGCGGTATTCGTATTGATACGTGCTTTCGTCGCGCACGATGGCAAAAACGTGATTTCGTTCGGGGCGTTTGTGTACCCCTGTGATGTAATATGCCTTCCTCCCGAGCGCCTGCGCGAGCCTGCACACAGCAAGAGCGAAATCGTCGCAATCTCCTCCGCCGCGCCTTACGAACGCTGGCAAGTCGTATTGGATGTCGAGAAGTCCCCACAGCGGGTCGGGAATGTAGCGAAAGCGCGTCATGAAGTTTGCGACATCGTCGAGCGTGCGCATCTTGTATGCCTCGGCAATTTTCCTCGCGTACTCCTTTGCGCCTTTTTTGCCTTTTCGAAAGAGCATTTTCAAGCGGACGTAGAGGCCGAGCATGCCATGGCCACCCCTCATTTTGTGAACTTGCTCGCCACATTGCTGCCGCAGTAGATTCCGAACAACGCGATAACGACGTGGGAAAAGTTATCGTTGTCGATCTTGTCGAAAACTTTGAGGAGAAAAAAAGCCGCAATGAGAAGCAGCGCCAAGATGAATTTGCGGCTTTTCCACTTCTCTTCCATACGGTCACCTCACGAAGAGCAAAACGAGCGTTCCTATCGTGATCGCTCCGACGACAATCCATGCAACTCTTTTTTGTTTGTCTAACTCTGTTTTCAGCCTCTGTACTTCTTCAGCAAGCGCTTTCTTTTCCGCTTTCTCGAGCTCCAGCATATCGCGCAAAACTTGCACTTGTTGTTCGAGATTCGCAATTTGCGCGCGATAGTTCTGATTCAGCTCCTCCAGCTGTTTGATGTAGTTTGCGAGCAAAATCACCGTTTCTTCGTCGAGATAATATCTGCCGTCCTCGGCACGCTGAATGATTTTGTATTCGGCGAAGAGAGAAACGACGGCAAAGAGGATCAACAATATCAGAAGCCTCTTCATCACGATCCCTCCAGTCGGAAACCTTCTTCTTTTATCTCGAACTTTGTTAGCTTACCATCCTTTAAAAGCGCACAACAAAGTCTGCCTTGCTCGTTTACATATGCCCATACACGCATTCACATCAAGCTCCTTACGATGATTTCGTAGATCTGCACGACGCTATCGAATGCGGAAGCTACTACCGCCACCAGAAGCAACAACACCACGAGGCATCTCATGATTTCGCCTCCTTTTCACTTTTTAAGTTTCTTTAGTACCTCGTTCAAGTACTCAATCGCCTCATCCACGTTGTTGAAGTGCTTTTTGTCGTAGATGATCTTTTCCTCTGCTTTGAGCTTTTCAAGCTCTTTTTCAAGCTTATCAAGCTCCGCTGTCTTACGTTTTTTAATCTCCTCTAACTCTGTTTTCAGCTGTTGCCTTTGCTTTTTCTTCGCTAACTCCGCTCCGCCGACGAACGCGACTAACGCGAGGATGAGCCACCAAAACCGCTTGACGAATTCTGTTGACGCTTTGAAAAACTCTTTAATCACCTTCACTATTTTCATTCGTCTCACCTTCCTTCGTGAGTAGTAAATCAACCAACCTGCGCGCTTGTTCGTTTGCAAGGAAGCTCACAAGACCCGTGGCGATCGCATCAACAAAATGTTCGTTCTTTCGCACACTGTGCCGCAAAGACTCATGACCCGTTATGTACCCAATTGCGTGCAAGACTTCGTGAAACAATGTTTGTGCAAACTGAGTTCGTGAGAGAAGCGGAGACACGTAGATGCGAGCATCCTCGAGGTCATAAGCGACGTGAAGTCCTTGTGTGGTTTCAATTTCCAAGCCTTCCTCTTCGCACGCCTCGGAAAGTTTTTGTTCGTCGCATATAATTCTGTATGGAACGCCTAAAATCCTTACACTTATCTCAAATCCTTTCATCGCTTACCCTCCCCTTTGAGTCGCCAAAACTCGCTCCAAAAGAGGAAATCAATCAAGTGCGCTTTTGTCTCTTGCGGTACAGCTTCATCGATTTTGCAATTCGACGGATCTCGCATCGCCAGCCAATTCAAAACGTTCCCAATACCCCAATTGTATGCCATGACCGCGAGAATGTCGGCACGTTCGTAGTCGAAAAACATTCTGTAAAGACGTCTAAGATAGCGAATCCCAACAAAGATGTTGCGGTCTGGTCTAAACATGTCATCGTAGTCGAAGTTTGTTGAATAAATCTGGTTTATATCCTCGAGCGCCGCGCGCGAGACCTGCATAAGTCCTCTCGCATATCCCGAATCCGCGTTAGGATCCCAGGCGCTTTCGGTTTCAATCAGCGCAAAAACGTGGTGCAACTTCGGAAAGTCCGCGACCTTGTACGCCGTCACAAAGTCAACATAGTGTGCCTCAACTAAGTGTTCAAGCATTTTTCTTGTCATGTCCTCACCTCCTCAGAAGGAAGGAAATTAACAAACTTATAACCGCCGAGGAAGTGAGAACCGCGAGAAAGATTTCACCGACCATGGCTTTCACGACGCCACGAACACGATTTTCCAAGTAGCCGTTTAGACGATCGGACAAGGACTTGAGTTGCTGTTTTATCTCCTCGATGTCCTTTTCCTGTGCCTTTAACAGTGTTTCAACCGCCGCAATTCTTTCGCACAAGTTGTCCATTTTCCCACCTCACTTGAACTAGTGTTGTTTTTCTAACCTAAGTTGTCCTATCACACTTATTTTACTTCGACAAGTCTAACTTCTTTTTTCTTCTCTTCTCTGTAAAGCTTCACGATCACATGGCATCTGGGAACAAGCGGAAACAGCTTTTGATCCGCATACTTTGCTCGCGCCCACGCCGACACGCAGACATGAAGAATGTTTCTTTCAATCACTTTCTTGTTCAGAGGATCATACTCCTCGACCGCCGTCATCGCGGTCATTGGCGCGTGCGTGTGCCCCGTGATGTAAATATCTGCGCGCTGGATTCGTTCGAAAAAGTATCTGTGTTGACGTACGGAGCGTTCTGGAAAACGTCCTCCCGCAACGCCGTGATGGCATACAATCGAATACTGTGTACGTCCTCTTGAACCGCGCGCAGAGCCGTTCAAAGCTACGTCGACGATCAAAAAATCATCACTGAACGGTACGCCTAACTCTGTGCAAATCAAGCGAATCGGATCCACACCCGCGACGCGCCACGTGCGACGCTCGTGATTTCCTCCCACAACACCCAAGATGCGTTCTTTCCAGCGCCGAAGAATGTTAGTCACTTCTTCTATCGCTCGGTGCGGAGGCCTGTCCTGCGAATACACGTCACCGATACTCGAGATTATCGCGTTGTCGATCAAGTCGCCTAACAGAATTAGCTTGTATTCAGGGTGCATATCCACGAACGCGACAGCTTCGTGAAAGTAACTTCCCGTCTCGCCGATGTGAAGATCCCCGAGAGGCAAGATCTCGACCTCGCTTGTGTCGAGGTCATAGCGAACAACACGGCTGATGTCATGCTCCCCCCGCGCCTTGCTCATGCGATCACCTCAGTAGTCGCTTGAAAGATAGTTTCTCGAAGTTGTTTCAACTCCTCAAGAGTCTTTGCGCGCGCGATAGCTTGTTTCATATCCGCGTTGAATTGGCGTATTTGTTGTCTTTGAGCAAGTTTAGTCTGAGAAAAGTTTCTTGCACTAAGATTGATCATTCCTCCTCACTCCTTCACGGAGTTGAGAAGCGCATGATACCAGCTTGGTTCCAGATGATCGTGAACTCGCCATTTTCTGAACTTTTGTTTTGTCCAAAATCGACGTATCCGAGCAAGGGCTTCTCGTCTGCGGACGTGCCAATATCCGCATATAGGACCGCATATCGTGCCGTGATCGTCGCGTTTGGCCAAGACACGTCGTCCGCGTCGAAAATCGTGTAATTGTTCGCCGCGTCGTATGTTAGCGTCTTGTTCGCCAAAGCTTGCCCGCCGGCTGTGTAGCCTTCCCCTGTGATTTCGTGGCTTACTACGTCAGAAAGAAACTTGTGGTTGTCTTGGTCTGGCGTGTAAGTGTGTGCGAGAAGCATAACTTTGATAGGGTCGTTTAACAAATCCACAGGGTGCGTGGACAACGCAAGTTTTGGGAACTGTCCATATGCTTTCGCCGTTACTGGCATTCAAAACACCTCCTCGGTCTTTCTTGAAAAGCATCAGCGTCACCTCCTTCAGAAAGGACTTTGATCGACCACGGGAATCGTCGTCGTCCCTAAATCTATTTCCGCCACGACGCGCCCCGAATATCCAGTCAAGGGACTTGCTTCAAGCGCAAGCACAAGACCGAAATATTGAAACCCATCTGGCGCTTCAATTGCTTGCGGAGTTATATTCGACAAATTCACGTCCACGTATGAGCCTAAAGAAGGCGGATTAAATTCAACTAACAAGTTGTTGATCGCTATCGCGATATAACCTGGCTCAAAAATGGCAAATTTTGCGTCATAGAGGCGGAATTTTTTCAAATTGCTATGCATCCTCGAATCACGCACAAAGAACGTGTATTGAAGCGCGCTCGTGCGCGGTCTGATCGAATCTAACCCTGCTTGAAAAGCTGAAATTCTGTAGTGTGGTGTCACTGTGTTAGAACCCTGACCGAGGACAAGCGCGGGATAAGCTATCCCCCACGCGGTTCTTTCTCGTATTTGCCCATTTATCTCGCGAGCCGGTGGGTGCACTTCGTCGATGCTCGGCATTTGCGACACCGGTTCGGCACCGCTGCGGAAATACTCTCTAACATAGTTTTGTGTCACCGTTTCGGACTTTCTCTGCCGAAACTCGCCAGGAACCTGACTGGTGAAAGTGTATCCGCCTTCGTATTCTGCGTAGTAAATCGCATACTTGTTAAAACAAAATTCTGGGAACGTTGACGTGATATCGCTCGGGTAAAGTTTGTCCCGCGGAAAGCCTACATATTGGATATCGCAAATGGAACCATCTTGGCGCGTGAAATAAATGAAGTCAACAAAACCAGTGTTAGACACGTCACGCAAAATGTGACTAAGCGGACTTAGCAAAAGATTCCCTTCAACCGCGTAACCCCAATCAGTTATGTTTAATCCAGAATGCGCGAACACTCCGACCTTCAAACCAATTTGGCGTATCGCATTCCATAAAGCTAACACATTTGAAGCGGATCTCACAAAGACAAACGCATTCGTATGTGATGAAAGCGTCCGAATCGCGTTATAGTCCCCAATTTGCATCTTAACTCCTCCTCATAATAATAGATCATACGTTGTTGACGCCGACGTGGTAAAGAACCGGAGATTATGCTTCAACTTCAAACGCAAAATACTCCCTTTTATGCAACGAAAAGGAATCGAAACGTTGTAAGTGACAGTCAATATCCCTGAAGAGAGCGACAAACTTGGAGCGCAATCCACCGTTTGTTCAATCGTGCAGTTTGTGAAATTCCCATTCACAGCTTGCACGAAACGCGTTTCAGGACCCGAAACAACGTAATAAAGAGTGTTATAGAATCGAAAACGATACGCCACTAAATTAGATACGTTCTTTGTCGGCGCTATTCCCAAATTGACCACTGGAAAAAACTCGGAAGGAGTGAGAAACAGACCCGACCAAATCCTATTAATGAAAGTGTTTCCATAGCTCCAATTAAAGATAGGGTCAGCTGAAGAAGTTAGCGCCCCCATGCTCGTGTATTGTGGGAACAAGATCCCATACCCGGCACGGTACGTGCCTTTTTTGATGATAATCGCTCTAAATTTTGAAACGTTGTTTTCCTTGTAAAAATCAACGTCGATAACAGGACCGTTTAGGAATTGTCCGATTACCCACAAACCTAACGGCGTGTAATCCGCTCCCACAAATTCCACCTCACTTTGGTAGAAAACAAAACCTTTGCCACGGTCGAACTTGTAACAGCGTATGCGCTGGCCACGCCGAATAGGTTCCCAAATAATCATAGCACTCAATTTCTGTGTAGTTGCTAACATTCAAAGCGCGGTCGCAGAAGAACGCGTACAAATGTCCGAGATTTTCAGTCAAACTTCCTATCAAATACTGTTGCTCTAAAACGAACACGCCTGGGATCTTCGCCATTGTGTCTCCTTGTATGGCATTGGGAATGTCATAGAGGATTTCAGCTTCTTGTTCGCCTTGGGTGTTGAAAACGCCAATTTTGTTCACTTTTGGCACGAAGAAGCGCGCGCCAGTAGCGTCGAAAAACGCTTGCAGAGCCAGCGTGTCCTCATCTGGAACATAAGCAAGTAACCGAGTGTCGCTTATCAGTGTTTCTGCAATCCAAACTTGTTTCGCTGGTCCTGATACAGAAACTATTCCCGCCACTGGCCCCCTTATAAGCGTCACTGTCGCGATCGTTTCCGCCACGCTCGAACCATCAGACCTAAAAATCTTCATTTCAACCATGTTTTCTATGAACGTGTCGTACTTCGCCACGACCATAAACGATTGTGAGTTTTCAATATCTATGTGAGGTATGTCGGGTTCCGCGAAAAGGAGCCTGTGCAAAGCGTTGAATGACACTTTTTGCAAGTATGGACCGTACTCTGAGTCGTAAACGATTTCAAAAACACTTACACCCTTATTAGTACGCACGCACACGTACTTTTCGCCAGCACTAATAGACACAGCCGAAAACGACGCGCCGATGAGGCCGAACGCTTCCAGATAGTCTCCGCCAAAGTAAAGCCCATAAAACCACCCATATTTCACTCCACGGAAGGCGCATATGAGGCCATTTATCGCGTAAGGGATAACAACCCGCGGTTCTAACATTGTCACATGAATCTCAGTCGTCGGGATCTCCAACACAGCTGGCGCTTCGAGGCTAACAATGACGTTCGGAGTCCCTTTATAGAAAAGTTTTTCGACGAGAGGAACAACGTTCATGCCTGGTCCAAACAACAATCTTTGACCGAGCGAATAATCTTTTGTGGCGGGTAGGTAGCAACTTTCGCCGTTGTAGGAAACCTCTGCCCAGCGCCTTCCTTGCGCGTCTGTGACGAATCGTTCAAGAGGGATGATGTCTATTTCATTTCGATACCTTTCAATCACGCGTTCAATTGGATCGCGTCTCATCATGTTAAAAGCACCTCAGAACCTTTTCTCAGCGCGACCACACGCATACCTTTTCGCATCCACCGCGTCGCAGGGACGGTCGCCGTTGTGCCGTCGTCTAACTCTATTTGTGCCCAGTAAGCCGAAAGTCCCTGAATCTGGTATATTCCAGCTATATGCCCCGAGACAATCACAGTCGCTTGGGACTCGCGCAGTTTCTTTCCTACTCCGCGTTTTAACTGTCTCATCCGATCACCTCAATTTCAGCTTCTGCGACTTCTGTCAGTTCGTCATAGCCTATCCGCACAGCTTGCACGATACCGTTCTCGCTCGGTCCGAGGGTCGGAATCGAATTTATTTCGTCTCCTCTGAATTCCTTAGCGTAGGTTAACTTTGTCAAAGCTCCGTTCCAAAAGAGCATATAACTCGCGTAATTGTGTCTAAAAGGGGCTGGCACGTGGCTCACATCGACTTCAAGGTAAGGTTCGTTACCGTGGGTGTACGTGCCTGTGAGCGTGTAGCTAACATTGAGAGACACAGAAAAGTCTGGAGTCAGACGAAAAGCGCGATCAATTCCAAGAACCTGGCACGCTTGCTCGAACACAACGCGCGCGGGTTCTGGAGATTCAGAATCGTATGGCAAGACGAGCCTGAATTTTAAGTTTATTACGCGGTTATCTTCCGCGCTGTAGCCCCATTCTTTGCGTCCTGGTGTCGTGTCCTCTGTTATTCCTCTAATAAAGCCAGACAAATAGGATGAAACGCTGTAGACCTCATTTATTTCGCTGTATGGCAGATATTCGGCGTATTCGAGATAGATCGACACATACTTGTTTTCGCCTGCTTCGAATGGTTTGCCGATGATGGCGCGCAAACGGTCTCTGTCTGTTAGGTAAATCTCGTGATCTTTGAGAACCGAAGTTTTGTAGCTGTACTTGTACTTGTAGCCGTTGAAGATCTCGTAGCTAAACGATCCTGTTTCTAACTCCGCAAAGAGAGCCGATTCGGGTACTGAAATGGTGTGATGCGTTAGTTCGAAGAGTCTAACAGTGTTCGCGTCTACCATATACCAGCTTCTGCCAGCCAATTCTGCGATGTATTGAACGAATTCACGCACCGTGCCAGAAAAGTTCACGACGAATGGGTCTTCTGTTTCAGGTACGTTTTCAATTATGATCAGCGATTCGTTGGCGAGCGCTTGCAGGTTCGCAAACGGAGCAAAGCGGAAGAATTTCTCTTCAAAAACAGGATTAGTGTAGACAAAATCATACACATTCTGAAACGCTTTCACAGAGCCTTTGACGCCGAACCACGTGGATCTTTTTCGAATTATCTTTCCCTGTATCGTGACGCTACCAAGCGTGAGCGAAACCTGGGAACCCACTTCGCGGTCCTCAGTTGTTGTGATTCGTCCAACAAACTCGGTTGATTCGATCTTCATTTCATACTCGTATTGCCTCATGGCCGCGCTCCTTCAAATATTTCTGTCAAGATCGAGCGTTTCAAATTTTCGCCAGCCTTGCGCCATTCTGCGTCGAAGTCGGAGATGTCCACGCGGATCTTGTATTCCCTCACGACTCTTTCCGCACGTTCTCGTATTTCCCTCGGGATCGCTAAAGCTCCTGCCCCCGTTGCCGCTATCTGCGTTATCGCTTCTGGAATCGTTCTCGCTCTTCCATACGCCACAAGCTCTTGCGCCATGAGACGGAGTCTATCAATCTCAGCTGGCGCAGTTGTTGTGAGATAGCGCAAAACTTCATTCGCCGTCTCTGCCATACGAGTCTCAGTTTCTATGCGCTTTGTCTCTTTCTTTATTTTGAACAGGTCCACGAGTATTTTCACAAGCTCGATCGCTTTGTAAAGGTCAAAAATCAACAGCCCCACGACTCCCGCAACGGTCGCAATCGTTGCGCCAGCCGCAGCAAAAGCTGTTTGAATAGCGTGCGCCGCTTTCACGGCAAGGTCAGGGAGCATCGAAAAGCCCGAAGCGATCTTGGACAGAATCACAGGCACGTCGAGCGCGATGAACTTTTTGAAGATCTCTATCGCATCGCTAACCCCGACAACGAGTTTGCCGATTGCACCAGCTGCGGTTAACCCAACGCCACCAAAAACAACCAACTTCGCGATTGCGTTTTGGACTCCTTCAGGTAGCGAATTAAACCAGTTCACAAGATCCTGAAGCGGTTTCAAAACAGTTTTTAGCGCTTCAAATACTGCGGGAAAGATCGAATACGCCATCTCTTTAAGGGAGGTAAGCGCCATTTGATATTGAGCATACGGAGTTTTCGCCATCTCGTCTGCAAGCTTTTTCGCTTCGCCTGAAGCGTTTTGAAAACTCGTCGTGAGTTCGTCCACGCGGGATGCGTTGTCTATGAGTACTTTCAGAGCCGCTGCGGCGCGGTCTCCAACAATGTAAGCGAGATCCTGAAACGACGCATTTGCGTTCGCCAAGGCCGTGACTATTTCACCCAAAGTATGTTTTGTTGGGTCTAACTGTTCGAGTGACAAGCCAAGAGCTTTAATGGATTCCGCTGCGACCTTGCTTGGCGTCACTAGCCCGCCAATGATCATTCGCAGACTCATCGCCGCTTGGCTTGACTCTATTCCCGCTTGGTTCAACAATGCTAACGCCGCCGCAGTTTCTTCGAAACTCAATCCCGCTTCTTTCGCCATTCTTCCAACTGCCAAAAGACCCGTGCCTAACTTGTCTATGTTCACGCCAAGTTCATTCGAAACATATGCGAATACATCAACAACTTTCTGTGTTTCTTCGACGCTCAAGCCGAAACGCGACATCGTGTTGGAAACGTAATTAGCGATGTCGCCAACATTTTTCATTGAGCCAGCCGCGAGCTCTGCGATCGAGGGGATCATCTTGATCACGTCAACGCCCTTCACGCCTTCAGACGCGAGAACCGCCATGCCTTGCGCCACTTCGGTAGCACTCAACGGCAGGCTCTTGCTAATATCGCGCGCGACCATCTCAAGATCCTTGAATTTATCAGCCGTGAAGCCTGCGACCGTACCAGCTTCCGCGATCGCTTTGTTGAGGTCCAAGCCTATCGCCGTGACGACTCCCGCAATCCCTGTCGCCGCAGCGCCTAAGCCCAAGAAGGTGTTTGACACCTTGTTTAAGTCATTTCTTAGTTCGTCCCAACCGAGCCCCCGCGCGCTTTTCCTTCCCGCGGCGGTCACAGCTTCGGCGGTTCGCTCGGCGTTATTGGCGACTTCTTTCAAAGCCGAGGACGCTTTATCTTCAGCCTCGATGAGGATTCTAACTTTGTCATCTGCCATCTATTTCGCCTCCCAGCGTGAGGAGGAGCAAAACGGTTTTGAGATCGCTATCTGCGTTCAAATAACTCGAGGTTCTGACGAGATTAGAGATTGCACGGAATAGGACAGGATTTCTTCGAAAAAATCAATATCGCCTTGTGCGACAAAATTGAACAACTTGAATTGCGCAATAATGGCAACTTGGACGACGCTTGGTAGCGTGTCGAACTTACTTAGGTCCTGCGGTTCCGAATCAATCGTGAATTCAACAATTGTGGGCTTGACGAGTTCAAAAACGGCTTCAACTTCGCTTTCGTCTACAATCTCTTTGCCGTCCTTCAGGGTTTTTTGAATCAAGTTAGAGCCCAAACCAGAGAGCCAACCGAACGCGATGGGATGTCGCGTCGCAAACTCAATGAATTCTCCCGTTTTGAGAGCTCTCAACTTCAATGAAAGTTTGTGGATCTTCCCTGCTTGCACAAAAGGAATTTCTATCGTCGCGGTCTGCATGCTGTCACCTTCATTCTGTCATGGTTTGAATCGTCAATTCGGAGATTGTAAACTCTCTTGTCGTTGCGTAGAACTCGTCTGGCGTGTCTTCAGCTGTTTGCGTTGTCTCATACGCTTTACCCGTGATTGACAATGTTTTATTTGCGCCAAGAGCGATGGAGATTGAGAAGGACACCTCCGAAAGCGTGTTGGAGAGGCCCGGAGTCGCGTTCAGTTTCACGCTCAGTGTGCCATCAAAAGATTTGAAAATCGTGTCCGCCACGGTTGGGTAAACGTCCGCGCCCCAGATGAATTCAACATCCCAGCTCGCGTTCAAATTGAATTCAAGCACGCTAAGTTGGTTCGACCCGACTGTGATTGTTGCATCCTCGAGCATCGCGAGCGTGCCAGGAGCTGGTGTTGAACTTGGTGGTGTTGCGGTCTTGCCTTTGACCTCAAGCGAGAAGTTTATCACATCCGCTTTCTTACCTGACAAAGTTAGAGACGTCAAAACTCCTTCGACCGCTTTTCCTGCGCCACCAACGGTCACGCTTGTCATCGCCGAGTGCGTGATAGCGTTCGTGATTGTCGTCGTCGAATCAAGGATACCAGCGATCGAAGCGGTAGCTAACTTTTTTCGCCCCGCCACAACTGTATAGTGTGGCAAACCTTTGTAAGTCTTCGCTTGGAATTCGTCGGCAAAACTCGCGCTCGTGTACAAGCCTCCAAAAGCGTTCACGTGCTGATGATCCACGTATGGCATTTCAATTCACCTCCACGTAGTAATTCAGTTCGAGACGTATCGCGATCCCCAGCACAACAAAGTTGTTTTCCTCATTTAACGTGCGCAAACTGAGTGAAAACTCTCTAACTTGGAACATGACGTTGTCGACAAAGACGCGTTCTCCTATCTTGAAAAACTCTTCAAGAGCGTCTTTCTTTGCCAGAAGTTCCAGCATAGCCGTGTTCTTTGCTTGCTCTAACACTCTGTGAACGACAAAGATACTTAGCGTGGCGCGTCTCACCTTCGCTTGCGCCAAAGCCTTTTCGTATGCGTCGTTTGTGACGTCTAAAAAAGCGCACGGGAAAGATTGTACGGCGCTCCAATTCGGCTCCGCTAAGCTAAGCGGTATGCGTGTGATTTCGTAGAACTTTTTCTGAAAAGCCTTGAGCATCTCGACAGTCACAATCTCAACTCCTTAGGTGTTCTAAAATCTGTTGAATTGCAAACGGAACATCTGTGCTTTCATCGATTTCGAGAAACGGGCGCGCCGGAATTCGACTCGTGCCATATTGGTGGTAAGGTCCGTAATGCACACCCGTGTAGACTTCTGCGGTATTTTCACTAACTTCGTGAGTTATACTCGCTCTCAAGCGACCGTGAAACACCAAAATCGGGTACGCGGTCCCTTTGGCTCTTATCTTGCGTTTCTTAGTCTTCTCGCTCAAGTCTGGCCACGCCGTCACACGCCCCGTGTTGCGTTCGAAAGTCTTTTGCGACTCGCTTTGAAGATGAATCGCTATCTTTTTTAGCGGGTTCGAAAGATCTTTGAGCTTTTCAATTTTGTTTTTCAGCGTCTCACCTTCGAAGATAGCGCGAATTACCATCTTTCCAGCTCCTCGTCTGTTATTGCGCGCGGGTCTGAGCGCACAACAGGACGGCTGTAGTTCTGAATCAACGCTGTGTTTTTCATCATCCTGTAAAACTGATCGGCGCGCTCTGCGTAGTATTTCGCCTGTTCAAGATAACCGAATCGCTCGTGAAGACGCTGAAGCGCGAAGTACTTCGCAAAAAGCTCCACAATTGGGCCTGTGTTGTCACCAACCATAGCGTTAATTTCGTCTAACAGATCTCGAATCGCTTTATCGTCGGGCGCTTGCGTTTCTGGATCGGTCAGAAGCGCGTTTTTCAGAGTTTGCGGGATGAAACTCTCTAAATCTTGCCATGTTATCATCGCATCACCTCAGAAAGGGAGGGGGGGCCCCCCTCCCGTCGCTATTACGGTTGCGCTTCGAACGTGACCGCGTAAATTTTGAGGGCGTTCACGTTGAGGACATACGGCAACGGTCTCGAAACCGCATAAACGTCGACTGAGCTTCCATCGACGGATGGCGCTTCAAATGCGAAAATGTCTCCAACAACTGGTTTCATATCGGCATTCAAGTTCGCGTTCGCAACCGCACCGTACGCGATGCCAAGCCCGTTCGGGTCCAAAAGCACAACTTTTCCTGTGCCGAATGGAGACTCCGAGCCGATTGTGACGTCGTAAATCAGGACTGGAGGCAAATCTGGAAGCTCAAACAACGGCGTCACGAAAGGTTCGGTTTTCAACGATATCGTGCCAACAGCGTAGTTTGCCTTTGTTAGCGCTTTGTCGATGTATTTGTTGTCGAGCAGAACGCTCGCGACGTCTTTGCTCACGAGGATGTACGCTGGGGCGAAGCCGTGTTTCTTTTGCTCAGTTACGAGATCTTTGAGCCACAAAAGAAGGTTAGAATCTGGGTCCAGCGTCACTGCGCTCGGCGCGGTGTACGTCAACGTGTACGTGTACGTGCCGTCGTTGTAGTTTATCTTCCCTGTTCCCGCGATCTGAGCGCACATGAGCTCGATGCGGTTTAGGACCATGCGTTTCAAGCGCGCGACGGCTTCGGCGTAGACGAACATAACATTGTTTGTCACAGATCCTGTGTCTGCGATGATCAAACTCGGGTCAGAGATCTGCGAAAGGAGCAATTCTTCGGTGATCGGAATTTTCACAAAGATCTGCGGTGGGTTAATGTCTGTTTCCGTGTACGCGAAGGTTTCGTTTTGGTTGACCGCTTGCGTGTAAAGACCGCGAAGAGGCGCGGCAGTTACCGTCGCGTCCATGTTGCGCAGCGTCACCTTTGGAACAGGTGACAAAGCTCTGTTTACTTGTTCGAACGTCTTTGTTAGGAACGAGGGCGCAGGTTTTGCCACTTTGATAAAAGCCGTCAGTAGTTTCCAATCCTGTGGCATAACTTCTCAACCTCCTTTTAGGTTACTTCCAGCGCATTTGTTTAGCCACAATATCAACAATGTCAGCGCTATCTGGGTTCACGAATTGACGTACCAAATTGCGTTTCGTGTGCTCTGCGAGTTTCAAGATACTTTCTTTGTCCATCTTACCTTCTTTGAATAGTCTAACATATTCTTCGGCAAGTGCTGGCGGTACACCTTTTTTGACTAACTCTTGTTTGAACGCGTTGAGCTCGCGCTCTCTTTCTTTCTCTTTGAATTCGTTGATCGTGTTCTCGTACTCTGTTAGCTTGTCCATAAGATGTTTGTTCATTCTTTTCAGGCGCTCGATCTCCTCGCACAACGCGACTTCGTCCGAGCCACGGAATTCTTCTCCGAACAGTTCGTAAATCTCCTTGATCTTGCGAATAACTTCGAGCTTTTCCGCGTCTGTCAGATCGACCTCAACACCACGCGCGCCATGCAGGTAAGCAAGTGCCGCGACGGCGGCGCGAAAGTAAAGGTGAAATTCTCCGTTTTCGAGTTTGCAGACTGGAAACTTGTAGGCTGCTTTCACTTCAGGAACTCCGCTGGGGCCTTCTTCAAAATCGCGCGTGTTCGCGTACAAATGACACTTCGCATACGCTTTCCATCCTTTTTCCTCGATAATTTTGTTTCCATCCCGCGCGTCGTCCCAGTCCCATTGCTTCGTGCGCTCGGGAACAACAAGCATCCCGTTCCAACGTTTCCTCTCGCTGAGGAGTCGTCGCATACCCGAAAACATGGCGATGAAAACATCTTTGAAAGTTAGCTTCGTCTCAGGAAGCGCGGGGCGATTCGTGAGCGCGACGCCGAGCAACACGACACCGACTTCCTCTCCCGTCTCGCGGTCCACATAAGCGAAGTCGATTTCGGGGCTCACGTACTCGTACTTGTGTTCCTCTAACATTTTTTGTCCTTCCTCATTTAGTTCGAGCACTGCCCACAAGCCGTCTTCTTCGATGTAGAGCTCCTTCACGTCGCCGTACTTTTCACTTGATTCGTGATCAATGTTCACGAACGGCTTGTAGTGTGGATAGCCTTTGTTGAAGTTCTTCACGATCTCTTCGGCGAGCTCTTTCGTAAACTCGATGGGTTCCTTTTGACCGTACACGTAGATTTTGCCGAAAGGAAGAATCTTCGCTTTCGCTAACATCATTTCACCTCACCGTCCTCAAAATTTCCCTCACTATTTCGACATCCTCAGGACGCTTTTGGATCTCGGGAAGCTCAGCCATTTTGTGTTCGTCGAGAATTTCTTGCGTCTTCACGTGGTGCAATTCTGGGATTAGATAAGAGCGACAATTCACGTGCAAAGGAGGCGTGTTCAGAGCAAGAATATCAACATTGTGAGCTGGGATGAACATTCCATGACGCTCTTGGCAAATTTCTGTTGTTCTGTCGTCCAACACGGCGGTGAATCGGTAACCTTCGATGTACTGAACAGTGTTTGCGAGATTTCCGACGTTGAAAGCGCGTGTTGTTTCGGTGCGCGCAATAGCCTTCGCGCGCTTTTTCTCGAACGCTTTGAACTGCTCTTGGATGTATTTTATCGCTTCTTCTTCGCTCATTCCGCGCAACAATGTTTGACGAACCGCGTCTGTGATCTCTGTCGCTAACGCTCGCAATTCGTATTGCGACACGCTAACCGTGTAGGACTCTAAGAATTTTAGCGCGGGTTTGTGAGCGTGAAAGACATAGTTAACCGCTTCCTCAGCGTTCTCGAAGACCTTTCCTATGACCTTCGCTAAGATTTGCCATTCACTTGTCAAAGATTGTTTGAGATACAGATAAAGCTCCTCCTCTGAGAACGTCGCTAATCTGCGTGGGCGCTTGCGAACGCTCGTGAGAACTCCTAAGCTGAAGGCGTAGAGTAGCGGGCGAAAGAGATTTTCGGCTCCTTGTTCCACATCTATCTTACCAGTGTTAAGGTAGTTGTCAAGACTTTTTTTGAACACTCTTTGCACGTTGAACAATATTTTTCGCTCCGAAGAAAGCATGAGTTTACCAACGACGCTCGACACGATTACTCCTCCAACTTCGGCAGATTTAATTCAGAGCGAATGAATTCCGCGTCCGCGACGAGGTCCAAGACGCCAACTTCAAGTAGTTTCACGATGATATCCGTCATGGCCTGTTTGGCCTCGATGTCTTTGTCTTCCCTAATCTTGAAAAACCCATAACTCTCGATGTTCGAGAAGTTGTAGTCGAGTATTCGCGCAACAAGCTGGTCAATGAGCAATTCGGCCACATAGTTCGCCTCGGCCGCGGCGACGGACCGAAACACGTCAAGATGAGATTTTGCGAGCGCGTACGAACCAACCTTGTCCTGTTTCATGATAGCTTGCGGGATCAAAAGACCGCGCAAGATCAGCGTGTTGAGATACTCGATCGCTTGTTGGAACACGTCTCCAATATTGCGCGAGCTTTCCAAAAGTTGAACCTCATCATCTTTGTATACCGCGACAACGCCGTTGCGGTAAAGATTCTTCAACGCGTCTGCGAGAGCTTGCGTGTCGCTAACAGTCTTTCCCAGAATTGCAGGAGCCGCGAAACGTTCCATAGCCGTTGCCCAATATTTCACAAGCATGTCTTTCATCTTGAAGCGCGGATAAATGCGCGCCAACACACTCTTAGGCGCAAAAATAGAACCACGGAACAGGATCAAGCATTTTTCAACTGGGATTTCGACAACCTCGCCTGGTTGCTGGTACTTGACGGCTGTCAAAATTTGTTTGTTGTTTTCGTCCTTTTCGGTCACGAAGCTAACGCGTGTGATGTCGAGAGGTATGAGGCCTTTAAAATAAACCTTGTCTTGTTTGATTGTCCAAAGAATCTCAGCGACGCTGATTCCCCATGCGAAGTAAGAAGTGAGGAGGTTATGTAACTGTTGGCGAATCGAATAGCGCGCTTGTTCAAAGTTAGCTCTGACGAAGTTTTGTAGCTCCTCGACCGGGTTGAAGTAATCTCCAATCATGCCGAGAGTTGTGTTCGAGAGGATGTCCAAGCCTGCGCCGATCGTCTCATCTCGCAACATCTTTTCGACGTCTTGCGCCGTGAGACGCAAAGGAACCGACTCTAAAGATGTTAGCGAAGGTAAAAGGTGTTCGCTCGCGTACTGCCGGAGATCCACACTCATACGATCACCCTTTCAACGTGCGGTTTCACGTTTTGGCGATTCTGGTAGACCGCGTATCTGAGCGCGTCCATAGCGTGGTCCATAAATTTGACTGGTTCATCGAGTGGGTTGCCGTTTCGGTCTTCTTTCCATTTGTAGTTGCGAATCTCTTTTAGTGTATTCACACAATGTTCGCTTATGTAGATTGTCCTGCGTTTCAGAAAATCTATGCCCGCTTTGACATCTTTCAAAGCGGGTTGGATGTTGAAGCCCGCGCGTCTGATTTCTTCGATTCTTGCGGGTTCCGAAGAGTCAGCGAAAATTGGCGCATTGCGCTCCCGCACGAATTGCTTCAGTAAGTCAATCAACTCTGCGTTTGTTAGCTTCGTCTTATAGAGTTCGTCGAGCACCCACACGTTTTGGTCTTTGATGCCAACCTTCAGGACCACAGTGGGGTTGTTGAAACCGAAGTCGATTCCGTATCTGATTTCGTCAAATTCGCTCGGCGCGTCTTTCACAACACGATAGTTCGTGAAGATCAGGTTTTCGGGTGTTGCAAATCTACCTTCCGCGTAGATCTCGTAGAATGTTTTGTCTTCGTTTTTTAGTGCTTCTAACTGTCTTATGTACTCCTCATCAAGGAAGGGATTGTCCCGATACGTCGTATGCAAGATCATAGCGCTTGGGTTCTGACGCTCAAAAAAGAGCTTGTACGTCCAGTTATGCACAGAAACGGGGTTGAATGCCAAAATTATTTGATTCGGAATCAGCCAACCTTTACGGCTTCTCACTTGCGGGCGTCGTAGCCTGAGCTTTAAGATTCTATAATCTTGTTCGTCGAACTCAGTCGCTTCTTCCATCCACACAATGTTAAATTCAGCGCTTTTGATCTTCTCAGGATCGTCCATTCCTCTGAAGTAGATACGAGAGCCGTCGAGCAGGCTCAGAATTTGTTCCGCTCTTTGTTCGAAGAAGTAAACATTGTTCGTGCTCAAAATTTCCTTGACGAGCTCCAATGCG
>Ga0209017_10000957_pt1 | contig 24684 bp, 21 predicted proteins | sample YNPBryunderm2012_FD_185812 | JGI IMG/M metagenome (GOLD analysis project Ga0209017, IMG submission 185812) | Anoxygenic and chlorotrophic microbial mat microbial communities from Yellowstone National Park, USA - YNP Bryant MS undermat 2012... ...
AGAGCGTGATCAAAAACCTGGGCTTATGATACGCAGTAGAGTATTTAGGGGAACGCTGGCGGGCAATGCATGCGTCTCCGCTACTCCGCGACGCGATGGAAAAGGTTTTAACGGTTTCAGGGCCTGTGCTGCGGAGCAGGCTTGGAGACCCTAACCTTCCCCCAGGCCCCCTTCCTCTCCCCGTTTGGGAGAGGAAGGGGGAACGGTATACCATTAGAGATGGGGTTGGCACCAGCCTCTCCCGATTCGGCGACGGGCACATCGGCGAGATGAAAAGAGGATAGTCACAGACCACTGTCGGAACGGGGAGCTACTTCCACAGTCCCTGTAGATAGGGTGGACCCCACCTCCTCGCTCACCCTTCTCTTTTCTCTTCCTCCATCGTCACTGTCGGCGAGAGCATACGCTTTGCCCCTTAAAAGGCAACATCCCTGCATTAGCCCCCCTTTGGTTGCATGCTATACTGTTAGCACACGTCGCTGAAGGCATCAAACGGGCATGCGCCGCAAGTGACGTGTACATGACCTTTTCACTGATTGGCAATACGGTTCTATCAATGCGCATCCTAATCACCGGTTCTTCTGGCATGATCGGCACCAATCTCGGCCTGCGGTTACTTGAGGCGGGTCATGATGTTTTTGGGATTGACCGACGGGTGAACACGTGGACTGATCGTATCCCTACGTTGTTACAAGACCTTGCGGTTCCGCAACGCGATTTTCGGGCAGGCATCGGTGGTGCACCTTATCCACCGTGTGATCTGGTTGTGCATCTCGCAGCCAATGCCAAAGTCCATGACCTGGTCACCGAACCGCATCGTGCGTTAGAAAATATCAACATTACGTATAATGTGCTCGAATATTGCCGACTACACGACTTGCCAATCATCTTTGCCTCATCACGTGAGGTATACGGCGATATTCATCGGTATATCACTGAAGAGACTCGCGCCGATTTTAGCTTTACCGAAAGTCCATACTCGGCGTCAAAAATTGCCGGTGAAGCGTTGATCTACGCTTACGCACGTTGCTACGGCTTACGCTACATTGTGTTTCGCTTTTCCAATGTTTATGGCCGTTTTGATAACGATCTTAACCGCATGGAACGGGTGATTCCGTTGTTTATCCATCGGATCAGTCGAGGTGAACCGGTAACGGTGTACGGTAGCGATAAGGTACTCGATTTTACCTATATCGATGATTGTATCGATGGTATTATGCGTGGTATCACACGTTTATGTAGTGGGGAAGTGGTCAATCGTACCATCAATCTGGCTTATGGCGAGGGGAATACGCTGATTCGAGTTGCCGAGTTGATAGGTCAGGTGTTAGGTCGTCAACCGGAGATCATCGTCCAACCGGCTAAGCGGGTTGGCGAAGTGAACTACTACGTAGCCGATATTCGCCAGGCCCGTGAATTGCTGGGTTTTCAGCCGCAGGTGCCGTTGCCTGAAGGCATTCGCCGTGCCGTAGCATGGTCGCACGGAGAGAAGACCGTATGACGGAGCACCAGTCTGAGCTGCATCTTTCTGATCAGGTAAACGAACGGTCAATCCCTACCGAACGAGTACAACGTTGGTTGCAGACCGGTATTACTTGGCTGGCGTTGCAAGAACCAGAACGCCTCTTTCCGGCGCTGGTGACGGGTGTGATTGACATGTTACCGGCAGTTACGGCGGCGGTTCTCTGGTTGGTTAAGGGCAGCAGTTTGCAACCGGTTGCACAGGCCGGCTTGACGATGCCTCCTGCTACGTATGATCAATGGCTGCGGCTCAGGTTACGCAGCGGTGAGGGTGCAGCCGGATTAGCCTGGCAACGCGAAGCTCTTGTGCAACAACATGGCGAGCATGGCTATCGCGAACTCCAGGGCATTGCATCACCCGAGGCGCAAGCGGTGTTTCAGGCTATCGGCGATCTGCTACCCCGTAGCTTGATAGTAACCGCCATCCCATTACGAGCCGGACCATCGTTTGTTGGTGTACTGGAATTGATCGGTGTTCCTACCGATTCTTTCCGACTAGCAACAGTTGACCTCGAGATGATTGCTGGGATGGTCGCGGCAGCGATTCGCAATGCCCAGCTCTACGATGAACTTCGCCGTAGTCATCAGCGGTTGAAGGCGTTTGATGCTGTTGTTACCTCGATCAGCACCGCTGCCGATCTACCTGATCTGGTGCAGAGCGTGTTGACCGTCGTCCTCGAACTCACACCAGCCCAGAGTGGTGCGCTTTTGCTGTTCGACCCGGCTCAAGAACGGCTCCAGATCAGTGCCTGGTCTCATATGGACCCGGCAGCGCTGAGCTGTTTCGACCAGGTCGCGGTTGATGCCAGCCCCTGCGCCGAGATTGTGCGTTACGGTCAACCTGCCGTTCGTCCCCTCTTGTCGGAACGTGGTGAAACGCCGCTGCTGGAAGCTGGCCTGATGGCCGCAGCGTATCTTCCGCTACTGGCCGGTGGTACAGTTACCGGTGTACTGGCATTGTTCGGCGATCTAGAATTCACCAGGGCAATTGATAAAGATATGTTGATGCCAATCTGCAATCAGGTTGGCTTTGCGATTGCGAACGTTCGCTTGTACGAAGACAGCCAGCGTGAGCGACGGAAATTTCATACGGTCGTCGAGTCGATTGCCGAAGGGGTGTTACTCTGTGATCGCTATGGTCGGCTGACACTGGCGAATCAGGCGGCCCATGATCTGCTCCCCCAGGCCAATTTGAGTTTTGAAACCCCCCTGGCAACCATTCCGGAACTCTATGATCTGCGTGATCTCGATGGTAATCCGCTAACGCCCGATGAACTTCCGTTCACCCGTGCCCTTCGCGGCGAGACGTTCTCTGATTATCGGTTGATGCGGCGCTTACCCGATAACGCCGAACGCTTTTTTAGCTTCAGCGGTGCACCGGCAGTCAATGAACGGGGAGAAGTCGAGGGCGCCGTGATTACATTCCGTGATATTACCGCAACGCAGAAGGTCCAACGGGCGAAAGATGAATTCCTGGCTGTAGCTGCCCATGAATTGCGCAGTCCACTGGCAGCGGTGCGCAGTTATGCCGATCTCTTGCTACGACGTGAACAACAGCGCGAGGGTGATCCCCGCGATCTGCACGGGTTGACAATTCTCACCCAACAGGTATCGCATATGCTGCGCCTGGTGGATAATTTGCTCGATGTTTCTCGTCTCGATTCCGGTCAGTTTGATTTGCAGTACCAGCAGATCAATCTGGTGACCTTAGTCCAACAGGTTATCGATCAGCAGCGGCCCAGCGCCGGTAATCGAGAGTTACTGCTCGAAGGTGAAACGGCTGAATTGATCATCACTTGCGATCCGATGCGTATTCGTCAGGTTTTGACCAATCTGATCAGTAATGCCATCAAGTACAGCCCTCCCGAGAGCGTGATCGGTGTGCGTCTCCGGCGTGCCATTCTGTTGAACAGTCAGATACCTGCCGTTCTGATTAGTGTCAGCGATCAGGGGCCAGGCATTCCACCCGAAGAACAGGAGCGCGTCTTCCAGCGCTATTACCGTGCACCAGGCCGACAGGCCGAAGGGCTAGGGCTGGGCCTCTACCTGAGCCGTGAAATCGTCCAGATGCACGGTGGTCAGATCTGGATCGAAAGCCGTGAAGGTCAGGGTAGTACCTTTATGGTGCTCTTACCGGTTGAACAACCGCAACGTTCAGCCAATGATCGCATCCCAGAGTTACGTTAACGAGGAGTATTCACGTGCCAGTTCGTAAGAAATCGTTTGTGCAGGCATTACCCCCCGCCCCGCCACCGCGACGCACCACATCCGACGTGGTGTCTGTGCGGTTGGCAGCGAACGAAAACCCGTTAGGCCCTTCACCGCGGGCGTTGGCTGCACTTCAGGCTGCGCTGAACAATATCCATCGCTATCCTGATGCCAGCGGCACGACCTTGAAATATGCTCTGGCCGAGCGGTTTGATGTGCAACCCGAACAGGTGATGCTCGGCAATGGTTCAGATGAGCTGATCATGTTGGTCTGCCACGCCTTACTTGGTGAAGGCGATGAAGCCGTACTGGCTCAGGGATCGTTTATCAGCTATGCACGACGCATTCAGGCCCAGGGCGCAATTGCCCGCCAGGTTCCCCTGCGTGAGATGACGCACGATCTACCAGCAATGGCAGCCGCGATTACCTCGCAAACCCGCCTGATCTTTGTCTGTAATCCGAATAATCCGACCGGCACGACCGTGGGCGCAGCGGAGCTGATGACATTTCTCGAACAGGTACCGACAAATGTGCTGGTGGTGGTTGATGAGGCGTATCGGGAATTTGTCACTCGTCCCGATTTTCCCGATCTCTTACCGCTGGTGCGAGCCGGCCAGGAGAACCTGTTGGTACTACGTACCTTTGCCAAAATTCACGGCTTGGCCGGGCTACGCTTGGGTTACGCCTTCGGCAACCCCGACCTGATCGCTTATCTTGAACGAGTACGACCGGTGTTCAACGTCAATACCCTGGCTCGGATTGCCGGTCTGGCAGCACTCGACGACGCCGAACATCTCGAACGTTCACTAGCGCATGCTACCGCCAGTCGAACGTTTCTGACCACCCAACTGCGGGCGATGGGGCTTACCGTTATTCCGGGTGAGACGAACTTTGTGGTGGTAGCAGTGCCTGATGATACGACAGTAGCAGCCGCGCTGGCCCAACGTGGGGTGTTGGTAACGCCACTCAGTGGCTGGGGATTACCAGGTTGGATGCGGGTTTCATTTGGTACCCACACCGAGAATGAGATGTTTGTTGCAGCGTTGCGCGAGATACTGTCTGGCGCAGATCTTGCCGATAAGCATAGTGCGTCACACTAAGGAGATAATATGAGTGAACCACAATCGCCTACCTTCTGCGCTCAATGTGGCCGTAAGTTGTCCCCCGAAGATCGTTTTTGTCCAGAGTGTGGTACGCGCGTTCCCGGAAACTCAGCCGCAACTCCACCCCAACCACCAACCGGCGTTCCAACGGTCGTATTGCCGCCCGATCAACCGCCAGCCGGCGTTCCAACGGTCGTATTGCCGCCCGATCAAACACCAGCCGGAGTACCACCAACGGTCGTGTTGCCACCAACGCAGCCGCCGGTCGGGTCGTCACCACCTCAGTCACCACCAGGAGTACCACCCGTTATTCCTCCTGTACAGAGCGTAGGAACACCTCCTGATCCGTTTCTGCCGCCGCCACCTCCTGCATACGGCGGATTATCAACGCACCCCAGCCCACTACAAATCCCCTCTACGACCGGTATGACGGCGCAACGCTCAAACAACTGGTTGGTGTGGGGGCTGGTTGGTGGAGGTGGCTGTTTACTCCTCCTGTTCATGGCTGCATGTATACTTGTATTCATATCGATCTTCTCAACATTAGACACAGCTTCGAATAACCCTGTACCGACATCGGCAACCACCGGTGGAGGCGGCGCTGTTGCACCGGTCACCAGTGGTCAGGTCTTGTTCCGCGACGATTTTGAAGATCCGCAGGCGAGCGATCTAGGGGAGAGCGAAGACAGGAGCTCGCGTTACGCCTATGAACAGGGTGGCTACGTCATCGAGGTAAAAAAATCAGAGACGCTGGCATGGGCATTGGTGGAAGGCACGTACCGTGATGTAGTGATCGAGACGAGCTATTCGATTCCACAGAATAGTGCAGAAGTTGCTGCCGGGCTGATCTTCCACTATCAGGATTCCAACAACTTCTACTTGTTCAGTGTATCCAACGATGGCTACTACGCACTCGAACTGTTAAAAGACGATCAGTGGGTCACGCTCATCGATTGGACCAAGCATAACGTGATCAATGCGGCAAAGAACCGCCTCCGGGTAGTACTGAACGGCGACGAGATTACTCTCTTTGTCAACGACCGTCAGCTCGAAAAGACCCGTGATCCGACCTTTACCAGTGGCGAGATTGGTCTGGCAGTTACCAGTTTTGATAAAGCCGGCGCGATTGTACGTTACGACGAGATTACCATACGCAAGCGATGAATTGTCAGGGGCCGGTTTCGTCCTGCCCCTACAGTTCGTGCCATCAATTATCCGTGCACATAATCTTCCAGAAACGCCAGCCATATTCCACAAACGAAAACCCAAATGGGATCAGTGCTGCGTAAAGAGCCGGTTTGCCCCAGCGCGGACCTCCAGCCAGATAAAGCAACGCAACCAGCGTCATCGCCAGGGTCGTTAGCTTACCACTACTGGCTGCGGTGGTAATATGGGCTTTGCGGCGCAGAACAACGAATCCGGCAAGTAAAATCCCAACATCGCGGAAGATGAGTAAGCCGGTTGCCCACCACGGAAACCCGCGTGTACGAGACAGCATCACTGCTGCCGAGTCGATCAATACCTTATCGGCAATCGGGTCGAGAATCTGGCCCAGCTTCGATACTTCACCACGCCGACGGGCAATTGGCCCATCGAGTGCGTCGGTGATCATCGTAATCGCCAGTAAGACCAACGCCCGTTGACGACGGTCATTGCGCTGCATGTAGTAAATCGTTGCCGGCAAGAGCAACAAACGACTGATCGTCAACAGATTTGATGGATAGAGTAGCTCTCGTGGCTGAATGAGGTCGCGAAAAGCCATTGCGTCCTCCTAATTGTAGCTACAACGACGGTGACATAGGCGTAGTGGCTACCTATCGAACTGTTTGCCCAAGTAGATGACCAAAGACGAACGCTGCATACGGTAGATGATACTGTAGAGAAGATAATTCACGGGCTGGTAATGAAATAGCACAATACCAAAGCGCGCCACAAGACTAACCACTCTACCGAATCATTGCGAAACCACCACTAGATTGCTCCTGGCTGTAAGGCTGCACTGAATGAGCCTGTCTGCACATACCGACCAATGCCGATGAGTAATGCCGGTTGGGTAATAAGGGTAAATGGCAATAGCATAATACTGAAGCAGATCAACAGGCCGATCAGTATCCCAAACGGCGGTTCGCGATTACTGCTGGAAGCAATGATAACACCGACTAAACAAAAAAAGAAACAAGAAAAGATGATTATTGGTAAATAATAAAAAACAGATATGATAAGACTAGAGAAACCTTCTCGAAACATATCACCGATCTGATCCAATCTGGGTAATGGTCTTTCTTGCCCACTCGCCAGCGAACGTGCAGTCATAATAGTACAACCCAGGAGAGCAATCTGCCCTACAAATGGAATAAATTGTAAAAGACCGATTGTAAGGGTGATCTTCCACCAGTCTGGATCATCGAATACGAAGCTAAAAGCGCGTGTAAGATTCATGAGGTACTCCGATCAAGCTCTCTGATGGGCATTCCGAAAACGACAGAACGTTTGAGCAAAGTGTCATTTTCCGAGCCCGATCAAGAACCAGGCAGCAAATACTGCGGGCAACCATTTCGCCTCGACTCAGGCACGAGTCATCAGTTGCGCCTGCCGTTCCGCCGCTACATAGAGTTGAGCACCGACCAATTGGGCAAAGACCCCGGCGCTGCACAAGAACCACCCATCCAGAATGATTAGCGGCAGTGGTGCATTCAAGACCATCAGCCCCCACATCAACACAGCTAACAGTCCAGCCGGTAGATATGCAGCCAGACTGGTCAGTCGTGCGCGCCAGAAATAAGTACGGTACGGCGGTGTGAATGCGCGTCGCACCGTGTCCAGGCTGAGGGCCTGTTCAATCCGACCCTCCTCGGCAAAGATAAGCCGACCAATAGGGGCCACACCGATGAGAAACAGGCTACCCCAAAGCAACCCTATCAGGCTCAGAATACCGCGCATAACCGGTTCGAGCAGTTGCGTTTGGGCGGCCAGCACCAGCGTCAGACCACTACACACCAACACCAGAATACCGATCATAAGGGGGAGAACAAAGAAGGCCAGATCGATGAGCAAGGCCAGGATACCGGTTATGGCCCGCAATGTCCAATCACGCCATGGAGGTAACGGGATGGGAAAGCCACGGCGGCTATTATCATAGCTCTCCATAATGAAACCAACTGCTAACGGCAAACCGATAATCGTCATTGCCAGTGCCCCGTGGAGCAGACATTTCCACCACCACGCCGGATCACGGCAGATCAGGGCAATGGCCGCCGATAACGTTGTCGGTGATGATGAGGTATACACTACTCCGGCTCCCCGGCTAGATAGCGACGCAGGAGATCAAGCGCTGCTGTTCCGATAAACTCAAAGCCATCAGATGAGCGGAGATCAAAGGGACGGTTTAGCCGTCGTTCGCCCGTAGGGGTGATGAGCGCAAACGAGACGCTTGTAAAGCCGTTGGTATCTGGCCAACTTGCCGGTTGGACACCTAAACCGATGCTACTTTGCCAGCGTTCGGCGACATTGGCTGCACCAGCAGCAGCCAAGTCTGATGCCGCCTGAGTATCGGCGGGACTATCGAGCGGATGTATCTCTACGCCACGCAACACCTGATCACTGTCGGGCAGCGACAACAAGGCCTGCAAAACCGGCGCACGGAGGATTCCTTCGTAGAGCGCCAGAGTCTGATGGCGCTCTCGCAGAAGACGAGCGACCACCGTCGGTAGTTCTTCTTCTCCTAGCAAGTATTGACCGAGACGTTCGCGAATGATTGCCTCAGTGCGGGCAATCATCGCTTCGGCTTCGGCCTGGCTTTCAGCGCACGCGCCGATGCGTAATTCGTAGCGGGCGCGTTTGGCTGAAATCCCGACTGTGGGGTTGGTCTGTTGCATCAGATCGGCAATCCGCTCGCCGATCACACTTTCACCGAGGCCGACCGCATGCAGGGTACGCACCAGTATTACGGTCGTGATGCCACGTTCCTCACGAAGATACGGTAAAACCGCCGTTTCAAACAGATAACGCATCTCACCCGGCACTCCAGGCAGCACCACCACGGTTCCCCGCTCATCTTCGATCAGAAAGGCTGGCGCTGTACCACGTGGATTAGGAATGATCCGCGCTCCGGCAGGAACATACGCCTGTCGGCGGTTGCTCTCGCTCATCGGGCGGTTCATTGCTGCGAAACGAGCGGCAATCTGATCGAGCAGTTCGGGATGGAACTCCAAGGGCCGATTCAGCGCAGCGGCTACCGCTTCACGAGTAACATCGTCAAGGGTTGGGCCGAGACCACCGGTGCAGATCACCAGATCGGCCCGGCTGAGTGCCTCACGAACGGCGGTAGTGATGCGGTCAACATTGTCGCCAACGACCATTTTGCGGTAGACATTGACGCCCGCAGCCGCTAGTTGGCGAGCAAGATAGGCACTGTTGGTATCAACCGTTACACCGAGCAGGAGTTCTGAACCAATTGCGATAATCTCAGCGTCCATGCAATCCTCGTTGTGATGTGCTACCGGCGAGCCGAAGCGTGTTTCAATTCGATGTGGCAGGTCTTGGGCAAGACGATCAGGTTTCCCGATGGGATAGAGGGACTAAATTCTCAGTTGCTGTGTTCATGCAGTATACCGCATTCCTGCCCTACAATAGCGATTGTTCACCAAAATACAATTTTCATGGTGGCAGAGGCGGGTGCTGACCCCGCCCCATTCCGGTGGTGAACCACCATTCCCTTCCCCCATAATGACCGACCGGCGCTATCGGCGTGATCGCTTGTAGACCGATCATGCCAGCGGCTCCTGGGGCGGTCGTTCACTTATCCGTTTGCGATATTCGCGCCACAGTTCTTGCTCACGTTCGGCAGCGGCACGCTGACCGGCCGAAATGGCTGCCCGTAACCGTTCAGCAAATGACTGGCGCACTACACCAACACGTGCGGCAAGATGTTGGCGAGTTTCGCGACCTGAACGTGGATTGAACAGGGCAACTGCTGCAAAGCCCAGCGCCGCTCCGACCACTACCCCAGCAACAAAGGCACCGGCTGCCGATGCCGTCTGACGTTCGTGTTCGCGGCGCAGTGCGGTCAGCAAGCGTTGGGCAGCTTCGCGCTCAGCCGCCAACGCTTCGAGTGTTGCAGTACGTTCGGCGTGAATCGCCTCGGCAAATCGGCGTGCCACTTCGGCAATAGCGTCGTTCTCAACGGTCATGGAGATACTCCTCACTTGCGGGTGCGAATCTCATCTAGCGCACGTGCCAGGAATGCGTCAACGGCCATTGCACCCAGGTCTTCACCACTACGGGTGCGCACAGCAACAGCATCGGCAGCTTCCTCTCTGGCGCCGATTATAAGCATATATGGAATCTTCTGCAACTGAGCACGACGAATCTTGCCTTGCATCCGGTCACGGTTGTCGTCGAGTTCAACGCGCAGACCGGCGGCAAACAGCCGCTGACGTACCTGACGGGCAAAATCCATTTGTTTGTCGGTGATGGGGATGATCACCGCCTGCACAGGTGCCAACCAGAGTGGAAATGCCCCACCGTAATGTTCAATTAAAATACCCATAAACCGTTCGGTCGTACCGGTGACGGCACGGTGTAAGACGACGGGGGTGTGAGGTTTGTCGTCTTCACCGATGTATTCGCAACCCAGACGGGCGGGTTGAATAAAATCAACCTGGATCGTGCTTAGTTGCCATTCGCGCCCTAACACATCACGCGCAAGAAAATCGGCTTTCGGCCCATAGAAGGCGGCTTCACCTTCAGCTTCAAAGTAATCGACGCCGTTAGCTTCGAGGGCGCTGCGCAGCGCTGCGGTCGCTAATTCCCACTTTTCATCATCCTGAACGTATTTTCCTCCTTTCCCGCGCAGTGATAGGCGCACTTTATAGTCGGTAAACTTATAGGTACTCAACACCTCACGAATGACCTGTAGCGCGAGGCTAAACTCCTCCTGGATTTGATCGGGGCGGCAGAAGATATGGCAATCATCCTGCGTCAATGCACGCACACGGGTTAACCCGCTTAACGCACCGCTATCTTCGTAGCGGTAAAGGGTTGCGAATTCAGCAAAGCGGATCGGGAGATCGCGGTAGCTGATGACACCGAGCTGGTTGTAGAGAGTCATGTGACTAGGACAGTTCATCGGTTTGAGCCGGAAGATGAGGTCTTCGCTCTCAACCATCGGCGGGAACATGCTCTCACGATAATTATCGTAATGCCCCGACTTGCGGTAGAGCTGCTCTTTCACGACGTGACCTGTCCAGACGTGCTGATAACCGTAGCGGGTCTGAACTTCTCGCACATACGTTTCCATTTCGTGCCGAATGATCTCGCCCTTGGGAGTAAAGATCGGCAAACCAGGACCGATGTCATCAGAGAAGAAAAAGAGACCCAGCTCTTTACCAAGGCGACGATGGTCACGTTTACGTGCTTCCTCTAGCCGATGCAAGTATGCTTCCAGTTCTTCTTTGGTATTCCAACCTGTACCGTAAATGCGTTGCAACTGACGGTTTTTTTCGTCACCACGCCAGTAAGCACCAGCAATGCTCATCAACTTGAAGGCTTCAGGATTGATCTCGCCAGTGTGGTTGAGATGGGGGCCACGGCAGAGATCTTCAAAGGTATCTTGACGGTACGTCGAAATAACGGTATCGCCATGATGCGTCTCACCGTACTCGTCAAGCCCTTTAGCTAAACCTTCGATCAGCTCTAGCTTATACGGTTGATTGGCAAAGATCTGGCGAGCTTCTTCCGCACTGACTTCACGGTAGATAAATGGATGATTTCCAGCGATAATACGCTTCATCCGCTTTTCAATCTCGGTCAGGTCTTCAGGCGTTAGCGGACGTGGCAAATCAAAATCGTAGTAGAAGCCATTTTCAATCGGTGGTCCAATCGCAATTTTGGCATCGGGAAAGATTTCTAGCACAGCCTGTGCCATCACATGGGCCAGCGAGTGACGCAAGCGGTAATAGGGATCGCTGTTTGGATCGACTGGCATAGCGAGTGTTTCCTCCTATCTTGTAACAATGGTCAAGTAACCGTCGATGATCCGCGCCTCAATTATCTGGCGATCTTGCCGACTGAATTCAGCGTTAAGTCGTTCGTTCAGAACAGTGGTAAGATCAGGCGCCGAGAGAAACATCGCCAATGGCCCCGCAACCTGGGGATCGAGGACGGCAAGGCGTCCATCACGCACAGTAATTCCACCACTGATCACTCCAGTCATACCGTAAGCCTGGACGCTTATCACGGCGCGTTCGTTTTGAAAGCGAACCTGCACTGCCTCGACCGGCAACGTAGCCCCAATATCGGTTAGATATTCGTTAACCTCGGCTTCGCTAACCGTTACCCTACCTGGTGGCAGAGCTGCAACCAACACCGGCAGCGGAGCACCGGCAACGTCAACCGTCGGCCCTGAAGGGGCGAGCAGATCGGCAAAACGACGACCAAGCGTCACACTGATCTGCGGGCGAACAAGCAACATAAAGAGCAGAGCAATGGTCACCAATCCCAGGCCAATGCGGATGACCTGACTGGCACAGCCAGTTGTTTCTCGCCGCCGGGCAGCGAGCCGACGGGCGGACACGCGCATACGTTACTCCTTCGTGCCTAACGGAAACAGCTCTCCGTCCGCACGGGGACGAAGAGCTGCTTCGTGGTTCCACCCTGTGTTCACCGAACACCATCCGGTGTCCGGCCTCATTCCTCGCGATAACGGGCGAATCCCGTGCTCCCATACTGGCAATCTGCGTTCCGGGAGCCACTCAGAGGGGGTTTTCACCCGATCTGCGACCGAGCACGCTCTCAGTCACGACGCGCTCTCCCTGTGGTTAGTATCGGGCTACTCGTCCTCGTCGGCGCTTTACACTACTGCCGCCGCCATGGTAACGCGAAGCAACCTCAGAGTCAAGCAGATTTGTTATTGGTTTACCACTACACGTTGTTGCCTCAAGTCTCGCCGGATAGATGATAACAGCATAGGATGAAAACGAGAACACGGCATGCGAATACTACCGATTCAACCCATACCTGGAAGCTGATACCATGGCAGCTTATCGTATTCAAATTTACGACGACGATCCAACAGCAGCGCTGGTTACGCAACGTGGCTTGCAAGCTTTGCTTGGTGATGAAGTTATTGTCGAAGCAACCACCAACGCGAACGAGGCCTGGCTGGCGTGTGCCAATGGTCATGTCGATCTGCTGATTGTCGATCCCAGTCCGTACAGTGCAGCAGCGGCACTCATCAAAGCGGTGCGCACATACCGTCCGTACCTCCCTATCCTGGCCCTGACGGCCTATGATACCCCTGGGTTACGCGCCCGAATGCAGGCACTAGGTGTTGAACTCTACGCCGCCAAGCCGATTGAATTGCGCGAACTGGCGCCACTCGTTATGCAGGCATTGCATCAGGTCGTGTAGGTAGGACTCACCTAACAGGTAGTCCTCCTCGCGACCCACCTTCCACTTTCCCTACATGTGCTATCATGTTTGTATTACGAAAGGAGATGTCTGTGCCTGCGCTGCGCATCGATTGGCGCTGGATTGCGCTCTTTGTTATTATCATTGTCCTGGCAAATGCACGGAGTCTACCGTGGCCGATCACTGCCCTGGCCCTCGCGCTGCCAGGCAGTTGGTTGATCTATCATGCTGCCCAAATGCTTGGGCTAGCAATTCCCGGTACGCGACCAACAACCAGGGTCACGTACTGGCGTGGCCGTCGGATCGAAACCAACACGCCAGTACGCCGGAATCCGTTCTGGGATCGCACCAATCTTGTCCCTGGTCTGCTGTATGGCATCACCGGCCTGATGCTGACATTGGCAGCTCTGGCGGTTGTCACCCGTAACCTCGGCATGTAACCTGCGCGACTGAACGTTTGATGAGAAAGCTGTGATAACACTACCCTTTGGCCTGTTTCGTCGGCGACGTTTAACCACCGATCAGCAAGATGTGTTGCTCAACGATCTCGAAGCGTTGTTGCACCAGATCGACGCCGCGCTCGATCAGTTTGGCCCCGATGTCGAAACAACTGACCGCAACGCTCTCACCGGCTGTCGGGCCAGTCTGCGCGAGCTGTTTCTGATCGTTGTCGCCGGTGAGTTTAATTCCGGTAAATCCACCTTCCTCAATGCCTTGCTTGGCGCACAGGTATTACCAGAGGGCGTGACGCCAACCACCGATGCGATCACGTTGCTGAAATACGGTGATGAACCGTTTGATGAACTGATCGAACCCGGTCTACGGCTTCACCACTACCCTGCCGAGATGCTCCGTCAACTGACTGTGGTTGACACACCCGGCACCAACGCTGTCATTCGGCAGCACGAACGTCTGACCCGCGATTTTATCCCTCGTGCCGATCTGGTGATCTTTCTTACCTCTGCCGACCGCCCCTTTACCGAAAGCGAACGGACATTCCTTGAGTTGATAAAAGACTGGGGTAAGAAGGTTGTCGTTGTGATCAATAAAATTGACATCCTAACCCCTGCCGAGCAAGAGCAAGTTGCCCAATTTGTACGAGAGCACGTCAATCGAGTGCTAGAACAATCGCCTGAGCTGTTTCTGGTCTCGGCTCGCCGTGCATTGCAGGCGCGGCAACAACCCGATCATGCAGTCGAGCAATGGCAGGCCAGTGGTATGGCGGCCTTCGAGTACTTCGTGATTGACACCCTCGATGAAGAGACCCGCTTTCGATTGAAGATACTCTCGCCGCTAGGGGTAGCACGACGGGTAACTGAAACATACCTCGCTGCTACCGAATCCCGTCTGGCAACCCTGCGTGATGATGTGTACGCCATTGAGCAGATCGAACGTCAATTGGCCCTTTTTCACGATGAACTGAAGCAAGATGCCGAATACCACATCGGCGAAATTGATAGAGTGTTGATTGCACTGCAAGAACGGGGCGAACGATTCTGTGATGAAACGATCCGACTGAGCCGGATTCGCGATCTGGTGGATGGAAATCGACTGCGAGCTGACTTCGAGCGCGAGGTTATCGGGGATACCTATCACCAGATCGATGAACGCATTCAGAAGTTAATCGACTGGCTGGTTGAAAAAAATCTCCGTCTACAACAAAGTATTGACGAGTTTATTCAACAGCGCGCGCTGGCCTATCGCGACCAGATGTTGGGTCAAGTTGGCGGGAGTTTTGCCTACAATCGGCAGGCTTTGTTAGAACATCTCGGGCAGGCTGCGCAAATCGCTATCGCAAGTTACGACCGTAATGCTGAAGCCCAGCAGTTGGCCGGCGAAATTCAGTCGTCAGTCGCGGCAACAGCCATTACCGGTATCGGTGCTGTCGGTTTGGGCGCAACCCTGGTTGCTCTGTTTCATACGGTGTTACTCGACGTTACCGGTATTCTGGCTGCTTTGACAGTGGCCGGCCTGGGTTTGGCAATTCTACCGGCTAAACGACGGCAGGCGAAGGAGAGTTTGCGCAAAAAGATCGATGAAGTACGCACCCGGCTACGTGCTGAGTTACGCCAGCAGATCGAACGCCAGAGCGAACAAACCCTGCACCAGATTCGTGAACGGAATGCACCATTTATTCGCTTTGTCCGTGCCCAGCAAGAGCATCTGATCGGTTTACAACGTACCTTTTCTGACCTGATGGTCGCGATTGAGAAGTTTAGCAAGCAGGTTGAGTAGCAGGTTGCCGTAATATATTGCATTGCAGCGGTGAGAGTGAATCAGGCAGGGTCTTCATCTTTTGTGTATCGCTTCTCCGCGGACAACGGGGCAAAACGAGTAATGAACACTATCCAGACGTTGAACACCATCCTGAACCACGCACTTCCCAGGCATAGACCTGTTTTCAAGCGCGCTCCTGGTGGTTCGTTATGACAAGACGAACAGAGCACGCTGAAAAGCAAACGATTGTGCTCTCCGTCCGATCTGCTGCTTATCACACTATATGCGCATCCTGATCCCTTCAGACGTATTCCCACCCGATGGCCGTGGCGGTGCAGCGTGGAGCAGTTACGCTCTGGCCACCGGCCTCCACGCACGCGGACACACCGTACAGGTTCTTGTTCCCTGTCGCCAGCCCTGTCGTTCGCCGCTCGTTGCGTCACTTGCCGGGATACCGGTACAACGCATCCCGTACTATGCGCCGAAGCTGCCATTTATCCAGAACTACGTTCGTCACGAGCGCTTCTGGCCACGACTGGCGCAAGCAATGATCACGGCTGCTCACGACAACGGGGGCGTAGACATTATTCATGCGCAGCATACTCAAGCTGCTGCCGCTGCAATCCTTGCCCGCGAAACGCTCAACGTACCGGTTGTCGTAACGGTGCGTGATCACTGGCCGTGGGATTACTTTGCCACCGGTCTCCATGGAAATTGTCTCCCATACCCTGGGAGTTCGTGGGCCGCGTTAGCTACTGATCTCCCTGCACGCCTTGGCCCATTACGCGGGACCCTGGCCATCGCTGCGATTCCGTACATGCTGGCCCATCTTCGCCGACGGGCCAGGTTACTGGCCGCCGCTGATGCGGTGATTGCCCCCAGCCAGTACATTGCCCGTCGCCTGCGCACTATCATTGAACCGCACCGCATCCACGTGTTGCCGAACATTGTTGACATCGCCGCCACTGATGCTATCGCAGCTACCCCACCCCGTACCGACTGGAGCGGGGCACTCCTGCTGTTCGCCGGTAAATTAGAGATGAACAAAGGCGCCGGTCTACTTATTGATCTGATCGCAGCACTGGCTGCGTACCGTCATCAGCTTCCACCCTTTACCCTCTTGATTGCAGGTGATGGCACCATGCGCCAGGCCATTGCCGATACCCTAACCACCTACCGCTTACCCGGTCGAGTACTGGCCTGGATTGATCACGATGAACTCTTACGCCTGACCGGTCGCTGCGATCTGTTCCTCTTTCCCTCGAATTGGGGTGAACCACTGGCGCGGGCATTGATCGAAGCAGCCGCGCTCGGCGCACCAATCCTCGCCATGCCGACTGGCGGAACACCTGATATTGTCAGCCATGGCGAGACCGGTATTCTCGCACCCACGGTACCGGCGATGGTAGCCTGGATTGTACGCTTGCTCAATGATCCGGATACCCGACGGCAATTAGGTGCCAACGCCCGTCGGGTTGCCACTGAGCGTTTTGCCGCCGACCGTTTGCTGCCACGCTACGAATCCCTCTACAACGAACTGTGTCGCGCGAGAGTATAAGAGCCTATCCGATCTATCCTGTCGCAGCAGCAAGCAGATCGGTTGGAGCGCAGCGCTGCTGCGCTCGTACATCCATCGATAGGTTTCATCCGCTGAACTGCGAGACGATTCTTCTGAAAAGCACTCAGTTGAAATAGCGTTTCCAGAGTGTCGCCGTATCGAGAACGGACGGAAAGAAAAGGGTGAGAAACTTCGTTAGTCCATCACTTAGGTACGCGGGCCTCTGGCCCGCATCGTGTGCGCCTGGGTACACGGGCCTCTGGCCCGCATCGTGTGCGCCTGGGTACACGGGCCTCTGGCCCGCATCGCAAGCACCTGGGTACGCGGGCCTCTGGCCCGCATCGCAAGCACCTGGGTACGCGGGCCTCTGGCCCGCATCGTGAGTACCTCATATTGCAGAAGAAGATTCGGTCAGGGCGCAGCAGTGCTGCGCCTGTACATCCAGAGACGATCATTCGGCTTGACTCCAGGGGTACCGCAGCTTTATACAATGCTATCACCCCAAACATCTGATCAACAATGTGTATTCCGGCGTTATACCAATTCTGTGAAAAACACCGTCGATTGTGTAGCCATTTATCTCCGCTATTCACTGCCTTACACGCTGCCCCATTCGTGCGTCTGCATGATGGTGTGTGTCGCCATCTTCTTGCACGGCTGGAAGCAGGCTATCCGCCGGTGCACCAGGCTGCTACGAGCTTCACCCTCCCCTTTCGCTCACCTAATGGAATGAGGAAGGGGGCTAGGGGAAAGGTGATCCAGCGTCGTCCAGAATCGGCCCCTGCCGGTACCGCCTTACGGCAAAATCCCAAACTCATTAAACGTGCGCACTGCGGTTACAAATAGTTCAGGCAGCAACAGCGTGAGCGGCTCGCCGAGGCGTAACATCCAGCTAGCTAACAGGGAACTACGGAGCAAGCTGCTCCACGGCTCAACGGGAAAGACCACCAGAACGATCAGCAGTGCTGTGACGGCAAGCAATCCCTGGACTAACCCCAGCAGCGCACCCAGCAGATGATCGAGCCATCCCAAGAAGACCAGCCCCGCCAGTGAATGCAACAACGATGCAAGCAAACTGGCAATGCCGCTTACCAGAAGCAACACAGCAATAAAGCCCAATCCCTGCGCCAGATCGGGATCGGTGATAAACGAACCCAGCCAGACTGCTACCTCATTACCGTATTGCCCGGCCAGCATAAACCCAACGATAAATCCTACCACTGCCAGCACTTGCCGGATAATACCCCAATACAGACCGAGAATAGTAAATAGACCAAGAATGACAAACAATACCAGGTCTACTTCAGTCATCGAAGTTCCTTTCTGAACAAATGATCAACACGACATAAAGTCCTTGACGGGCGCGAAACACCTTGATATAATACCCTTACTTGAAAGATTCCTCGTACCGCTTCCCAGAGCACGCATAGCTGTCCTATACGGCGCGCGAGCTCACTGGCACGCGGCAACACCGCCGCAGAAAAGCCAGTCTGTACCCTGCACGTTGGCATCCCGGTAGAAGCAGCATCACCCGAATGGTTGATGCATGCTGCAACGAACTAACACACTCCGCCGGATTGGCGGTGGAGTAATCCCTCAGCAGGAGGATGTATGAACATGACTCTATCCGGTTTTGAGTTGATGAAGATGATTGGCGAGCAGCAGGATCGTCGCCGCTTTCAACAGCTCAACTGGCGCGGTACCTTCGCTGATTACCTCGATATTGTCACCCGCAAACCGCAAGTTGCCCGTAATGCGTTTCAGCGGGTCTACGACATGATTATGTCGTATGGAACCGAGGAGTTTATCGACGCCAAAAAGCGCTTGATTCGTTACAAGTTCTTTTCCGACGAATCGTTCGATGGCGACGACGCGATCTTCGGTTTGGAAATTCCACTCATGCGGCTAGTCAACTTCTTTAAAGGTGCTGCACGCGGGTATGGTACCGAGAAACGAGTGCTCCTACTGCACGGGCCGGTCGGTTCCTCGAAGTCAACCATCGTCCGCCGTCTCAAGCGCGGTCTCGAACACTACTCGCGCACCGAGGAAGGCGCACTCTACACCTACGACTGGTATCCCGGCATCATCGAGAATCATGATACCTTCGATTGGCGCAAGGTTCCCGAATCGGAGTGGGAAAAGTGTCCGATGCATGAAGAGCCACTCCACCTCATCCCTCGTGAATTACGGACAACCTTTATCGAGCGGATCAATGAAGGGCTTGACCCGGATCGTCAAATTCGTATCGAAGGTGATCTCTGTCCGGTCTGTCGCTTCCACTTCCGCGAACTCATGCAGCGCTACGAAGGCGACTGGATGAAGGTGATGAGCCACGTGCGGGTACGCCGGCTGGTGTTCAGCGAGCAGGATCGCATCGGGATCGGTACCTTCCAGCCCAAGGATGAGAAGAACCAGGATAGCACCGAATTAACCGGTGACATCAACTACCGTAAGATTGCCATCTACGGTTCTGATTCTGATCCTCGTGCCTTCAACTTCGACGGTGAGTTCAATATCGCGAACCGTGGCATTATTGAGTTCGTCGAGATGCTCAAGCTCGACGTCGCCTTCCTCTACGATCTGCTTGGCGCATCTCAGGAGCACCGCATCAAGTCGAAGAAGTTTGCGCAGACCGACATTGATGAGGTCATTATCGGCCATACTAACGAGCCAGAGTACCGCCGTCTGGAAAACAACGAGTTTATGGAAGCGCTCAAAGACCGCACTGTGCGCATCGACATCCCGTATGTCACGCGCCTGCGCGACGAAGTGCGTATCTACGAGCGCGACTTCAACAAGAAGAAGGTACGTGTCCATATTGCTCCCCATACGCTCGAAATGGCGGCAATGTGGGCAGTGCTGACCCGACTCGAAGAGCCGAAGAAGCCGAACCTTACCCTCTTGCAGAAACTCAAGCTCTACAACGGGAAGACACTACCCGGCTTTACCGAAGACAACATCAAAGAGCTGCGTAAAGAGGCGGTACGTGAAGGGATGGAGGGCATTTCACCGCGCTACATCCAGGATAAGATATCGAACGCGCTGGTGAGCAATCAGGAAGAAGGCTACATTAACCCCTTCATGGTGCTCAACGAGCTAGAGAGCGGGCTGAAGAACCACGCGCTCATTACCGATGAAGAGCAGCGCAAGCGCTACCGTGACCTGCTAGCGATTGTCCGCGAAGAGTATACGGAGATAGTGAAAAATGAGGTCCAGCGGGCGATCTCAGCCGATGAAGAGGCGATCAAGCGCCTATGCGCAAACTACATCGATAACATTAAGGCCTACACCCAGCGCGAGAAGGTGCGCAACCGCTATACCGGCCAGTACGAAGAGCCTGATGAGCGTCTCATGCGCAGTATCGAGGAGAAGATCGATATTCCGGAGTCGCGTAAAGATGACTTCCGTCGTGAGATTATGAACTACATCGGCGCCCTCGCAATTGAAGGGAAGACCTTCGATTACCGCACGAACGAGCGGCTCCACAAGGCGCTCGAGCTGAAGCTCTTCGAAGATCAGAAAGATAGCATCAAGCTCACATCGCTCGTTTCGCGCGTGATCGACCGCGATACGCAGGAAAAGATTGACGTGGTGAAGGCTCGCCTGATCCGTGACTTCGGCTACAACGAGCAGTCGGCGACTGATGTGCTCAACTACGTGGCTTCGATCTTTGCCCGTGGTGATACACGTCGCTAAGCCTCGGCAGTAGCTTGTTCAACACTCAACCGACAACCGGCATCGAGGAGGGTGCCGTGTCGCCCTCCTCCGTTACCAGGATTGGTACTCCTATGGCGATGTCAATGAAACGTGCTGAACGCGATCTCAGCCGCTTCCGTGAAATTGTACGCGGGCGGATCAAAAAAGACCTGCGCAAATATATGTCGCAAGGTGAATTGATCGGACGGCAGGGTAAGCGCTTTGTCAGCATTCCAATGCCGCAGATCGATATACCTCAGTTTCGCTATGGTGCTAAACAGGCTGGTGGTGTTGGGCAAGGCGATGGTAACATCGGTGACCCAATAGCGCAGGGCGATGGTCAACCTGGCGCTGGGCAGGCGGGTGCTGAACCCGGTCAACATATTCTGGAAGTTGATGTCTCGATTGAAGAACTGGCCCAAATCCTGGGTGAAGAGTTGCAACTGCCCAACATTCAGCCTAAGGGCAAGAAGAATCTGATTAGCGAGAAGGACAAGTATAGCGGTATCCGACGTACCGGTCCAAATTCGCTCCGCCATTTCAAGCGAACGTACCGCGAAGCACTCCGACGCCAGATTGCTGCTGGTGAGTATGACATCAACAACCCAGTGGTGATCCCGATCCCCGATGATATGCGGTATCGTTCGTGGAAAGAAACCCTTATGCCCGAAAGTAACGCCGTCATTATTTATATGATGGACGTGTCGGGTTCGATGGGTACCGAACAAAAAGAGCTGGTGCGGATGACCGCCTTCTGGATCGAGACCTGGCTGCGCTCACAGTATAAGTCCATCGAAATTCGCTATATCGTCCACGACGCCGCTGCCAAAGAAGTCGATCAACAGACCTTCTACCATATCCGTGAAGGTGGCGGTACCAAAATATCATCGGCCTACAAACTGTGCAATCGCCTGATCGACGAGCGTTATCCGGCGACCGAGTGGAATATTTATGCGTTCCACTTTTCCGATGGCGATAACTGGGGCGGTGGTGATACCCGTGAATGTGTGGAACTGCTCAAGCGTGAACTCCTGCCTAAAGTGAATCTCTTCTGTTACGGCCAGGTTCGTTCGCTCTACGGCTCTGGGCGTTTTGCCCATGACCTTGAAGAATACCTGCGCGGCGATGACCGCATTGTGATCGCCGAAATTGCCGATCGTGACGATATTTACGATGCGATCCGCGCCTTCCTCGGCAAAGGCCGCTGATCGCCCTAGCCCGATTTGGTGTGCGTATGAAAAGTACCCGCCTTCCCGCTCATCTCGAACAAGCACGACAGGAGATCGAGCAGATTGCCCGTGAGTATGGCCTTGATTTCTTCCCCATTATCTACGAAGTGCTCGATTACCGAACCCTGTATGAGGTAGCGGCGTTTGGCGGCTTCCCAACGCGCTATCCCCATTGGCGATTCGGTATGGAGTACGATCAGTTGCTCAAGGGCCATGTCTGGACGGGAAGTACCATCTATGAGATGGTGATCAACAACAACCCAGCTTACGCTTACCTGCTCGAGGGCAACGAAGATGTGACGCAGAAGATGGTGATGGCGCACGTCACCGGTCACGTCGATTTCTTCAAGAATAATATGTGGTTTGCCCACACCAATCGCAAGATGCTCGACACCATGGCAAACCACGCTGCCCGCATTCAGCGCATTATCGACCGAATCGGCTACGATCAGGTTGAAGATTTCATTGACACCTGTCTGTCGCTGGAAAACCTGATCGATTACCACGCTCCGTATATTCGGCGCCCCGAAGCGGTGACACCGCGCCCTATCGTGAGCGACGAAGAGCCACCGGTCGTTGAAGGCTTGCCGGTCGAACGCGAATACATGCGCGATTATATCAATCCACCAGAATTTCTTGAAGTCCAGCGCCGAAAACTCGAGGAAGAACGCGCACGTCAGCGCCGTTTCCCAGAGAATCCACAACGTGATGTCCTGCTCTTTTTGATGAATTTTGCCCCCCTCGAAAACTGGCAGCATACGGTGCTCGAAATCATCCGCGACGAAGCCTATTACTTCGCACCACAGGGCATGACCAAAATCCTCAACGAGGGGTGGGCATGCCTCCACGGCGATAGTCTGATTCCAACCGACCGCGGCATTATCCCGTTGCGAGAGCTGGTCTCGCGTCGGTATCGGTCACAGGTAAGCGATGGCGAGCGGCAACAGACGGTGTACGATTGGAATTGTTTCACCGCTTATCCGACTGTAACCATTCATACCCGTGCCGGTTTTACGCTGACCGGATCGTTCAATCACCGTGTTATGCTGGCTTCTGGCGAGTGGCGTCGGCTCGATGCCCTTCGCGTTGGTGATCAGGTACGTATAGCCGGTGGTACGGAGCTGTGGGCCACGCAGCCGGCACGGTTGCGGCGTCGCATGCCATTGCCGCAGGTGCTGGCAACCGTTAGTGCTACTACCAGTCCATCGTTACCATCGCGTCGCCATCGTTATCACTCTGCTCCGACAGAAGTTGTTGATGAAGCTATGGCGACGGCCATCGGCCAGCGCTGTGTAACGCATCCCGATCACCGTGCGCTAGACGCCATCCGCCGTTCACCGCGACCACAGGTCGTCGCATTCCTGCGCGCTTTCATCGCCGGTGCTGTCGGTACTTCCCAAGAGTTGACCATTCCCTGCGTCAGTATCGAACTTGCTCAGACGGTGCAACTGCTGCTGGCAAACCTGGGTGTCCTGGCGCGCCGGATCGAGACAACATTGCAGATCGATGATCCTACGGCTCTTGAACGTGCCTACACCACACCGTCGCCCCCTGTTACCTGGACGGACGAGATTGTTGCCATTGAACGCGGTCGTGCCGATGTGTACGATATTTCGGTCACCGAAACGCATCGCTACGCTGCGCAGGGGTTCATCAACCACAACAGTTACTGGCATAGCACCATTATGACCCAGCGTGTCGCTTCGGCTGCCGAGATCATCTCATTTGCCGATCTCCATTCGGGCGTGGTCGCGACAAGCGGTGGTCGGCTCAACCCTTACAAACTGGGGCTAGAACTCCTGCGCGATATTGAGGATCGCTGGAACAAGGGTAAATTCGGCAAAGAGTACGAAGAGTGTGATGACATCGCTCTCAAACGCTCGTGGGATAAACAGCTCGGTCTCGGTCGCCAGAAGATTTTCGAGGTGCGCCGACTCTACAACGATGTGACATTTATCGACGAATTCCTCACCCCAGAATTCGTGATGGAGCAGAAACTCTTTACCTTCCGCTACAATCGCGATACCGATCTCTACGAGATTGCTTCACGCGAGTTCAAAGAGGTCAAAGAGAAATTGCTCTTCCGGCTCACCAATTTTGGCCAGCCGGTCATCTTTGTCGAAGATGGTAATTACGGCAACCGGGGTGAACTTTACTTACGCCATCGCCACGAAGGCGTTGATCTCAAGATGGACTATGCCCGTGAGACGATGCGCAACTTGTATAAAATCTGGACGCGGCCTGTCCATCTGGAAACGGTCATCGAAGAGAAGCGACGTCTACTTTCGTTCGACGGTCGCGATTTTAGTGAGCGACGCATAGATTAGCATTTGGGCAGAGCAGTGTCTGGGAAACTTTAGTGCATTCTCTCACCTCTCAGCACGTGCCGGTATGGTTTCTGCCTCATGAGGCTGCGGAAGCCTGAGTTTCCGCAGCCGATAATGAGTGAAGGTGATGAGAAGTGTGAGAGGCACAAACTCCCAATTCCTCACCCGGTATGGAACCGGTAGGGGATGCCAAGTGCGTTCTGCAGCACGGACACGGCACCACCTTAACCCGACACGGCATACCAAAGCGACCCTCGCATTCCCTTGCGGGCCAGAGGCCAGTGCTCTCAGGTTCCTCTCCTAGGCTCCTGCAGTCACATGCGGGCCAGCGGCCCGCGCTCCCAGGAGCAATGTGCACCCGTTCACCCGCTGCTGTCGCACCGATCATGCCCGTCACCGCATGCATAGTGGGGGCA
>Ga0209017_10000962_pt1 | contig 24526 bp, 15 predicted proteins | sample YNPBryunderm2012_FD_185812 | JGI IMG/M metagenome (GOLD analysis project Ga0209017, IMG submission 185812) | Anoxygenic and chlorotrophic microbial mat microbial communities from Yellowstone National Park, USA - YNP Bryant MS undermat 2012... ...
GGACTTGCCCCCTCCGCCTGCTGAGACCCCTAGGAAGTGAAAAAAACAAACCCAAGAACGAAAATTCCGTTATCCGCTATTTTATTCAGAGGTTCCCTAGGAAAACCTCCCGGTTTTGGGAGTATCGGAGGAGGCCCCACATCGGCATGGGGTGACCGAGGGGAACTAGAAAAGTTGGGATGAGTGCTCACCAGCTGGGGAGAAACGAAGGAAGAGCGAGTTGCCTTGGGAATCCTCCCGTTATCTTATTTTTCCTATTTTTCCTATATTCTCCATTTTTCCATCTCCGGGTGCCCGAAGTATCTCTGGCTTAGGCCCAAGCGAGCTTCTCCCTCGTGATTTTAGCCGGAGGAAACAATTCGCCTTTCCCCAGCGATCTCCACCTAACGTCTCATGCCCCCCAAACGGGCGGCCTTGAACAGAGGAAGATTCCATGTGAGCCGGGCATCCTCGTTCCCCACCAGGACTGGGGCAGGCACAAAGCTGCTTGGACTGCTGCTTCCGCTGGAATGACAATGACATTCGAGCCGCCACCCTACCTCTTTTTTTAGTATTGATAACCTGCTTGGATTCCTCGTTTTACTGGAATGGCAGTGTTTTACAGGAATGGCACTTCTGGCCCTTCATTCCGCTTAGAGGCTGTCCCGAAATTCCGTTTTTAGCGGGAGTTTACCACCCGCAGGCGGCCTCCAAACTGCCAAAACCCCCATAAAACGGGCATTTTGGTAAATCGGAGGGGTTCACAAACGGTCCGTGGCCGCCGGGGGGCCAATCTCGGCACAGCCTTTTAGGTGGTAGTGCATCTTTTGGTGAAAATCGGGGTACCTTGTTGTCGGGAAGGGCTTATTGGATTAGACTAGAAGTCTATCCCAGATGGGTTTGTATAAAATGGGCAAAATAGGCAATTTGAGACCGAGGGCCTATTGCCTCCAAACCTCTTGGCCCTCTGGCACATAAAGATAGAAGTTTCCGTAGAAGTTTCCGACGGGAAGAGTCAGGCGGTTTTCTTCTGACCTTGGCAAGGCAGGGGGTGCTCTCTTCCGTAGGTTTTTCCTTGGAATGCGGTTATGTACGTCTTAGAAGCCAGGGGGCTGAAAAAGGTCTATGGCGAAGCCGAAGCCCGGGTGGAGGCCATCCGCGGGGTGGATTTGCAGGTAACGGCCGGGGAGATGGTGGCGATTATGGGCCCATCCGGCTCGGGCAAAAGCACCCTGCTCGCCCTTTTGGGGGGAGTTGAAGTGCCTACCGAGGGCCATGTCCTGTTAGAGGGGGTAGATTTGGCCAGTCTGTCGGATGACCAGCGGACCATGCTGCGGCGGCGGCGGATCGGCTTTGTGTTTCAATCGTTCAATCTGTTGCCGATCCTGACGGCCCTGGAAAATGTGGCCTTGCCGTTGGAATTGGACGGGGTCAGTTCTTCGGAAGCCCGGCGTCGAGCGGAGCAGATGCTGGAATTGGTGGGCCTGAAGGATCGGCATCATCATGTGCCCAGTCATCTTTCGGGCGGCGAGCAACAGCGGGTGGCTGTGGCCCGGGCGCTAGTGATCCAGCCCGCCCTGTTACTGGCCGACGAACCGACTGGCAATCTGGATAGTGTGAACGGGCAGCGGCTGACCGGCCTGTTGCGCCGCTTGGTCGATGAGCATCATCAGACGATTGTGATGGTAACCCACGATCCGGAGGTAGCCTCCCATGCGGATCGGATCATTCATATTCGGGACGGGCGGATCGAGCGGGAGGAACGTTTGCGCCCCGTTGGAGCTGGATTGGGCCAGGCGGTGCCGTCGGTCTTAGCCGCCCCGACCGCTTCGCCCACGTTGGCCCCGGGTCTTTGGCGGGAGTCTTCCGGCCCCCGATCGGGCCGAAAACCGTCCTAAAGGCTATCCCGATATTTTTCGCCGGATGGACGGCCCATAGGCGGCCGGGATACTTCCAACCTCACAAACAGCTTTTGGTAACGCCAAAGAGTTTGGAAAGGGATCGGGGCCCCCTCTCGGATTCCCTTTCGGTAGACCCCCTTAGCTCCGCCTTTGGAAAGTCGGAAGGCAATCTATTCTGTATGTACTGGGAACGGGGACCACAATCTGGGGGTTTTGATCCGATTTGGAGCCCCTCCAGCTGGTAGGGGGTCGGCCGGGTAGATACAGGCAGAGTATTCGAACGGTGGGTAGCCTATGGTGCTTTGGAAGTTTACGCTGCGGGGCATGTGGAGTCGGCCGGGCCGGACCGCCTTAACATTTTTGAGCCTGACGATTGGGGTGGCGGTGGTGGTGGCCGTGAGCATCGCCCGGCAGACCACCCGGGCGGCATATCAACAGATGTTTAGCAGCCTTTCCGGCGGGGCGGCCTTGGAGGTGGCAGCCGACGGCGGCGGCACCTTCGACCTGAGTCTGTTGCCCCAGATCGATCGCATCCCCGGCGTTCGGACCGCGGTGCCCGTCTTGCAGCAACTGACGGTACTCCGGTTTGCCGGCAACCGGGTCTCGCTTTTGGTGTTGGGGGTCGTGCCGGACCGGGATCGGGCCATCCGATCCTATCAATTTGTTCAAGGTTCGTTCTGGGGGCCCGAAGGGGGGCTGATCCTGGACGACGATCTGGCCCGCAGTCTGGGGCTTTCCGTCGGCCAAGAGGTACGTTTGACCACCGGGCGGGCCGGTCTCTATCGGGTCCGAGTGGTCGGCCTGACGGCCAAAGAGCACCATCCGATCAGTCTCGGCTACATGCCGTTGGAGGAGTTGCAGGGGCTGTTTGGCCTGGAGGGGCAGATCAGCACGGTGCAGATCGTGCTGCAGGAGGGGGCGGAGCGGGAGGCGGTCCGCCAGGCGATTGCCCGAATACTTCCTACGGGTTTGTCGGTCCGCCCGCCTGCGACGGAAAGTGCGGTGGCTCGGGAAACGATGACTGCCACGGAGCAGGCCCTTCGGCTTGCCAGCAGTTTCTCCTTTCTTTTGGCCGCCTTCATTATACTGAACACTTTTTTAATGAATGTAGGCGAACGGCGTCGGCAGTTGGCGGTGCTTCGGACCGTAGGGGCCACCCGCTGGCAGATTGCCCGGATGGTTTTGCGGGAGAGTGTGCTTTTGGCCATTTTAGGGATCGCCCTGGGGATATTGGTTGGCATTGGCGGGGCCAGGGTGCTGCTGGCCGCCTTGAGCCAGATCATGATGGTCAGCTTCCCTCCGGCGGGGGTACCGACGCAGAGCATAGTCATGGCAGCGGCGTTGGGCTTGGGGATGGCTTTGGCGGGAGCGGCTGCTCCGGCCTATCGCGCCAGCCAACTGACGCCCCTGGAAGGCATGAGCGCCGTGGTGCGGGGGGACATTGAATCCGGCTCCGATCATTCGGTGCTGGGCGGGGCGTTGCTGGCCGGGTTCAGCATCCTGGGGCTGGGAGCGGCCATTCGGGGCTGGATTCCGGGCGATTTTGCCCTGTGGTTTGCCATCAGCTTCTTGGTAGGCGTGGTCCTGCTGACGCCGTTGGGCCTGGGACTGTTCTCCTGGATAGCGGTACAATTTTTCCGTCCCTGGCTGCGCGGGGAGACCCAATTGGCCTATCGCCAACTGCTCCGGCATCGGTCCCGGTCGAATCTGACGGTCGGCGTGCTCTTTGTGGCGACGGCCACGGGGCTGGGCATGGCCAGCACGATCCTGGATCATATCGAAGACCTCCGCCAATGGTCCCGGACGGTGATTGCGGGCGACTTTTTTGTGCGGGCGGCCATGCCCGATATGTCCACCGGTCTGTCCGCGGCGATTCCGGAGGAGTTGGGGGATCGGCTTCGGCAGATTCCTGGGGTTCGGGGGGTGGGTACGGCCCGGTTTGTGCGTGCTCGGGCGGCTGGATTGCCGGTCATCGTCGTGGCCAGAGATTTTGCTCCCAAGGCCCCGTTGTATCTGGACCTGGTTTCCGGCACTCCGGACGAAGTCTGCCAGCGGGTGATCAACGGGGAAGTGGTCATCGGTACCGTATTGGCCGAGCGGGCTGGCCTCCGCCCGGGCGAGCAGATCGAAATCGAAACCCGCCAAGGCCCCCGTCGGTTTCGGATCGCCGCGGTGGCCAACGAATATCTCGTCGGTGGGCTGGCGGTGTATATGGACCGCCGGATCGCTTCCCGATGGCTGGAGATTCGGGGTGTGGATACCTATGTGATCCTTCTGGATCCGGAACGTCGGGAGGAAGTGCGGGAGTCGGTTCGCCGTCATCTGGAACCGATCTGCCAGGAGTACGGCCTGTTGCTGGAATCGGCCGCCGAACTGGTTCAGATCATCGACAACATGTCCAATGGCGTGAATGCGTGTTTGTGGGGCATCTTGATTTTGGGTTTTGTGGTGGCCGCCTTTGGTACGGTCAATACGCTCACGATGAACGTATTAGAACAGACGAGGGAGTTTGGCCTTTTGCGGATTGTGGCCATGACGCGGGGGCAACTGCGCAAAACTATCCTCACCCAGGCGGCGATGATCGCCCTGATGGGCCTGGTGCCGGGTGTGGCGGCGGGGGTGGGCGTATCGTGGCTGATGAACCAGGCCACCGCCCGGATCACCGGCCATCCGGTGGAGTTCGGCGTGCATCCGGTGCTTTGGGGGGCCTGTCTGGGGGCCGGGTTTTTGATCGTGCTCGCTGCTGGACTGATCCCGGCCGAACGCGCCGCCCGATTGCAACTGGCCCAAGCCCTCCAGTATGAATAACCCTACCCTGGTGGCCGAACAAACCCAGGCTGTCCTCCCCGCAAAAGCAGGGTAGAATAAAGGTAACACTTTAGCCGAATGAAGCAACTCGCCTCTCCCCTGGCCGTCGAGAGGCCGGTTTCAGCGAAGCGAAGCCGGGTGAGGGAGCCGCCTGTGTCATTCCCACGAAAGTGGGAATCCAGAACGGAGCAGGAGTCCATGTTGCCTGGAGCCCGGTTGCCACACGGGAACACCGTAAGCAGGCACAAAGGAGCCGGGATTCCTGCTTGCGCAGGAATGACACACTGCCTTCCTTCATTCGGTTATCGTGTTGCGAATAAAAAATCATCGAAACCGGTTTTGAGCGCATTTTCTTAAGGAGGTTGAAGATGGCGGAGCGAACCGATCGGCGGTGCTTTTTGGCCCGTGGTGTGGCAGGTGCGTGCGGCTTGGGGCTGGGGGCCTGTCTGGAGGAACGGATTCTTCTGGCCGCCTTAGCGGAAGGCAAGGCCCGGCCGGCTGAGGGCAATCCTTCGGAAACAGTGCCGCCGCCCGAGAAACCCCTTACCGACATTCCGCCGGGTAGCCTGCCGTGTGGCAAAATCGCCGGCATCAGCATAAGCCGACTGATCATCGGCGGCAACCTGATCGGCGGCTGGGCCCATAGCCGAGACCTCATCTATGTGTCCCGGCTTTTCCGAGAATACAACACCGAGACCAAGGTGTTTCAGACCCTGGACCTGGCCATGGCCTGCGGCGTGAACACCATCCAACTGGACCCGGCCTGCTGGGACGTGATCAGCAAATACAACCGGCACCGGAACCCCAAGATTCAGACCATTGTCTGTGTGCCGCCGCTGGCCGATAAGGCCAAGATGAAAGAGGTCATCCAATACCAGGTGGATCGAGGCGCCACGATGATCTACTCCCACGGCGGTGCCACAGATAGCCATTTCATGAACGGCGGAGGGACCGACGTGCTGGCCCAGATGGTCGATCTCATTCATGAACAAAAGCTTCCGGCGGGCGTGGGCAGCCATTCCCTGCAAATTCCCATGGCCTGCCAGCGGGACAAAATCCCAGTCGATTTTTACATGAAGACCCTCCACACCGATCGGTACTGGTCCGCTACGCCCAAAGAACATCGAAAAGAATACGACTGGATGCGATCCAATCCGGCCGACCACGACGCCAATAACGATTCCATGTGGTGCAATAATCCCGAAGAGACCGCCGAATTCATGGAAAAAGTGGAAAAGCCGTGGCTGGCCTTCAAAGTGCTGGCCGCCGGGGCCATCCATCCGAACGTCGGCTTCAGCTATGCCTTCCGGAACGGAGCGGACTTCATCGTGGTCGGCATGTTCGATTTCCAAGTGGAGGCAGATGTACGCATTGCCATCGAAGCCATCCAAAAGGCCGCCAACCGCAAACGGCCCTGGCGGGCATAATGCCACCGGGTTTTCCGCCGCTAACCCGTACAGGCCCTGATACCGGTACGCCGGAGGAGCGTCATACGCAGTTTACTATTTTGACTGTATCTACCGGAGTAATTACCACCATCGGTTGGGTTTGAGCCGATTCTTACCCTCTACAAATTGTGGGGCTTGGCCGGGTAGATACAGTCAAGCTATTGGATTCCTGCTTGCGCAGGAAGACCACTGACGGACGTACCCCCGCAGGAGCATCCAGCGGAGCGGTTTTCCTGCTGGAGGGCCAGCGGCAGGTAGCAGCGGGGCGAGCGTGTCTGGCCTTGGAGCCGACACACCTACCAGGCATAACAAGCATAACCCGCAGCGGTGTTACTGCCGGCCGGCCGGCGGCGGGCAGCAGTGGGGCGGGCATTCATCCGCACTGGGGCCCAGCCCGCCCAGCGCACGCCGGGGCCTGTGCGGATCCAGCCGCTCTAAAATCAACTCCCGAATCATCCGCACAAACCGGGGATGCACCCCCACCGTACCCGCCCGATGATACACAAACCCCAGCTCTTCACACGCCCCGGCCACTTCCACATCCAGGTCGTAGATCACTTCCATATGATCGGACAAAAAGCCGATCGGCACAAAGAGCAGATGGCGCAGAGTGGGCTGCTGTTGCCGCAGTTGCCATAGATAGTCGGGCAATTCGGGCTGGAGCCAAGGCTGCTCCGGCGGGCCGGATCGGCTTTGATACACCAGTTGCCAATCGGGCCAGTGCAGTCGCTCGGCCACCAGTCGGCACGCCTCGTGGAGTTGCTCCTGGTAAGGGCTGGTTTGGGCCATGGGCACCGGCAGACTGTGGGCGGTGAAAATCAGGGCGGTCTTTGCCCGCTCCGCAGGATCGATCTGGGCGAAAGCCGATTGCGCCCGATCGGCCACCGCCTCGATAAAGCCCGGATGATTAAAAAACAGCCGAAGTTTGTGGATTTCCGGCGCTGCGGGTCCGACGGCGGCCTGGGCCTGCTCGATGGCCTCCCGATACTGCCGACAGCCCGGATACGAGCCAAACGCACTAGTTACGAAGGCCAACGCACGTCGGCAGCCGTCCTCGGCCATTTGCTGGACGGCTTCCTGGAGAAAAGGCGGAGCATGGCGATTGCCCCAATAGACGGCCAGCGGCGGACCTTCGCTGTGGAGCAGTTCGATCAGGGCCGTCAGCAAGGCCCGATTCTGGGCATTGATCGGGCTTTGCCCGCCGAAAAGATAGTACGGTTCGGCCAACTCCTGGAGTCGTTCCGGCGGCAATTTCCGCTCGCCCAACACACTTTCCAAAAACGGAAGCACATCTTCCGGCCGTTCCGGTCCTCCAAAACCGACCAAAAGGAATGCATCGTACGGAGGATCCGGATTCGCAAAGGCAGGCTGCTGCTTGGCTGGCTCTGAAGAACTGCTATTCTGAGGTCCTGGACCGAGCAGATCGGCAGGGAGCATCTACACCTCCTTTTTAGACATCTGTGAAAAGAAGCCTCTCCATGGACGTACCCCTCCCGTTTCGAGGTTGGATGGAAAAGCCCTCTGGCTAACATTTTACCCGAATGAAGCAACCGGTCTCTCCCCTGACCGTCCAGAGGCCGGCCAACCGAGAGGTGGACCGGGGGAGGGGGATTTCGGCAGCACAAGGGCCCTCCACTGGTGCTTGCGCAGGAAGGGGACACCTACTTTTCCGTTCGGCCTACCCTATTACTTCGACTGTATCTCCCCCGTTCGGCTCCTACCAGTTGTAGGGGTAAGAATCGGATTGAACACCCCAGATTGGGGTGATCGTTCCGGGGGGATACAGTCAAGTTACCAAACCGGCCCTTTCCGTGCAGCAATGCGAAAGCAGTTTCCCTCTGGCGGCGCGGCGTGGTGGAGATCACAATGGATGTTACCGAGGTGGGTTTCCTGTCGGTCTCTTCCCTGCAAAGAAAGGAACCGAGCATGCGCCAGCGAACGTGGTGGAGTCGGCGGCGGTTTTTGGCTGCCGGGGCGGCCGGGACGGTTGGTCTATCCAGCAGTCTCGCATTCGGGAGAAAAAGTATGGGAGCCGAAGAGTATCCTTCGACCGAACATTTTTGGTATCGGCCTCAGCCGAAGGGGCTTTTTGTCGATTCGCAAAACGGCCATTGGGCCTTCGCCTACACGGATCGGGAAATCCTGCTTTCGGAGGATAACGGACGGAGTTGGCCGTATCGGGCTGAGTTTCCCCAGGCCCGCCATATTGTGTTTAGTTGTATCTTTAAGAACGGCAACGTGCTTTTCAGCGCCCTGGCCAAACTGTATCTGAGCACAGATCGGCTGAAAACCTATCGCCAGATTACGGTGAAAAATGCGGATGGTTCCGACTACCAGCCGCACACGCCGAAAAATCCCCAACGTCCCGGCTGGTATTTCCATAGTCTGACCGGCGTGAACACCTGGGAGATCGACGGCCGAGAAATGCTTGTCTGGGGCAACTACTGCAATGTGATCGGCGGAGCCGCCCCGGTGAACATCTACTACTCTACCGATCAGGGCCAGACCGTCAAAATCGCCTACCAGTTCGGCCAGAATCCGTACTTCCGGGACGACGGTTCCGAAGGGGGCGGTCGGACCGGCACCTTGCTGGGTAACCCCAATAACCCCGTCATCTGCCGCCATGTGCATGATGTTTCATACAACCCGGCCGAGCAGGCCTTCTACGCCTGCACCGGAGATGCCAATCGGCCGGAAGGCTTCGAATGCCATTGGCTTCGGGGGACTTACGATGCGGCCAAAGACCGATGGGATTGGAAGGTGTTGATTTCCGCACCGCTGAACTCTCGTTGGAAATCGGGCGGGATCAATTTTGTGGATGGCAAACTCTATTGGATCAGCGACGCCAACGGGCCAAAGCCGCACGACCGGGGGGTGTTCCGCTGCGACCCGGCCGACCTGACCAAGCCGGAGAAACATGAACTTCTGTACAATCCTGGGGTGGAGTCCGGCAATATGATCATCCAGGACGGCGTGATCCTGGCCTCCCACTGTGCGCCGGCCTCGCCCCTGGCTACTGGGTTCATCGTCTCCTTGGATATGGGCAAAACCTGGGCCCAGCACGACCTGAAACAGTTCGGCCGACGCTCACCCTGCCGATTCCATCGCAAAAACGCCGAAGGTTGGTTCCGGGTGGATCTTCGGGCCGATTGGGTCACCCCGGCCGAAATGCTCTTCATCAAACCCAAAACAACCTAACCGGAACCTTTCCCCAAAATCCCGCCTTCCCTCACAATTTAGCCAAATGGTAATATTTTCGCCGCATAATGAACGAACTCGCCTCTCCCACCCTGGGCAGGATGGCTGCAGAACGAAGCTGGCCCAGGCGGGTCCCTGCCGCGGAATCGGCAGTCCGGAAAGGAAGAGGTTATGTGGGCTGGATTCCCGCTGGGGCGGGAACAAGCCTGGACTGCCGCTTTGGCGGGAATGACACTTTGGTTTCTTCCGTCGGCTCACGTGTTGCTGCTGTTTGATTGGCTTGGTGCGGGTTGGGGGCCGCCCGTTGGTTGGATATCCCCGGTAAAATGAAATTGGAGGTCATCTTCTCTTTATTTATATTTCTATTTCTTATTGGTCTTCGCAAAACCAAGGGATACCGAGGTGGCCTAAAAGCAGGGAATTTTGCGTGTCTCTAGGATTTCCGAACCTTGGAGAAACCCGGCGGGGAGAAGAAAAGTTGGGAGTTGCTCTTCCGCCACGGCCCCCAGAATGGCCGGGCAAAGGCTGCGTAGGGCAGAGGGGTTGGGTGGAGCTGGGATTGCCCCCAAAGTAGGAGTCGTTATGACCAGGAAGGAGTATTTGGGAAGGATTTTTCTGGGGCTGGAGGGCAGGAAGGGGTGCTTTGCGCCTACTTTGGGGGGATCGGGATCATTTTGCAGAGGGGATTGCCTGGGGGGGTTCTGCCAGCCGACTCTGCCTGCCGAAGCCAGGCTAAAAGCCCCCCCTGTGGGCCTGCCGGTTTGCGGGGCATGCATCCTTCGGGTGAGCCTGGCCGGTCTAGGCTCCGGCCTGCCTACCCTTCTCGGGAGGGTTTGGTGCGTGGTTGGGCTGTGGGGAGTCTTTCTGGCCGGGCTTTTTGAAGGGGGGTTGGCTGGAGCCGAACTCTGCCCAGGCCAATCCCCCCCTTGGGGTGGGGTTGCTTTGGCAGAGGGGTTGCAAGAGGTTCCTTCGGCGAAACCGCCCCTGGCAGGGGAGCCCTCCAAGCCGGCCAAGTCCCCTTGTGCCCCCACCGGCGCTCATGGGGCGGATAGTTGGCCGATGGAGCGGATCGAACTGGCCGACGGCCGGACACTGATGGGCCTGATCGAATCGGTCGATGACCGGTGGGTGCACATGCTGGTGATCAAGCGAGAGCCGGGCCGACGCACCCAGCTTGTGGTTCGGCCGGTGGAACGGTCGGCGGTTGTGCGGATGGAACGGCTTCCGGAGCCGGACCGGGTGCATCTGCAGGAGCGGGTGGCCGTCTTGGCCTTTCACGCCCGGATCGAAGCAGCGCGGATGGAAGCCGTCGAGCTGGAGAAGAAGGTCCACAACAAGATTCCTGTATTTTTGTATGCTGGCCGATGGTTCTCTCTGGAAAGCAACCTGCCGGAGCAGATGACCCGGCGGGTGATTGTTCGATTGGAGCAGATTTTTTCGGGCTATCGGCAGTTATTGCCGCCCCGAACGGAGTCGCATCGGCCCCTTAGAATCCAGATTTTTTCCTCCCGGATGGAGTATGAGGAGGCGATCGGGCGATATGGGGTTCGGCTTGCCAATCCGGCTGTCTTCCTGCCGAAAGAAAACCTGGTGTTGGCGGGCACGGAGTTAGGCCAGGTGGCCGCCCAACTTCAGCAACTGGAGGAAGAACACGCCCGGCTTCGGCAGGAGTTGAACGGGCTTCGGGAGCAGTTGGCCAACAAGTTGGAACAACTCGGTCGAAAACTCCGCCAACAAGGCATTCCCCGCCAGGAAGCCGCCAAAATCCTCCAGCGGGAGCGGCTTAGCTTCGACAACCAAATCGCCCAAAAATTGGCCGACATCCACCGGGTGGATCGCAAAAACACCGAACTGTTCTCCCAGATCATGGAGCAAACCCTCCGCCAACTCTACCACGAAGCCTTCCATGCCTATATGGAAAACTACCTCTTCCCCAGCAGTCAGTACCAAGTGCCGCTTTGGCTTCAAGAGGGGTTGGCCATGCTGTTTCAGGAAGGCATCGTGGAGGCGGACAACCTGCGGTTGGATGCCATCAGCCAAGAGGCCGCTTCCCTGATCCGAAAAGATCGGCGTCAGGGGGCCACCATGCCGTTGGAGCAGCTCCTGGGTGCCGGAAGTACCGAGTTTCTCCAAGCACCGGGAGCCGGTTCCGCCCTGGGGAATCGGTATTATGCCTATGCGTGGGCGGCGGTGTATTATTTATGTCAGACGGAGCGGCTGAACCTGGCCCGCTTGGAGGCCTATCTGAGTCCAGCGGCGCAGGGGCTGACCCCTCAGCAGCGATTGGAGCGGCTGCTGGGCATGGACCCAGCCCGATGGGAGCAGGATTGGCAGAAGTTTCTGCAAACTTTGTAACTTGCTGCGCTCGGCGGAGTTGGAGCAAGAGGATGTTGGCCAACGCGGGGTTTCCCCCGGCCGGGTTGGCCGAGGTGGCCCCGGACTTGGGAGCCGGTGCGGGCGGCCAAGGGGACTGTGCCCCCCGGCCCCACCCACACCGGCGCCAGCGGGAGATGGGAATCGATGCGGTTTGCTGAGGTAGTGGGAATTTTAACCCAACCGGAGTCTGCTGTGGACTATTTGGGCCGGTGGGGTTTGCAGGATCCGAAGAAGGCGCAGGAGGAACTTCGGCAGATTGCCCGCTCGGGGCTGACACCGGATTTGGTGCAAGTTTTGGTGGAGCAATTAGCCCGGTATTTGCCGAGCTGTGCGGATCCGGATATGGCGCTAAGGAACTTTGCGCGGTTTGTGGCCCGGGCGCGGAATCCGCTTTCGATGGGGGCGCTGTTTGAGCGGGATCCGGAGGCGACGGCCACCTTGCTTCAGATTTTTGCCGCCAGCCAGCATTTAAGTGATCTTTTGATCAGTGATCCAGAGAGTTTCGATCTTCTTCGGCTCACGGAAGGCCAACCGGTGGGCCGGGAAGAACTGATCGAGGAGCTTACTGCGGAAGTGGCGGCGCTGGAGTATGAGGCAGCGGTGCTCCGGGCGCTGCGGCGGTTCAAGCGGCGGGAGCTGCTGCGGATTGCCTACGGGGACATCATTCGCCAACAGCCGTTGCAGACGGTTACCTTGCAACTTTCCTATTTGGCCGATGTGGTGGTGGAGGGGGCGTTGCGGGCGGCTTGGCGCCGGTTAGGGCAGCGGTGGGGCTGGCCTCTGACACCCCAAGGACGCCGCGCCCGCTTCGTGGTGCTGGGGCTGGGGAAACTCGGCGGTAATGAACTGAATTACTCCAGCGACATCGATCTGGTCTTCCTCTACGACGAGGAAGGCCAAACCGACGGCCCCGGACGATTGACCAACCGGGAGTTTTTCGAGCGTCTGGCTCAGGAGATCGTTCGTTTGCTCACCACGCCTACCGAGCTGGGCGCCCCCTACCGGGTGGATTTGCGTTTGCGCCCGGAAGGTCGCTATGGTCCGATGGCCCTCAGTTGCCCAAGCGCCTGGGCCTACTACGAAACCCGAGGCCGCACCTGGGAACGCCAAGCCTATATCAAAGCCCGTCCGGTAGCGGGCGATATCGACCTGGGCCGGGAATTTTTGGATCGGCTCCAACCGTGGATCTACCAACGCTATCTCAGCCGGGCCGACATCACCGGCATCAAAGCTCTCAAACGTCGCATCGAACAACGGGCTCGGTTGGAGGGGGCGGATCAGCGGAACGTCAAGACCGGCCATGGCGGCATCCGGGACATCGAGTTTGTCATCCAATTTCTCCAATTGCTCAACGGGGCCGAATTGCCCCAAGTCCGGACCGGCAACACCCTGGAGGCCATCCGTCAACTGGCCGCCGCCGGCTGCCTGAGCGATCAGGAACGGGCCATCCTCGAACAAAACTACTCCTTCCTCCGTCAGATCGAGCACCGCTTGCAGGTGATGTTCGACCTGCAAACCCATACCATGCCCGAAAACCCTGCCGAACTCCGGAAGTTGGCTCTTCGGCTTGGATACGGCCAGGCCAGTTCCGACCCCCTGAGCGCCTTCCAACACGACTACCAAACCCGCACCGAACTGAACCGCCGTATCCTGGACCATCTGTTGCATGATGCGTTTCCGGATGCGTCGGCCGCCGAAACCGAAGCCGACCTGGTCCTGGACCCCGATCCCCCCGAAAGCCGCATTCAAGAGGTCCTCGGCAAATATCCGTTCCGCGACCTCAAACAGGCGTACCAAAACCTGATGTCGCTAGCCGAGGAAAAGGTGCCGTTTCTTTCGACCCGACGGTGTCGGCATTTTTTGGCGGCCATAGCCCGGAACCTGTTGGAGGAGATCGCCGCCACGCCGGACCCGGATTCCACCCTGCTGCAATTGGGGCAGGTGAGCGATTCGTTGGGCGGCAAAGCGGTCTTGTGGGAACTGTTTAGTTTCAATCCGCCTACCTTGCAACTGTTTGTTCGCCTCTGTGCGTATAGTGGATATTTGGTGGGGATTTTGACCAGCCAACCGGGCATGATCGACGGCCTGATGGACAGCCTGGTGCTGAACAAATTGCCCGATCGGGATTTTCTCCGCCACACGTTGACCGAGCTTTGCCATGGCGCCGAAGACCTGGAGCCGATCCTCCATAGCTTCAAAAATGAACAGTATCTCCGAGTAGGCGTCCGGGACCTGTTGGGCAAGGAAGACATTCAGCCGACGGTCCAAGCACTCACCGATATCGCCGAAACCTGCCTGGAACAGGTGATCTTGCGGGAGTGGAAGCGGCTTGTCGCACGGTGGGGCCGACCTATGGTCGGCGCCGGACGCCGGGCCGGACAAGAGTGCGAACTGGTGGTGCTCGGTCTGGGCAAACTCGGGGGCAGGGAAATGAGCTATTCCAGCGATCTGGACGTCATCTTCCTCTACGAGGCCGAAGGCCAAACCCTGCCCGCCGCCGGACAACGAGAAAAAACGTCCAATCAACATTTCTTCTCCGAACTGGCCCGCCGCATCATCCAGACCACCACCGCCTCCGGACCGTATGGCCGACTCTACGAGATGGACCCCCGCCTCCGGCCCACCGGCCGCAGCGGCACCTTGGCTTGCAGCCTGGAGGAGTTTCTCCGCTATTACCGGGAGGGACAAGCCGAACTCTGGGAACGCCAGGCCTTGTGCCGGGCCAGGGTGGTCTATGGCTCAGAACGGATGGAACCGTTGGTCATGGAAGCGGTGGCCCAGGCCGCCTTTGGCCTCCCCTGGCGAAAACAGCACGCTCAGGAAATCCGCCAGATGCGGACCCGCATCGAGCAATCGGCACCCGCTTCGGATATTAAACGCGGCCCAGGTGGACTGATGGATATCGAATTCCTCATCCAAATGCTCCAGCTCAAACACGGCCGCCGCGACCCCAGACTGCGAACCTCCAATACCCTGGAAGCCTTGGCCGCCCTGCATCAGGCAGGCCACTTGGCCGACGAAGACTTCGGCTTTTTCACCCGAAGTTACCGATTTTTGCGGAGCTTACAATTGAAGCTGCGTCTCCTATCGCCCACACGCCGAACCACGCTGTCCGACGATCCGACCGAAATGGTCAAACTGGCCCACCTGATGCGGTTGCCTTCTTCTGGGGAACTGATGGTTCGGCTGGAGGAGTTCCGGACGCAGACCCGCCGCCGATTTGAACGCATTTTCGACGCCGAGATGAGCTAATTCCCTGACCCTCTCGATGGCCGCGCAAGAGGGGAAAACTTGCCCAGTTTCCGCTAGAATATTCCCCAGCGTTTCCTCTTCTATTGATGTTGGAGAGGGGCCTAGCCCTTATTGCCGACGAAGGCGGGGATACGTACTCAGCAGGAAGTACAACAGCGGCAGGGCGCCCAGCACGATGATGATCGCATCTGGCACGATCCGCCCATTGCCTAGGGTCTGGACCACTGGCAATTCATAGAAGGCGGCACTCCGGGCCCACCACAGGCCATGATCATAGCTATACCAAAGTTGCAGGATCCCGATCGGCAGCAGCCCCGTGAGAAACATCAAAAACAGCCCGCCGTTGAGCCCCCAGAAACTGACGGCCAAAAGCCGATCGTTCCAGTACCGGTTCTCCACCAGACCCCGCCAGCAGAACAGAATCAGCGCAATGGCTAACATGCCATACACGCCGAACAGGGCCGTATGCCCGTGGTTACTGGTTAGATAGGTGCCGTGCTCGTAGTAGTTGATGATCGGCAGGTTGATGATAAACCCGAACAGCCCGGCGCCTACGAAGTTCCACACACTGGAGGCCGTCAGGAAATACAGCGGCCAGCGATACGGGAACTCCTGCCCGGCTGCCCGGATCGACCGATACTCCATCCAAGCACGCACCACCAAAAGAATCAGCGGCACCGGTTCGATCGAGCTAAACACCCCGCCCAAAGCAAGCCAAAAACTTGGCCCGCCATACCAGAAATAGTGGTGCGCGGTGCCCGGAATCCCGCTCAAAAACACCAAAATCGCGGTCAAATACGCCACCCGAAGGGCTGAACTGGCGCTGACCAGCCCCAAGCTCACCAAAAACAGCGAAATCACCGCTACCCCGAAAAACTCAAAAATGCTTTCCACCCAAATGTGCACCACAAACCACCGCCAATAGTCGGCTATCGTGATATGCGTACCCCGGTGGTAAAACAGACCGAACCCAAAAAAGGCCACCACAAAAATCGCACTCAGCACATAAAACCACGTCAGCGCCCGGCGATCATAGGCCTCCTGGTCTTGGGTTTCCGGTCGGCGGAGCACCGGCAGCATCGCCCGGTACACAATGACCAACCAAAAGATCAACCCGCCAAACAGCAGGATTTGCCACAAGCGGCCCAGTTCCAGGTATTCCCATCCCTGATGGCCCAGCCAATACCACGCCTGGCCCAGATATCCCTTGATGCCCAGGGCTTCGCCCAACAGGCTGCCGACGGCCACCAGCACAGCGGCGGCAAACAAAATGTTCACCAGCAGACGCTGCCCCGCCGGCTCCCGCCCCGTCATCAGCGGGGCCAAATACACGGCCGTGCCGATCCAAGAGACGGCAATCCACAAAATGGCCAATTGCAAGTGCCATGTCTTGGCCCAGCTATACGGAATCAACTGGGCGATGGCCTGCAAGTAGAAACTGCCCGGATGCACCGTGTAATGGGCCAACAGTCCCCCCATCAGAATCTGCGCCACAAACAGCAGGCCAGCCACCAGGAAAAATTTGGCTGCCGCCCGCTGACTGGCCGTTACCGGCGCCTCCACCAACGCCCAGGCCGCGGCCACCGCCTTTGACTCGCCATAGAAAAATTCATATCGGTGCACGATATACACCACCAACCCCAACACGGCAAACAGGGCCAAAATCGACAGCACACTCCAAACTACCGTTTCGGTGGACGGATGATTGCCTACCCGCAGGTCGGCCGGCCAATTGTTGGTGTAGCTGTACGAAAGTCCTGGTCGCTCCGTCCCAGCAGCCCAGGCCGTCCAAAAGAAAAAGTCCGCCAGGTCCCGCCGCTCCTCGGCCGTCGGAATCGTACCGGGCAAAAATCCATAGCGCTGGTCCCCCTCGGCAAAACTGCGATCCCAATACCGCCGCATCTGCGCCGCTGCAAAAGCCTGGGCCGGCGTCAGCCGCAGCGTCCTGGTCTCCGAATCATAGCGGTTGGTGCGGAATTCCCGGATCACTTTCAGGTCCAGCTCGTCGAGATGCCGGCTGGGGGAAGATGGAATTCTTGTATAGGCATCCAGGTTCGGACGACCGCCTGCCGCATAGTAGGCCTTCATCAACTCGGCTAATCCGTGGAGCGTATAAGCCGAAAAATCCATCCCCCGCAAACTTCCATGCCCCCAGATGCTTCCGTGGTTCATTAGCCCGTAGCGCTGGTAAACCTGCTGCCCTCGCCGGATTGACTCGCCGCTTAACGGCGGGTCCAACAGGCCGGCCGATGCCACCTCAGTCGCAGCAGCCCCCGATGGTTCGCTGCCCTGGGTGTGCCCACCCGGACCGCCGGTTGCCGATTCGGCTCCCTCTGGTTGAATGACCACGTTGTCGGGGATGGGCGGCACTTTGTCCAACGCCAAAAACCCGCCGCCCAAAAGCAATGCCATACTGACCACAAACGCCACGATGGCACCGTTGCGCAACCCTTTCGTGCTCATCTATCCATCTCCTGAAAAAAGCCCATAACGCCAAAACCTGCCTACCGAAACCGAACCTCTGCTACCTATCCTGCGAACCACAACACGACGAAGACGTTGGCACCGTCTGCGCCACCGTCGCCACCCCGTATTTTTGGGCCAGTTGCTGGGCCGTCTGTACCCACCGCTCATGCTCTCCTGGTTCCATGCCCGTTTGCTCGGCGTGCTGAAACTGTTGGAGAAGTTCTTGCTGATCCTGGGGGGAGAGAGCTTGTTCGGCCATTGTAAACAAAATGTTATCCTCTTTGTAGATATGCTCCCGCAAAAGATCGATGTACGCCCGGGCATGTTGGCCGAAGGCAGCCCGGGCCTCCGCCTCGCCAGAACGGAGCCGCTGAAGGGCCTCGGCCATGCCCCGCACATGGCTCCGCCCCATCTCATGCTCATAAAGCATCACCCCAATCGGCCCGCTTTCATGCGGAAATCCTTTCCGTTCCATGGCAGGGAACAGAAGGCCCTCCTCTTTGCCATGGTGGCAGCGGTCGGCAAATTGGCGGAAGAACGCAATCGTTTGGTCGGCGTCGGCCTCGGGGAAGGATTGGTCTTCCGGCCAACGGCAAAGTCGCTCCAATACGGAGAGCATTTGCTCAATGACCCGGTGCTCTGAACGAAGGAGCTCTGTAGGTTTCATGGCATGTGTCCTTTCCTGAAAGAGGGAACGGAGGGGAAAAATCGTGTCTGGGGATAAAAGTCCCCTTTATAGTCAGGTTTTATGGTAGTCGGAAAGGTTTTCGGGACCGGCGCACCTTCCAAAAATAGTTGAATCACATGTAATTCACCGATTTTTGGGTAAAGAACCCCCTTTTCTCATCCCTCCATGGTGCTCCAACCTTTTAGGAGGGCGGTCAGTCCCATCCGGAAAGGTCCTCCTTCTGGTGGAGCGAATCCCTCCCAAGAGGGCGTAATTTCTGCGGGACTGCCTCTTTCTGGGGAAGGGATGCTTTCTCAGGAAAGGATTCTTGAAGGCCAGGCCGGGATCCTGATTGGGGCATGATTCGGGCGCCGGCCAGCAGTTCGGCGATGGTCGTCTGTTGCAAAAACTCCAAGTAGGCATCCCGGACCTTTTTCCATCGGGGATGGACCGGGCAGCCTGTCGCATCCGAACAAAGGGGATGCCCAAGGAAGCAGCCTTCCCATCGGCTCACCTTTTCGAAGGGTTCCATAGCCTCCCAAAGGGTGATATGGGCCGGGGACCGCGCCAGCCGAACCCCACCGCCTTTGCCCTTCTGAGATTGCAAAAGTCCTTGATCCGTAAGGACCTTCAGCAATTTACCCAGGTAGTTTTTTGGGGCGCCGATTTGTTGGGCGATTTCGGCTGCGCCCAGGTATTGGCCCTCCGGCAAGGAGGCCAGGACGACCAACGCCCGGCAGGTATAAATTCCGGTTCGGCTTAGCATGGATTTGCAGAGTCCCTCATAAATAAACTAATCACATGTTATTATATGATTATTTCACGTGCTGTCAACCCCAGACCCAAAATTTTCCAAAATCTCCTTTAAAATCCTCCAGAATGCCCCTTTGGTGGTAAATGGTACCCCCTAAGGATGCGATCCTCTCCTCGAAAAGGCCCGAAACGCCTCTCTTTTCCCTCCTCTGGCAATTGGCAATGCATACTTGGAAGGAGACTAGTCGAAACTCTCCTTTCGGAAACCCAGGACACCCTTGGGCAGAAGCACCGCTCCATTAAGGAGCAGGCTGATGAATCCTATGCTGACGGCCAATTCGGCATCTGGCGCTGCTTCAACCGGCTTCGAGGATGGGCTGGACCTCCCGCCGCCGGAGGAGGTGGAGGTATTGGGGCTTCGGCTGGCCCGGATGGGTTTTGCCGAGACCGTGGACCGGGTGGAATGGCTTATCCGGCGAGGAAAGCCCGCGTTTTTCATCACCGCCAATCTCCATTATGCCAGGTTATGTGAGCGGGATGCTCGGCTTGGTGCGGTCAATCGGAAGGCGGCTTTTTTGACGGCGGATGGGATGCCGCTGGTCTGGGCAAGTCGGGTTTTGGGCCGGCCGTTGCCGGAGCGGGTTACCGGAGCGGATCTAGTCTGGGCGCTTTGCCACCGGGCGGCTCAAAAGGGCTGGCGGGTATTTCTGCTAGGCGGCGGACCGGGCGTGGCCCAGCAGGCGGCCGTCGTTCTTCAGGCCCGCTATCCGGGACTCCGCATCGTCGGGGTGGAAGTCCCGGTTTTGGAAGAGCTCTCTCCAGCGGAGCATGCCCGGCTTTTGGAGCGGATTCGGAAGGCCAAGCCGGAGCTGCTTTTTGTTGCCTTCGGCCAACCGAAAGGCGAACTCTGGCTTGCCGAGCATCTCGAAGCCCTTGGTGTGCCTGCCGCAGTGCAGATCGGTGCGGCGCTGGATTTTGTAGCCGGTCGGCGTCGCCGGGCGCCGGGGTGGATACGGCGGATAGGGCTGGAGTGGTTTTGGCGGTTTTTGGGCGAGCCTGCCCGATTGGGACGCCGTTATCTTGCCGACGGCCTCTTTCTGCTCCGCCAGATGGGAAAGTCTTTGTTCGCAATTCACCCGCCCGTGCCCAGCAACTTTCTCGGGAAAGGTCTCTAAATTCCCTTCTAAGAGGGTGTCCCGAAATTCCGTTTTTGGCCCGATATACTATCAACCGGCGGCCCCCAGTCTGCCAAAACCCCCCGGGCACTTTGGGAAATGGGAAGGGTTTGGCAACGGTCCGGGCCGTCGCCTGAGTACCCATTTCGGGACAGCCTCTAAGAGCCTGTCCCAAAATGGTCCGATCAGGGGGTTGGCAAACCGACTGGGCGGCCCCTCCAGTTCCTAAAACCCTACCAAAACAGGGGTTTTCCGATATCCTCTGGCTCCGGGCTGGAACCGCTCGGATAGGGCATAACGGATTTCCGGGACAGCTTCTTAGGCCCTTTCTGGGCAAGCGGTTAGGGGAAGAAGGCTGCTCAGGGTCTCCCAGCCAGATGCTTGGCGCAGCAGGGGTGAAGGGGTAGGCTAGAATAGTAAGATTGGCCTGGTTTGCTTGGCCGAAGGCCGCTCTCTCTGGCCGAGCAGGGGACCCACCGGCGCAAAGCGAACCGGGCGGAGCGGCAAGGGGGCGATCAGCCTGGGGTGTTTGCCTTTTACCCAGAGCGACTTTTGCCATTTTTGGGGCACCCGCTCATCGGGGAATACCCTAAGTCTTTGTAAGTCTTGAGGTTAGGAAAGCGGTTCTCTGAAGGAGGGGGTGGGGGTAACTTTCGATAAACCAAACAGGTACGAAAATGGGGAAACTCGAGGTGAGAGGCTGCCCCGAAAACCCGTTTTGAGCCGGTGGTACCCCCCATCGGCAGCCCCTCCGGCGGACCAAAACGTGCATCAACCAGTCGGCAGATAAAGGAGAACGGTGGGCAGGGGCATCGGGGTAGCCCAGCGGCTTTTTATTTTGGGAGAGCATTGGAGGAGCGGCGGAGGCAGGATAAACAGATGTTTATTCTATCTCCCCAATCCTAGGGCCCATCCACGCCGGGGAGGAAGCGGGCGGTGACGTTGAAAGAGTTTGAACAGTGTGCCTTGGCCAGCGGCTTGCTGACCGAGGCGGACCTGGAGGAGGCCCGCAAGGCTGGCCGGTGGGCCGGTCCGCAAGGCCTGGCCTCCCAGCCCCCCCGAACCGCCCAAGAACTGGCCGAACGCCTGATCGCCATGGGCCGACTCAACCGCTGGCAGGCCAAACAACTGCTCGAAGGCCGTACCCGTTTCACCCTCGGCCCCTATCGGATTATCGACTATCTCGGCCAAGGCGGCATGGGCCAAGTGTTCAAGGCCGAGCATACCGTCTTGGGACGTACCGTGGCCATCAAGGTCCTACCCCGCAGCAAATCCACCCCGGAGGCTATTGCGAATTTCCATCGTGAAATCCGTGCCCAGGCCCAAATGGATCATCCCAACTTGGTCCGCGCCTTTGATGCCGGCCAGGATGGAAACGTCCATTACCTGGTGGTCGAATATGTACCTGGCCAGGATTTACGCCGTCTGGTGCGTCAGGAAGGCCCACTGGACATGTATCGGGCCGCCAGTATCATCTCCCAGGTCGCCCACGGCCTCCACTACGCCCACTCGATGGGGATGGTCCACCGGGATGTCAAACCGGGCAATATCCTGGTTACGCCGGACGGCGTGGCAAAACTTTCCGATCTCGGCCTGGCCGGGCCCTTAGGTGGAGATGCCGAGCAGGATCCCCGGTACGGCAAGATCGTCGGTACCGCCGATTACATTTCCCCGGATCACATCGAACGGCCCTGGGAACCCACCCCGGCGTGGGACATTTATTCCCTTGGATGTACATTATATTATGCAGTTACCGGCAAAGTGCCTTTTCCTGGCGGCACCACGGCCGACAAAATCCGGGCCCACTTGACGCTTCGGCCATTGGACCCCCGTCGGCTAAATCCGGCACTTTCGGTCGAGTTTGTGGATCTGATGGCCGACATGATGGCCAAGGACCCGGCCATGCGGATTCAATCGGCCGCCGAGGTGGCCCAGCGGCTCGCCCCCTGGGTGCAGACCGGGATAGCTCTGCCCGAAGCTGCGGGCAAAGCCCGGTCCATTGTGCTCCCCGGCCGAAACCCCCCGCCTGCGGCCTCTTCCCCCGCAGAAACCGTTCTGGAAGACACCCAGCCGAGTTTCCCCGAAATGCCGCCGCCGGATTCCGGTCCCCGGCAATCTTCCAGCCAGGCCTCGTTGGGCACCTTGCCGATGGCCTCTGCGGCAGAGCCGACACGTCCTTCCTGGGACCGTTCCCAGCCGTGGGTAAACCCCTGGACTTCGCTGGCCCTGCTGGTGGGCATGCCGCTGGCGTTGGTCAGCCTGGCTCTGCTGCTTGCCCTGCTGATCAAAATACTCACGCTTTAGCCGAATAGGTGGACTATGTTGCCTCTCTGCCTTTTGCGTGAGCCTCTGTCCCATGTCGTTCCCCCACCAGGGGAACCCCAGAATGTCCGCCACTGCCCTTTGTGTGGGAAATAGGAACTCTTGTAACATGTTAGCCGAATGGAAGTACATGCTTAGCAGGCCCGGCCAAAGCAGCCCTCCAATAGAGCTCCTCCCAGGGATCGGACCTCCGAAGCAGGAACCGGCAAGACGCTCTTCATTTGGGTAAAATGTCCCAATCCATGAGTCTCTGTGCTCTCTGGGTCTCTGGGGTGAAAGTGAGCTGACCATTACAATGCATGAGTCTCTGTGCTCTCTGAGCCTCTAGGGTGAAAGTGAACTGACCATTACAACAAATGAGTCTCTGTGCTCTCTGGGTCTCTGGGGTGAAAGTGAGCTGACCGGTTGAAACCGAGAGCAGGGGCGTGTGAGGGGGGCTTGAGGCGGTGGTCAACCTGGTCCGTCGCCTGGGGGGTCCTTTCGGGGTAGCCGCTTGGGAAAATGGGGTGGGAAGGTGTTCAGAGGGGGAAGCAGGTGGGGCTTACCGGAAGGGGAGTTCGGCCCAGCCTAAGAGCTACAATGCTTCCCAAAGGTCTCGGAGTCGATCTGCGATCCAGTGGCGGCGGTGGGGTTCGGGTTGGCCGCCTTCTAAATACTCCCGCCACTTTTTGGCGTTCCCACCGAAATCTTGGCCGGTCAGTTCTTTCAGAGCGAGCATGGCCCGACGTTGCAAGGCCGGATCGCCGTGGATCAAGGCATATTTCAGTGCGTCTTTTGCCCGATCGTCTTTGGTTTGGCCGAGGGCTCGCACGGCGGCCAGGCGCACATCGGGATCCATATCCCCTCGGACTAAGCCGGCCAGCAATTCCACCGCTTCCGGACCTCCCATGCGCGCCAAAGCGTCACAGGCGGCAATGCGGACCTCCGGATCGGGATCGGTAACCCCTTGCCGGAGCATCTGCATCGTTGTGGGGGTTGGATATCGGCTCAAGGTGCGCACGATCTCCGCCCGGAGGAAGGGATCGGCTTCCTGCCGATAAGCTTGGGCCAGGCCTTCGGCAATGCGATGTCGTTCTTCCGGGCTAACTCGGTCGGCCCGTTCGGAAAGCCGGTGTAAAGCTTCCCGACGCTCTTTGGGTGTAGAAACCCCTGGAACCTGATCGGTAAAAGGTTCCTTTTGAAAAGGCCAAAACCGGCCGGGATCCGTTAGGTCCAGAGCTTCGCAGCCTGCCGTCCCCAAAAGACCTAGCAGTGCTACGATGGCCCATCGCCGGTGCAATTTTCTTCGCCTTACCATCCCTACCTTTGCAGAAAGAGAGATTAGGCAGATGGCTTCCGGAGGCCCGGGGTGGCCAGAAGCCGCCTTCGGATTCCGGTCCCCCGTAGACGCTGAGATCACCTTCCGGTGCTCCTGCATTTGCCACTGGCTGAGGGTTATACCTTGGAAAGCCCTTTCCGGCCAAGAGAGATTCCGGAGCAGGAGGATTTTTATACCGATTCCTAGGTTTCTAGGTGGACCGTATCCACCGGAAGTAATTACCACAATCTATGGGGTTCGTGCCGATTTTTTACCCCCTATAAGTTGGAGGGGCCTGCGGGAGGATCCAGTCAAACTAGAGGAGAGGGACGGTTTCACCGTGGGGGTAAAGAGGGAGAACGGTGCTGCTTCAGGAAATACAGAGAAAATACATAAAATACACAAGATAGATGCGGATTTTAAAATGATTCCCATTTGGGACGCCGTCAGGGAAAAATAGAGAAAATACACAATATACACAGAATAGAAAAACAGTAAGAAATTTCTCGATAAAACCACAACCTTTTCCCGGATGCCAACTTCTCGGGGAATTGGGCAGAAAAAGAAGCCGCTTCCAGAGGGCTTTGCCTGCTTCCAGGGGGTGGAAAGATTCCGAAGAGAGTGTAAGAGATTTTAGAGAGTTTATAAGGTAGCCAGTTCCACATAGGGAACCAGTTCTTGGAGGGAACGGCGGAACTCGATCCCGTCGTCCCAATAGACCAGATACAATCGGCGGCAATGCGTATAAGGTCGGTAGCGCCACAATTCGGGTAGCAGCGGATCTTTTTCGTGCAAGCCGAGCAAGAGCAAGCGTGCACCGGCTTCTGCGGCCTCCTGAGATAGCCTTGCCAGCAGCGCCCGACACACATCCCGTCGATCGTTCT
>Ga0209017_10000963_pt1 | contig 24492 bp, 26 predicted proteins | sample YNPBryunderm2012_FD_185812 | JGI IMG/M metagenome (GOLD analysis project Ga0209017, IMG submission 185812) | Anoxygenic and chlorotrophic microbial mat microbial communities from Yellowstone National Park, USA - YNP Bryant MS undermat 2012... ...
CACGCCGCGACCCCGCTCTGCCGCTCCCCGCGCGCGTCGAGGCGGCGCGTCGGCTCGTGCGCACCCTGCCCGCCACGCATTGGCTCGCCCGGAACCGCCTGATCACCGACCACCTCGACGGCGGGGATGCAGGGCTTGTCGACCTCCTGCTACGCGGGCGCGACCGGCCCTATACCGTGCCCGCCTTCCGGTCGCTGCTTGCCGCCGTCGGGCTTGTGCCGACGGTTCTGGTCGAGCCGGTGCGCTACGACCCGCTGACCTGGCTCACCGACCCGCGGCTGCGCGAACGCGCCGCCGCCCTGCCATAGGCAGAGCGCGAAGCGCTGGCCGAGGCACTCTCGGGGACGATGGCGACGCACATCGCCTATCTCCGCCGTGCGGCCGAGCCCTGGACGCCGCCCGACCCGGAGGACGCCACGCGGATCCCGGTGCTGCGCGACCTCGACGGGCCCGCCTTCGCCGCGTCTCTCAGCCTTGGGCAGAGGATCGCGCTCGATCTCGACGGGGTCCGCGCCCAGATCGCGAGTCCGCCGCTCGGGCCGGCGATCCTTGCGCGGATCGACGGCAGGGCGTCGTTGGGCGCGGTCCTCGAGCCGGTTGCGGCGAAGGCCGGGGCGGAGCGCGCCTGGCGCGACTGGCGCGCTCTCTCTGCCGGGCTCAACGCGGCCAACAAGCTCCTGCTCGCCGTACCGCCGGGCGGCTGAGGCCGGCACCCGCGACGCACGCGCTGGCTCTCAGGCGCAGAGGCGCAGCGGCCGGCTCTGCGCCACGCCCGCCGTCTCGTGCACCATCTCGACCACGATGGCGATGCCCTCCGGCGAAGCCTCCAGCCCTTTGCGGCCGCGGCGCGGCAGGGGGATACGCAGCGCCCGGCAGCGGCGTATCAGCAACGCGGCGATCTGTGTGGCGGTCATCTCCGCCTCCGTTCGGTCAGAGCTGCCAGGGACAGCGAGGAGGAGGCGAAGCGAGAGGGACTGGGGCAGGACGACGAGGTCCCCGATCGCCGCGCCGCGCGGCACGAGGCCGGGGGCGATCTCGACGAGATGCGCCCCCACCGCCTCGCGCAGAGCGGCGAGCCCAAACAGGATCCGCCGGCTTTCCTCGACTGCCATCGCCACCTCCCCGCCTTGCGTCGCCGCCCCAAGGTCGGCGCGAATGCTTGCGCAAGGGTAAAGGCGCGGGCGCCCCCAGGAGAGGATCAGGCAAGCAGCGAGTCGATCGCGCGCGCGAGCGCAACATCGCGCGCCGAGAGCCCGCCGGCGTCATGCGTGGTGAGCGTGATCTCCACCCGGTTCCACACGTTCGACCATTCGGGGTGGTGATTCTGCGCCTCGGCCAGGAGCGCCACGCGCGCCATGAACCCCCAGGCCTCGCTGAAATCCTTGAACCGGAACGAGCGCGTGATCGCGTCCCGCCCTTCGACCATCCGCCAGGTCGGAAGGTCGGTCGCAAGCCGCGCCCGCTCCGCGTCCGTCAGCCGTTCGATCGCCATGTGCTTGCCCTCCTGCTCGCGTCCGCCCATGTGGGGGTGGTGCGCCGCTTCACCACGCCCCCGAGCCTCGAGGAGATCGTCGCTCTCGCCGACGAGGCGCTCGCCTGGGCGGCGGAGCGCCTTCCCGAGCGGCTCGCCGGAATCCTCGATGGCGTGCACATCCTCGTCGAGGAGATGCCCGATGACGAGACGGTGGCGGAGCTCGGGCTCGAGAACCCCTGGGACCTCACCGGCCTCTGGCGCGGCGAGCCGATGACGCAGCGCTCCGTGGCGCACCCGCCGACGACCCCGCCCGCCATCCTGCTCTACCGCCTGCCGATCCTTGCCGAGTGGATCGAGACGGAGGTGTCTCTGCCCGCGCTCGTGCGCAATGTCCTGATCCACGAGATCGCGCATCAGGTCGGCTTCTCCGATGCCGAGATCGAACGCCTGGAGAGGGAGGAGTGAGATGCTCGCCCGAGCGCTCAACGGGCTTGCCCTTGCCGCCGCCGCTGCCGTCGCCTCCGCCTGCACCGTCGTCGGCGTGAGGGAGGGGACGGAGGAGCCGGGCTTCACCGTGCTCGGCCTCGTGAACGGCACGGAGATACGACGCTACGGCCCGCGGCTTGCGGCCGAAGTGACGGTCGTCACACCCGACGAGGTGGCGGCGCGCAACGCCGGGTTCCGGCCGCTCGCGCGCTACATCTTCGGTGCCAACGAGGGGTCGGCGCGGATCGCGATGACGATCCCCGTGGCCCAGGCGCCCGCGCAGGGCGAGAGGATCGCGATGACGGCGCCGGTAGCGCAGAAAGTCGCGCCCGGCGGGGGCTGGACCATCCGCTTCTTCATGCCGTCGGCCTACACGCGCGAGACGCTGCCGAAGCCGAAGGACCCGGAGGTGCGGATCGTCGCCCTCCCTGAGGAAACGGTTGCAGTGCGGCGCTTCCGCGGTGCTCCTGGCGCGGCGGAGGTGGCTGCCGAGAAGGCGCGTCTGATCGAGGCGCTGGCGACCGGCCCCTGGGCGCCCGCGGGCGAGCCGGAGGCGTGGTTCTACGACCCGCCCTGGACCATCCCGGCACTGCGCCGCAACGAGGTGGTGGTTCGGGTCACCCCGCGAGAGCCGTCGCAACCGCCCGCCTGAGCGCGGGCAGGACTTCGGAGCGGAACCAGGGGTTGCGCCGCTCCCACACGAGCGTCCGCCAGGAGGGGTGTGGCAGAGGGAAGTGCCGCGGCAGGTGCTCGGCATATCCCCGCACCGCGTCCTCGAGCCGCGTCTTCGGCCCGAGCACCAGCCGCACCGCATAGCCGCCGACGAGAAGCCTCAGCCGGACGGCGGGAAGAAGCGGGACGATCCTCGGATGCCACAGCGGCGCGCAGCCGGGCCGGGGCGGCGCATCCCCTCCCTTCGGCAGCCGTCCCGGGTAGCAGAGGCCGGTGGGCAGAATCGCCACCCGGGAGGCATCGTAGAACGCCTCCCGGTCGAGCCCGAGCCAGTCCCGGAGCCTCTCTCCCGAGGGGTCATCGAACGGAAGGCCGGAGGCGTGTGCCTTCGTCCCCGGAGCCTGAGAGGTGATGAGAAGCCGTGCGGTCGGGGAGAGCTGGAAGATCGGCTTCGGCCCGAGCGGCAGGTCGGCGCAGGCGGTGCAGGCGCGAAGCCGCGCGATCTCGGACGCGAGCGCCTCAGACATCGGCGAGCAGGCGGTCGACGAAGGCAGGAACGACCACCGTGGCAGGGCCGTGGATCGCCTCGTCGAACAGCCGCACCCCCTCCGACGGCTCGAGATTGAGCTCGACGGTGCGCGCGCGGCCACGCACCTCAGCGACGAAGCCTGCCGCCGGCCAGACCGCCCCCGAGGTGCCGATCGAGAGAAAGAGGCCGCAGGCCGCGAGCTCGGCGGCGATCTCGTCCATCGCGAGCGGCATCTCGCCGAACCACACCACTGCAGGCCGCATCCCCCCCGCGCGCCCGCAGGAGGGGCAGGCGGTCGCGGTCGAAAGGTCATCCAACCACGGGTGCACAGCGCCGCAGGCGGTGCAGCGCGCCTTGGCGAGCTCACCATGCATGTGGATCAGGCGAGGCTGGCCGGCACGCTCGTGCAGGTCATCGACATTCTGGGTCACGACCGTGACGGGTGCGGGCCAGGCGTGGGCGAGCCGCACAAGGGCGTGGTGGGCGGCGTTGGGCGCCACGGAGGGGTCGCGCAGGGCGCGGCGACGGGCGTTGTAGAAGGCGTGCACGCGGTCGGGGTCGCGCGCGAAGGCCTCCGCTGTCGCGACATCCTCGAGCCGCACCTTGGCCCAGATGCCGTCGGCATCGCGGAAGGTGGCAAGCCCGCTCTCGCGGCTGATGCCGGCACCGGTGAGCACGACGATGGGAGGCAGGCGCATGGGCGCAGCATAGCCGATCGCGCTGCGACTGCGGATCAAGTGCAAGTGGCTGATTTGATTGGACTTTTTCGCTCGCCTGTGGTTTGAGGGAGCGGCATGGATCTCGGTCTCGTCTTCCTTGCCGCGCTCGCCACCGCGCTTGCCACCGGGCTCGGCGCGCTGCCCTTCGCCCTCGCCGGCACAGGGAGGATCGGCGCGGGGCGTCTCGCGCTCGGCAATGCCGCGGCGGCGGGGCTGATGCTCGCCGCGACCGGGATGCTCGCCTGGGAAGGGGCGGTGATCGGCCCGGTTGCCGCCGCCCTCGGCGGGCTTGCCGGCCTCGCCTTCATCAAGCTCTCCGACACCATCCTCGCACGCTTCGAGAATCTCGACATCGGGGCTCTGACCGGTTCGGATGCGCGCCGCGCACTCCTGATCGTCGGCGTGATGACGCTGCATTCGGCGGCGGAGGGGATCGGTGTGGGGGTGGCCTTCGGCGACGGCGCGCCGCTCGGGTGGTTCGTCACCATTGCGATGGCGATCCACAACATCCCCGAGGGGCTTGCGATCAGCCTTGTGCTCGTGCCGCGCGGCGTCTCGTGGCGGGCGGCGGCGTGGTGGAGCGTGTTCTCCTCGCTGCCGCAGCCGCTGCTTGCCGTCCCTGCCTATCTCTCAGTGGTGTGGTTCCGGCCGCTTCTTCCCGCGGGCCTGGGCTTCGCTGCCGGCGCGATGGCCTGGATGGCGTGTGCCGACATGCTGCCCGAAGCGCGGGCCGGGGCGCCGGCGTGGCAGGTGCTCGGCGCGTTGGCGCTCTCGGTCGCTGGCATGCTCGGGCTGTTCGCCCTTCTGCCGGGGGGCTGAGCGCGGCCGCGCCTGCGGCTCAGCCCGGGCTGCGGCGGCAGCGCGCGCCGATCGGCCTGGCATGGCCCGAGGCGAGAAGTGCGCTGCCGAGATCGGCACCATCGACCGCCACGCGCGCGACCACCCGGCCGCCATACTTGTCCTTGCCGATCTCGGTCAGCGTCAGCGACGCACCTTCGGCGAGCCCGGCGACGAAGGCGCGTGCCGCGGCGGCGCGGGCACGCTCCTCCCCGTCCTGCGCACGGAGCTCGGGCGCGTTGACGCCCCTGAGCCGAACCCGCGCCACCACTTCGAGGTCGAGCCAGACGCGGGCGCGGACCAGGAGCGTGTCCCCGTCGATCACGCGCAGGAGCGTGGCGGGAACGGGCCCAGGCAACACCTCCTCGGCGCGCGTCGCGTCGGGGGCGAGGGCGGCGGCGAGGGCGAGGACGGCGCCGAGCGCGGCGTTTCGAAGTCGGAAGGAACGAAACGTGAACGACATGCTCAGACCATAGCGCGCAAATGCTTAACGAAGAGTGACATGCCCCCGAGTCGCATGAACGAATCGGGACCGTTCTCGTCATGCCTTGGGCCCACAAGATGCTGTGGGTGACATGGAGTGCCACCCACAAGCATGTTCCCATCGCTGTGCGCCGGAATCGGGCGTGCCCGGAAAACGCTGCTGGCCCGGCGGTGTCAGAAGTCCGAGCAGCGGCCGTTCCGCTCCCAGTCGCCGTAGCGCGTCGGCTCGGGCCCGGTCGGGCCGCCGATCTCGCGTGGCAGCTGATCGCGACCCTGGGGTGGTGTCCGCCCCTCCGCCGCGGGGCCGCCGGCGGCTTCGGTCGGGGCAGGGGGCTTGGGGATGTCGTTCGTCTTCTCCATGCCCGGGAATGTGATGCGCCCCCGGCTCGCGCCAAGCCCGCGCTGCCCTGATATAGAGGTGCCACGCGTCAGTTCCCAAGGGACGGGCCGAATGTCCGGCTATCTCAAGACCGCCATCCTGCTCGCCGCGCTCACCGCCCTGTTTGGCGCCATCGGGCTCGCGCTCGGGGGCGAGCAGGGGATGATCATCGCTCTCCTGTTCGCGGGGGGCATGAACCTCTTCGCCTGGTGGAACAGCGACAAGGTCGTGCTCCGGATGCACAACGCCCGGCCGATCGGTCCTGCCGACGCGCCGCGTCTCTATGCGCTGACGGAGGCGCTCGCGCGTCGTGCCGGCCTGCCCATGCCCGCGCTCTACGTGATCGAGGAGGACCAGCCGAACGCCTTTGCCACCGGCCGAAGCCCCGACAGGGCGGCCGTTGCCGTCAACACCGGGCTGCTCGCGCGCCTCTCCGAGCGGGAGGTGGCGGGGGTGATCGCCCATGAGCTCGCCCATATCCGCAACCGCGACACGCTGATCATGACCGTGACGGCGACGATCGCGGGCGCTATCTCGATGCTCGCCCAGTTCGGCTTCTTCTTCCGCGGCGGCTCCGGCGAGCACCGCCCGAACCCGATCGTGATGCTCGCCCTCCTCGTGCTCGCCCCCCTCGCCGCGGCGATCGTGCAGATGGCGATCAGCCGCTCGCGCGAATACGAGGCGGACCGCGTGGGGGCGATGATCACGGGCGACCCGCGCGGCCTCGCCTCGGCTCTGCTGCGCCTGCAGGACTATGCGCGCCGGATCGAGAACCACCATGCCGAGGCCAACCCGGCCACCGCCCATCTCTGGATCGTCAACCCGCTCTCGGGCGCGCGGATGGACAATCTCTTCTCCACCCACCCGGCGACTGAGAACCGCGTGGCCGCGCTCGAGCAGCTCGCCCGCGAATGGGGCGCCGCTCCGCCTCCACCGCCGCCCTTTGCCGGGGCCCGAGCGCGGCGGTCGGGCGGGTCGGTGCCGCGGTCGGGGCGGTGACGCTCACTCCCGAGCGTAAAGCACCAGCGTCAGGCGCTGGCCGCGGCTGTAGTTGAAGCCCCCAATGGTCGCGACCGCGCGCGGCGTGACGCCGAGCCGCTCCGCCTCGGCGAGGAACGCCGCCTGGTAGCGGTCGCGCACGAGCGCAAGCCCGCGCGGGCGGTCGGCGAGATGACGCGCGGCTTCCGCCCCGCCCGAGACGAGGCGGGTGTCGGTTCCGGCAAGGAAGACGAGCGAGGGCTCGTGGAACCCGGCCGTCGCGAAGGGCCGCTCCGAGGGCGGCGGCCGCCCGCCCGTCTCGGCCCAGTGGCGGTCGATCGCGGCGACGACACGCGGAGCGATCCAGAACGCCTCGGCCCGCGGCAGCACGCCCTCGAGCAGAGCCCCCGTCATGACCGTCGAGAGCACGAGCCCCGCGGCGGCGAGGGCGGCGAGGTCGTTGCGCTTCAGTGACGCCCAGCCTGCCCAGGCGAGCAGGGCGGCGGCAGCAAGAGCGATCGGGCTCCCCCAGCTGAAGCCTTCCGCCACCGCCGGCACGGCTATGGCGAGAGCGGCGAGAGCCGCGAGAGCCGCGAACCACAGCACGGCGGTGGCGCGCGCGAGCCACGGCGGCGGCTCGCGCCGGGCCGGGTCGAGGGCCCAGGCGGCGGCGAGCAGAAGCACCGCCGGGAAGGTGACGGAGACGTAGTGGGGAAGCTTGGTCGGCAGAAGCTCGAACACGATCCAGGAGGGCAGGATCCAGGCGGCGAGCACCCGGACCGCCGCGTCGCCGCGCCGCTCCCACACGCCGGGGATGGCTCGAAGCGCGACGAGGCCGAAGGGGAACAGAGTCAGCGAGGCGAGCAGGAGGTGATAGCCGGGAGGGCCGCCATGCGCCTCGTCGGCGCCCGTGACCTTCTGGCCGAGATCGCCACGGAGCGCGTCGGCGAAGAAGGCGCCGTCGGTCGCGATCCAGATGAGAACGCCCCAGGGCAGGACGATCGCAAGCCCGAGCGGCAGGCCCCAGGCCGGGCGAAGCGCGGCGAGCCAGTCGCGCGGGCGGCCGGCGCGCCGGTCCGCCACCCAGAGGGAGAGCGCGGCCAATCCCGCGACCATCGGCGCCACGGGGCCCTTGAGCAGCGCCCCCACCCCGAGCGCCGCCCAGAAGCCTGCGGCGCTCGCGGGCGTGACCTCGCGCGGTGCGAGATAGGCGCGCGCGAACAGCCCCATCATCACCGCCACCGTGCCGAGCAGGGCGGCATCGGTCTTGGCGATGTGCGCCTCGACGACCACCACCACCGAGACCGGAAGGGCAAGCGCGGCCAGGAGGGCCGCGCGGTCGCCGATGATCCTCGCCCCGAGCCAGAGAGTCGCGAGCGCCGCCGCGATCACGCCGAGGAGCGAGGGGACGCGGTAGGGCCAGATGGTCGTGGGCGTGGCGAGCCCGAGAGCGGTCGCGGCCGAGACCGAGGCGGCCTGCGCCCAGTGGATCCCCACGGGCTTCTTGTTGCGCGCCACGTCGCCGAAACGGATCGCGACGAAATCCCCTGTCTCGAGCATCTGCTTGGTCGCCTGGGCGAAGCGGCTCTCGTCACGGTCGGACGGCGGTAGGGAAAAGAAGCCGGGAAGGCAGGTGGCTAGACACACCGCGAGCACGACCAGCGCGCGGGGGCGCAGGGCGAGGATCCGGTCGAGCAGGGAGGGGGCGAACGGTGAGGGGAGGGACATGCGGGGCGCCTTCTAGCCCCGATCGCCCGGCCGCGCCATGAATGGGGCATGCTCCCGCCCGCGATGTCGCCGCGCCGCGCTGCGATCATGCTTCTCGAAGCCGTGCTCGGGCGTCGTCGGACGCTCGATGAGGCGCTCGACACCCTCCCGGCGATGGCCGGGCGCGACCGCGCCTTCGCCCACCTGATCGCCGCGACCGTGCTGCGACGCCTCGGCACGCTCGATGCCGTGCTCGAGCCGCATCTGCGGCGCGCCCCGCCCGAGGCCGTGCGCCACGCGCTCAGGGCGGGAGCGGCGCAGCTTCTGTTGCTCGGCACCGGCGCCCATGCCGCCGTGGGCGAGACCGTCGCCGCCGTGCGCGCTCTGCCCAAGGGCGCCCGCTTCGCGGGGCTCGTCAACGCGGTGCTGCGGCGCGTGGCGGAGGCGGGGCCGGCGGCGCTCGAGGGGCTCGATACCCCGCGTCTCGACACGCCGGAGTGGCTTTGGCGGTCGTGGCACGCTGCCTACGGGCCCGAGGGCGCACGCGCGATCGCCTCCGCCCATGCCGCCACACCGCCGCTCGACCTCACCCTGAAGCCGGGCGAGGACCCGGACAGTTGGGCCGCGCGGCTTGGCGCGACGGTGCTGCCGACCGGCTCGCTTCGCCTGGCGCCCGACCATCCCCCGGTGCGTGAGCTTCCAGGCTATGCCGAGGGCGCGTTCTGGGTTCAGGACGCCGCCGCCGCCCTGCCGGCGCGCCTGCTCGCGCCGCGGGCGGGGGAGAGGGTGGCCGATCTCTGCGCCGCTCCGGGCGGCAAGACGGCGCAGCTCGCCGCCGCCGGCGCGCGCGTCACCGCCGTCGAACGCTCGCCCGAGCGTGCCGAGGTGATCGGGGCGAACCTGCGCCGGCTCGGCCTCGCCGCCGAGGTCGTGGTGGCGGACGCCGCCGCCTGGACGCCGTCTGAGCCGTTCGACGCGGTTCTCCTCGACGCTCCCTGCACCGCGACGGGGACGATCCGGCGCCACCCGGACATCCCACGCCTCAAGCGGAGGGACGACGTCGCCGCGCTCGCGCCCGTGCAGGACGCGCTGCTCGCCGCCGCCGTGCGGATGCTCCGACCGGGCGGACGGCTCGTCTATACCGTCTGCAGCCTCGAGCCTGCCGAGGGGGAGGGGGCGGTCGCCCGGGCGCTCGCGGCCGGTCTGCCGCTTGCCCTCTCTCCTTTCGCGCAGGATGAGCTCCCGGGCCTTCCGGAGGCGATCACGGCCCAAGGGTTCCTGCGCACCACGCCGGCGTTCTGGCCCGATCGCGGCGGCATGGACGGGTTCTTCGCCGCACGCGTCACACGAACCGGAGAGTGACGCCTGCCTCCGGTTGACCGGGCCCCTGCCCGGGATAACTCTCGCCTCATGCTGCGGGTGCTCACCGCCTTGGCCCTCCTGTTCGCGCCCGCTCTCGGGCGCGCGGTGGAGAGCGAGCCCGTCTCCTCCCCGCGGGCGACCGTCACGCTCGTCTCCGCCGTCGCCGCCGTCGCCCCCGGTGAGCCGTTCCGGATCGCGCTCCGCCAGCGTCTCGCCCCGGGCTGGCACACCTACTGGTCGAACCCTGGCGATGCCGGAGCGCCGACCGAACTCACCCTCGCCCTTCCGTTGGGCTCGGAAGCGACACCGCTCGCCTTCCCCGCCCCGAAGCGGATCGCCTACGGCCCGCTCGTGAGCTTCGGCTACGAGGGGGAGGTGCTTTTCCCCCTCACCGTCACGCCGCCCGCTTCGCTCCGCCCGGGCGAGCGGTTCGCGGTCGAGGCGAAGGGGGCGTGGCTCGTCTGCGAGACGGTGTGCATTCCAGAGGAGGGGGAGTTCCGGCTCGACCTTCCGGTCGAGGCGCGACCGCGCCCTGCGGCCACGGCGGCGCTCCTGCTCGAAGCCGAGGCCGCCCTGCCGCGGCCCTCGCCCTTCGCCGTGTCGATCGGCTTCGAGGGGCGGAGCGGGGCGCTCAGGCTCGCGGGCGAGGGGATCGCCCCCGGTGCGGTACGGGAGGCGTTCTTCTTCCCCTCTGACTGGGGCGTGCTCGACCATGCCGCGCCGCAGCCGCTTCGCGTCGAGGCGGGCGCGCTCGTGCTCGGGCTTGCGCGCGGCACCGCGCCGCTGCCCGACAGGCTCTCGGGCCTCGTTGCGATCACCGACGCCGCCGGTGTGCGCAGCGCCTATGCCGTCTCGGCTGCGCCGGGGCCGCTGCCCGCGTCGATTCCGGGGTCATCCCCTGGCGCGGGGATGCCTGCGGTCGGGCTCGGGTCGGCGGTTCTGCTCGCCCTTCTGGGCGGTCTGCTGCTGAACCTGATGCCCTGCGTCTTCCCGATCCTCGCGATGAAGGCGATCGGGATCGCGCGCCTCTCCGGCGCGGCGCGCGCCGAGGTTCGGGCCGAGGCGCTGGCCTACACCGCCGGCGTCGTCCTCTCCTTCCTCGCCCTTGGCGGGGCGCTTGTGCTGCTCCGGGCGGCCGGGGTGGCGGCCGGCTGGGGCTTCCAATTCACCTCGCCCGCCGTGGTCGCCGCCTTGGCCTGGCTGATGCTCGCGGTGGGGCTCAATCTCTCGGGCGTCTATGCCGTCTCGCTGCCGGTCGGCCTCGACCAGGGGGCGGTGGCGCGCGGCGGCAGGGCGGGGGCGTTCTTCACCGGGGCGCTCGCCGTGCTCGTTGCCACGCCCTGCACGGCCCCGTTCATGGCGACCGCGATCGGTGCGGCGGCGGTCATGCCGCCTGCCGCGACGCTTGCGGTGTTCGGCGCGCTCAGCCTCGGCATGGCCGCTCCCTCCGCCCTGTTCGCGCTGGCGCCCGGGCTTGCGCGGCGTCTGCCTCGGCCGGGGGCGTGGATGGAGCGTCTGCGCCAGGGGCTTGCGTTCCCGATGTACGCGGCCGCTGCCTGGCTCGTCTGGGTGCTTGCCCAAGGCGCGGGGGCGGATGCCGTGCTGTGGGCTCTCCTCGGCGGCGTGCTCCTCGGGTTCGGCCTCTGGGCGGTGGGCGTGGCGCAGCGGGCAGGGCGCGGCCGGGCTCTCGGTCGTGCCGTCGCGCTCGCTGCCGCTCTCCTGCTCGCCGCCCTCCTGCCCCGGGTCGAATCTTCGCGGCCTGAGACGACGACCGCCGCCCTCACCACCCTCTCCGGCGCCGAGCCCTGGTCGCCCGCCCGGGTGGAGGCGCTGCGCGGCGAAGGGCGACCGGTGTTCGTGAACGTCACCGCTGCCTGGTGCATCTCCTGCAAGGTGAACGAGCGGATCGCTCTCGACACCGAGGCGGTGCGCCGCGCCTTCGCCGCACGCCGCGTCGCCGTGCTGGTGGGCGACTGGACGCGCGGTGACGCGGAGCTGACTGCACTTCTGCGCGCGCACGGGCGCGATGGCGTGCCGCTCTACCTGTTCTATCCGGAGGATGGCGGGCCTGCCGTCGTGCTGCCGCAGCTCTTGACCGAGGGGATCGTGCTCGAGGCGATCGGCGCCCTACCGGGGCCGGTTGCGCGTGCGGCGAGGGTCTCGAGTCTCTGAGCGTCAGTGGGCGCGACAGCAGCGGCCAGCGCCCCGCTCCCGTCGCGCGCGCTGCCTCGGCCGGCGGTCGCGGGCGCCCTCAGATCATCGCGAGCGGCCGCTTGCGCGATGGAGGGGGGAAAGCCTGGTCGATGGTTGTGAGATCCTCCGCCGTGAGAGCGAGCGCGGCGGCGGCGGCGTTCTCGCGCACATGCGCCGCGGTCGCGGCCTTCGGGATCGCGATCACGCCCGGTTGGCGCAGCACCCAGGCGAGCGCGACCTGGGCCGGTGTCGCGCCGTGCCGCTCGGCAACGGTCCGCAGCGCGGCGTTGCGCAGCATCCTCCCGGCCTGGCCGAGCGGCGAATAGGCCATCACCGGAATGCCCCGTGCCGCGCACCAGGGCAGCAGGTCGAACTCGATCCCCCGCGCCTCGGGGTTGTAGAGCACCTGGTCGGTCGCACAGGCGCGCCCTGTCGGGAAGCCGAACAGCTCCTCCAGGTCGTCGGTGTCGAAGTTGGAGACGCCCCAGCGCAGGATCTTGCCCGACTCCCTGAGGTCCTCGAAGCCGGCGACCGTCTCCTCGAGCGGCACCCCGCCGCGCCAGTGCAGGAGGTAGAGGTCGATCCGGTCGGTGCGGAGACGCTTGAGCGAGCGCTCGGCGGCGGCCACCACGCCGCGCCGCGAGGCGTTGTGCGGATAGACCTTGGAGACGATGAAGGCCTCATCGCGCCGCCCGTCCACCGCCTCGGCCACCACCTCCTCGGCGCCGCCGTCGGCGTACATCTCGGCGGTGTCGATCAGCTTGAGGCCGAGATCGAGCCCGAGCCGGAGCGCATCCGCCTCCGCCCTGCGATCGGCGCCGCGCTCGCCCATGGCCCAGGTGCCCTGCCCAAGCGCGGAAACGCGGGTGCCGTCGGGGAAGCTCACCGTGCGCATGTGTTCCTCCGTCGGATCGCCTATATGCTCGAGCGACCCCTTATCCAGCGGGAAGGACCTCTCGAGCATGCTCGCACGGCTCGTTTTGGCAATGGTCGCCGCACTCTCGGCGGGCGGAGAGGCGCGGGCCCAGGCGCGCGTGGTGACGCCGGCCGTGACCGACGAGCAGGTCGGCTCCTGGCTGCTCACCTGCCGCACCGACCCGATGACCGACCGGAGCGATTGCCTCCTCCGGCACCGGCTCTGGCTCGAGCTTCCGGACCTGCAGCGTGCCTCTGCCTCTGGCGTGGCGTTCGAGATCGTGCTGCGTGACGGGGCGGCGCTGCCGGCGGTCACGGCGCGCGGCCTGTCGCTGTCCGATCCGCAGCGTGGGGCGCTCGCGGTCGGCGGCGCGGCGGAGCTCAGGTTCGACGGCGAGCCGGTGCTCACCCTCTCCTGCAGCCTCGAGGGCAGGGATGCGGTGTGCCTGCCTCTGCCTGAGGTGGCGGAGCGGGCGGCGGCCGAGCTGCCGGAGGCGCGTCGCGTGCTCGTTCGGTTGAAGGCGCCGGCGCGGGCAGTAACCGGTGGCGCCTCGGACGAGGTTCTGGCGCTCGACCTTGCCGACACCCAGCGCGCGATCGCGCTTCTGCGCGAGCGTGCCGCCGGCCAGCCGCCGCGGCCTGCGCCGGGCAGCACCACGGGCAGCTTCCTCGAGCAGCTCGAGCGGATGCTGCGGCGCTGAGGGCGATCGAGGCTGATCGCCCTGAGCCGGCCCGCTCACTCGGCTGGAACCCGGCCGCCCGCACACGGCACAGCAGGGTCAACAACTGCCCACACCGCGCCAACGCCGTGATCTTCGCGTCGCGTCGACCACGACCGCGCCGGTGCGTCAGCAGCGCCGCGCCTGCCGCTGGATCCTGCCGTGCCCGTTTTTCCGCCTGCCGCCGCCGCGCGCCTCAGCCGCCGCGACGTCGGAGCCGCCTCAGAGCCGGACGCTGGACGTCGCGAAGGCGCTCTCTGCCGTCTTCTGGAAGTTCTCCTCGAGCACCCAGCCCGCCGCAACGGCGAGCGCGACCGCGATCACGGCTGCAACGAGAAAGGCCTTCATTGTCTCACCCTGTAGATGGCGTTCCTCGCCAAGGATTGCGCCAGCGCGGTCGCGGATTCAAGCCGTCAGAGATCGGGGAAACGGGCGAGCAGAGCCTCCGCCTCGGCGAGCTCCTCGGGGGTGTTGGCATTGAAGAAGGGGTCGGCCGGCACGACGGGCCAGTCGGCGAAGGCGATGCCGTGGCGTGCGGTCCAGCGGTCGATCTTGCGCTCACCCTCGATGGTGAGAGCGCGGCGAAGGTCCTCCCGCAGCCCGACCGGCCACAGCCCCACCACCGGGTGCGGCTGCCCCCCCGAGCGCGCACAGGCGAGCGGAACAGCGGCCTCCAGGCGGGCGCGGTGCAGCCCCGCGACCAGGCTGCGCGGCAGGAAGGGGCTGTCGGTCGGCACCGAGACGACCCAGACGATCTCCGGCCGGTTCGCCGCCGCCCAGTCGAGCCCGGCGAGGATGCCGGCGAGCGGGCCGGCGAAGCCCGGCACGCTGTCGGCCACGACCGGGAGGCCGGTTGCGGCAAAGCGGGCCGGGTCGCCATTGGCGTTCAGGACGAGGCCGTCGCACTGGGGGGCGAGGCGGGCGATGACGCGGGCGAGAATCGTCGCCCCACCGAGCGGGCGCATCCCCTTGTCGCCGCCGCCCATGCGACGCGCGAGCCCCCCCGCGAGCAGAACGCCCAAGGTTGGGGGAGAGGGGGCAGGGGGCGTGGCGTCAGTCGTCACGCTCCGCCGCCTTGCGACGATGCGCCGCCCGCTCCTCCTCGACCATCGCGGGGTCGAGGTCGAACACGATCCGCTCCTCGCCCGAAAGCGCGATGAAACGCCGCCCGCGCGCCCGGCCAACGAGCGTCAGCCCCGCCTGGCGCGCGAGCTCCACCCCCCAGGCGGTGAAGCCAGAGCGCGAAACGAGGATGGGAATCCCCATCTGTACGGTCTTGATCACCATCTCCGAGGTGAGGCGCCCGGTGGTGTAGAAGATCTTGTTCCCCGGCTCGATGCCGTGGCGGAACATGTAGCCGGCGATCTTGTCCACCGCGTTGTGGCGGCCGACATCCTCCATGTAGACGAGCGGCCGGTCAGCCTCGCAGAGCACGCAGCCGTGGATCGCGCCCGCCTCGAGATAGAGCGAGGGCGTGGTGTTGATCGCATGCGTGAGGCGATAGAGCCACGAGGTGCGCAGCTCGGCCGGGGGAAGTGTGACGCTCTCGAACCGTTCCATCAGGTCACCGAACGCGGTGCCCTGAGCGCAGCCCGAGGTGAGCGTCTTCTTCCTGAGCTTCTCCTCGTAGTCGGTGCGTCGCTCCGTCCGGACGACGACGGTCTCGATCTCTGGGTCGTACTCGACCGCCACCACCCGGTCGTCGCGGCGGAGCATGTTCTGGTTCAGGAGGTAGCCGAGGGCGAGATATTCCGGGTAGTCGCCGATCGTCATCATCGTGACGATCTCCTGCCCGTTCAGGTAGAGCGTCAGCGGCCGTTCGACCGTCACCGACGTCTCGACCCGCGCCCCGGTGTGGTCTATGCCGGCCACGCGTCGGGTCAGCCGCGGGTCGGCCGGGTCGGGCGCGACGAGAAGGTCGCGCGTGTCCGTCTGTGCTGCCATGGCCTGACCATGGGGAGGCGGGGGCTGCCACGCAAGCGGGGTCGGTGCCAAGGGGGAGAGATGGCTGGGCGTCTTGCCGGAAAGGTGGTTCTGGTTACCGGCGGCTCCTCCGGGATCGGCCGGGCGATCGCGCGCCGCTTCGCCGCCGAAGGGGCGGCGATCGCGATCGCCGACGTGACGGAGGCGGTGCGCGAGGGCGGCGAACCCACGCACGCGATCCTCGCCCGGGAAGGGCACGCGGTGCTCTTCCTCCGCACCGACGTCTCCGATGAAGCCTCTGCCGAGGCGGCGGTGGCAGAGACGGTCACCCGCTTCGGCAGGCTCGATGTGCTCGTCAACAACGCCGTTCACAATGTCGGCGGGACGCTGACCGAGACGACGCTCGAGACCTGGAACCGAACCCTCGCGGTCAGCCTCACGGGCGTGTTCCTGATGAGCCGCGCGGCGGTGAGGGTGATGCTCGGCCAAGCGCCGAACGCAGAGGGAGTGCGGGGCAGGATCGTCAACATCTCCTCCCAGCACGGCATGGTGGCGAGCCCCGAGAACATCGCCTATGGCGTGGCCAAGGCGGGCTGCGTCTATATCACCCGCCAGATCGCGGTCGATTACGCCCGCCACGGCATCGTCTGCAACGCGGTCGCTCCGGGCAAGATCCTCACCGGCAAGACCGGGCGGGCGATCGAGCCGCGCTGGATCGACTACAGCCACGCCCGCACGCCCTGGCCCCGCCTCGGCCGGCCGGAGGACGTCGCCTCCGCGGCCCTCTTCCTCGCCTCGGACGAGGCGACCTTCATCACCGGCGAGAACCTGATGGTCGATGGCGGCTGGATGGCCTATTGAGCTGCCCGCCCCGCGCCCCATCTCGGCGTTGATGACAGACCCCTTCGTCCAGCCACGCGAGGCGACCGCCGCGGCCGCGATGGCCGCGATCGCCGAGGAATTCGCCTTCTTCGACGACTGGATGGACCGCTATGGCCTCGTGATCGACTGGGGCCGTGACCTTCCCCCTTTCCCGCCCGAGTGGCGTGACGACGCGCACCGGGTGGAGGGCTGCCAGAGCCAGGTCTGGCTTGCGGCCGACCGGCGCGATGGACGGCTCTATCTCGCTGCTGCCTCGGACGCGGCGATCGTCTCTGGGCTGGTGGCGATGCTGCTCCGGATCTACTCGGGCCGGACGCCGGAGGAGGTTCTTGCTGCCGATGCCGGGGCGTTCCTCAAGGAGCTCGACCTGATCGGCAACCTCTCGGCCAATCGCGGCAACGGCATCGCCGCGATGGTGGGGCGGATTCGCGCACTCGCGGCCGGCGCGGTGGCCGCTGCCTGAAGGCTGAGCGCGGGCCTCCGCGCCGCGGCGCCGGTCGGTTCGGCGGCGCGGGGACGGCCCGGCCGGGCTGGCGCAGGTCAGCCCGGGGGCAGAGCCTCCCGGGTGACGGGGGAGCGCCGCGGCGGCTGCGTCTGAGTCCGGGCGGGGGGAGCGGCGGGGCCGCGCTGGGCGGAGGGCGGGGTGGCGCCGGGAGGGCGGCCCGCGTCGAAGCCGAGGAAGCCGATCTCCGGGTTGGGCGCACCGCCATCACCGCGCCACAGCGGCGCGACCGCCACAATCCCCTGGCCCGAGACGGCCGGCGCGCGGCTCCTCAGCGCCGCCTCGATCGCCTCCTGCTCGGCCCGAAGCTGCCGAAGCCGAAGCTGCTCCTCCGCCGCGCGCGAGGGCCGACGCGCGGCCCGCTCCTCCGGAAGCGGGGTGAGCGGCCGCACACGGCCGAGCGCGAGCAGGTAAAGGGCGATGTCGTTCCGCCCGAGATCGATGGCGAGATCGACCGGGGTGAGGCCGAGCACGTTGCGCGCGCCCACGTCCGCCCCGGCGGCGACGGCGGCGCGCACGTCCTCGAGATCGCCCGCGTTGATCGCCTCGAAGAGCTGCTCGGTCGGCGTGCCGCTGCGCGGCTGGCGCGGCCGTTGCGCCGCCGGTGCTCCCGGCGCCGGCTGGGCCTGGGGCTGCGCCGCGGGGCTGCGCTGCGGCGGCATCTGCGCCGACACGGAAGCAGGGGCCAGCGCGCCGAGCGCGAGCGCGAGGGCGACGGGAAGGGCACAGAACCGGCTCATGCGCCGCTCATACAGCCTCGCGCCTCAGGATGCACGCGCTCAGCGCCCCTCGCGCCGCCAGGCCCAGACGAGCCCGCCGACCATCAGGACGAGCGCCGCCCAGGGGGGCATCAGCGGCAGGTCGGCGATTCCGGTGACGATGTGGTCGCGGTTCCGCCTGAGCCCGATCCAGCCCGACCCGGCGCTGTCCCGCCCCGGCGCGACGGGGCGGAGCTGCGGCACGCCTCCCTCCGCGAGCCAGGTGACCGACCCTCCCGAACGCCTGGCCGCTGCCGCCGCCGGCTCGGCAGTGGCGCGCAGATCGGCGATCTCGATCGGGTTCGCCGCTCCGGCGGCGGCGAAGGCGAAGCGTGTGCCGTCGCTCACTCGCCACACGCCCGGCTCGAGCGCCGGCAGCTCGAGCACCGCGCGGCCCGGGCCGGCTTCGCCCGGTGTGTGGCGGCTCACCGCCCCGGAGGGGCTCGTCACCTCGAGCTGCGGCGGCGCTCCTTCGGCAAGCGAGCGGCGCTCGACGATCAGGCGCTCGCCGTCGATTCGCGCGCGCAGGTCCTCCTCCTCGAGGTCGGGCTCCTTCATCAGCCAATGCGCCGCACGGCGGAGGATCTCCGCCTGCGGCCCGCCGCCGTCATGGCTCCGCGACCAGAGCCAGATCTGGTCCGACAGGAGAAGCGCGACCCGTCCCTCGCCCACACGGTCGGCGATCAGGAGCGGTTCCCCGGCCGGCCCGCTCATCAGCACCGAGCCGCGCGGCGCGGCGGCATCGATCCGTCGATACCAGCGGCCCCAGGCGGGTTCCGCATCCCCGGCGTTCGCACCCGGCAGGGCGGCGGTGACGGGGTGGCGTGCGCCGAGCTCGGTCACCCGCGCGCGGAATGCGGCCTCAGTGACCCGGCCTGTTGGCGAAGCTGGAAGCACCTGGCCGAGCGGGGTGTTGTAGAGGCTTGCAGGCCCGACGAACTCGGGGCCAACAGAGAGCAGGAGCCCTCCGCCACCGCGCACGTACTCGGCGATGTTGCGCAGATAAACGGGCGGCAGGATGCCGCGATTGGCGAAGCGGTCGAAGATGATCAGGTCGAACTCGCGCAGCTTCACCTGGAACAGCTCGCGCACCGGGAAGGCGATCAGCGCAAGCTCGTTGAGCGGCGTGAGGTCGTCCTTCTCCGGCGGGCGGAGGATGGTGAAGTGCACGAGGTCGACATTCGGGTCGGCCTTGAGCAGGCGGCGCCAGGTGCGCTGGCCGGCATGCGGCTCGCCCGAGACGAGAAGCACGCGCAGCCGGTCGCGCACGCCGTTAATCTGAACCACGGCGCGGTTGTTGAGCAGGCTCACCTCGCCCGGCAGAGGCTCCGCCTCGAGCTCGATCACTGTCTGGCCGGCGCGCTCGATCGGCACGACGATCCGGTGCTCGCGCCCGGTGGCGAGCTGGGCGCGGCGCGGGGCGGCGGCGTCGCGACGCTCGGTGAGCGTGACGGGGGCGCCGCCGCGAGGTACGCCCAGGTCCTCGACCACGACCCGTATCTCGACGCTTCGGCCGACGATCCCGAAGGAGGGGGCTTCGACGACCCGCACCCGCCGGTCGGTCTCGCCGGGGCGGCCGACGAGCAGAAGGTGAAGCGGCGCTCCGCCCGTGGCCGCCGCCACCGCCTCGGCCCCGTCCTCGGGCGGGTCGTGGATTTGCCCGTCCGTGATCGCGATGGTGGCGGCGAGGCGGGCGCGCGGAAGCTCGGCCAGCGCGCGGGAGAGCGCCTCGAACAGGCGTGTGCCCGACCGGCCCGCCTCCGGAACGGTGACAGTGCGGAGCTCGAGCCCGGGGATGCGCCGCGCCTGTTCCTCGATGGCCGCCTTCGCCGCCGCCGCCTCCACCCGGCGCTCGCCGACCCGCATCGAGGCGCTCTCGTCGACGAGCAAGACGGCGATGTCGGCGAGGTTCTCGCGGCTTTCCTGCACGAGCCGCGGGTTGGCGAGGGCGAGCAGCAGCACGGCGAGCACGAAGGCGCGCAGCGGCGCCCCGCGCGCCCGACGCCACAGAGCGAGCCCCACGAGCAGCGCCGCAAGAGCGGCGAGCGCGCCGAACAGCGGCAGCGGCAGAAGCGGCTCGAAGACGACCGCCGTCAGCGCCCGCGCCGTTCCCTCCATCTTCTACTGTCCCAGCCGTTCGAGCAGAACCGGCACGTGCACCTGGTCGCCCTTGTAGTTGCCGGTCAGCGCGTACATCACGAGGTTGAGCCCGAAGCGGTAGGCGAGCAGGCGCTGGCGCGCCCCTCCCGGGACGGTCGCGTAGGGGTGCCGCCCCTGCGAATCGACGGCCCAGGCCGCCGCCCAGTCGTGACCGCCGATGATCACCGGGCTGACGCTGTCGTTCGCCCGGTCCTGGTCACGCTGCACCCAGACCTGCCCGCCCGTGTAGCGTCCCGGGAAATCCGTCAGGAGGTAGAAGGCGCGGGCGAGCACATGGTCGGCCGGCACGGGGATCAGCGCCGGGATGGAGAGGCCGCGAGTCAGGCGCCGGAGCTGCTGTTCCCCGCCCGGGTTCATGCCCTGGCCGGAGCCGCCGTCGCGCGTGTCGAGCAGGATAATGCCGCCCAAGCGCATGAAGTCGTTCAGCGCCGCCACCGCCGCCGCGTCCGGCGTCGGCTGATCGGGCGTCATCGGCCAGTAAAGAAGCGGGAAGAAGGAGAGCTCGTCCTCTCCCGGCCGGACGCCGACCGGTTCGGCGAGATTGGCGGCGGAGCGTCGGTTGACGAAGTCGGTGAGCCCGATGAGCCCGGCGCGCGAAATCTCGTCGACCGACCGCGTGCCGGTGATGACGTAGGCGAGCCGCGTCTCATTCGCCATCGCCATCGGCTGCAGCTGGGCCAGAGCGAGGGAGGGGAAGAGGACGATCAGGGCCGACGCCGCACCCGCCCGCGCGGCGGCGGGAGCTGGGCGGATCAGGCCGCGCAGCCAGAGCGAGATCAGGAGATCGGCGAGAACGAGCAGGGCCGCGAGCCCGAGCAGGAGGGGGCGGAGGTCGCGCTCCGCTGCCTCGCCGTCGAGGCGGCGAACCTCCGCGCCCGACGGCATGGCGCCGAGGGGCCGGAGGGGGCCGACCGATGGTCCGAGATTGAGCGCCACGCGCGCCGCCTCCGGCCCGTAGAACCCCGGCGGATGCCGCGGCGAGGGCACCTCGCGCGCGATCTGGCTCGCCGCAAGCCCGGCGGCGAAGGGGGGAGGGGGCCCGAGCCTGCCGAAGCCGTCGAGCGTCTCGTAGGGGGCGAGAACCGACTCGCCGGGCGCAGCACCGACCCCGGCCGAGAGCTGAACGATCCGCTGCAGCATCTCGACGAACAACCCCGAGAGCGGCAGCGTCGACCACTCCGTGTTGGCGGTGATGTGGAACAGGACGAGCGCGCCGCGGCCGCGGCTTTCACCGGTCACGAGCGGCGTGCCGTCGGCGAGCCGCGCCCAGGTGCGCTCGCCGAGCGCGACCGAGGGCTCGGCGAGCACCTGGCGCGTCACCCGAATCTCGGCCGGAACGGCAAGCCCGAAGAAGGGGGAGGTCTCGGGGAACGGGGCGAGGGTGGCCGGCTGCTGCCAGGAGAGGGCGCCGCCGAGCTGGCGGTCTCCCATCCTGAGGGTGACGGGCAGGAGCGTGTCGGGCCGGGCGGCAAGCCGCGGCCCGGCGAAGCGCACCAGCACGCCGCCCTCCTCGACCCAGCGTGCGAGCAGGCCCCGCTCCGCCTCCGTCAGCGTATCGACGTCGGAGAGAACGATCACGGCGATCTCGCGCCCGAGCAGCTCGCGCACCGTGCCGCGGCGGAGCTCGGTGAAGGGGGAGAGGGCGCGGTCGAGGAAGTAGAGCTCGCCGAGGAGCGGCTGGTCGGCCGTCTCGGCATTGCCGGCGATCAGCCCGACGGGGCGTCGGCGCCAGCGCTCGTCGAGCAGGGCGATGGAGGCGGCGTTGGCGCTCGCTTCGACGACAAGGACGGCGAGGCGGTTGCGCAGTTCCGGGGGAAGCGCGATCGGGATCTCGAGCGCGGCCGCGCCGGCGGGGAGCGTGGCGGTCGCTCGGGCGAGGCTGCGCCCGTCCGCGGTTCGGGCGAGAACGGCGACCTCTCGGTCGGCCGGAAGCGGCACGGCGGAGACCCGGGCGACGATCCGCGCCGGCTCCGAGGCCGGGGCGCCGAGCACCACAGGAAGTGCCCCGGGCGGGGGGAGGAGAACGGTGAGAGGGCCGAGCGCGGCGAGCGCCGCGGCGAACCTCTCCCCCTCCTCGTCGCCGGCATGGGCGAGCCCGTCCGTCACCCACAGGACGGAAAGCCCGCTCACCTGCCGCCCGAGCTGCTCGACGGCGCGCCGCGCCGCGGCACGATCGGGCGCCCAGGGGCGGGGGCGAAGGGCCGCGACACGCTCACGCATCGCCTGGGCGGGCATCGCCGCGGAGGGCCGCGGCGGCTCGCCGCGCTCACCCGGAGCGGTCGTGAGCAGGATCACCTGTCTGCCGGCGCGGTCGGCCCGGTCGAGCGCCGTCTCGACGGCGGCGACGCGCTGCGCCCAGGCCTCGCCCGCGGCCCAGCCGTCATCGACCACGATCAGGATCGGCCCCGCTCCCCCGACCGTGCTGCCGGCGTTGAGAACTGGCCGGGCGAGCCCGACAATGACGCACGCCGCTGCGAGGATCCTGAGCGCGAGCAGCCACCAGGGCGTGCGCGCCGCTGTCTCGTCCCGCCGCGGCAGGTCGAGCAGGAGCCGTACCGCGGGGAAGGCGAGAAGCTTCGGCGCCGGCGGGGTGACGCGCAACAGCCACACGAGCACCGGCAGGGCGAGCAGAGCGGCAAGAAGCCAGGGGTGGGCGAAGCCGATCGCGCCGAGGCTGCCGAGAAGCCCCTCCATCGCGCCTCAGTCCGCCCTGCCCGCCCGGGCGGGCGCGAGCGCGAGATAGAGCGCGAGCAGGGCGCTCTCGGGCGGGGCGTCCGTCAGGTGGGTTCCGAAGCTCCAGCCGGCGGCGGCGGCGATCGCCTTGAGCCCCTCGCGCTGGGCGGCGAGCCGCGCCTGGTAGTCGCCGCGCAGTCCCTCGACGCGGCCGATCAGCGCCGCCCCTTCGCGCTCGAGCCCCTCGAAGCGGATCCGGCCGCGGAAGGGAAGCGCCTCCTCGGCCGGATCGAGCACCTGGAGCATATGCCCGGTGACCGGGATCGCGGCGAGCCGCGCGATCGCCGCCTGGACGTCGGCGAGCGGCGAGAGGAAATCGCCGATCAGGACCACGCGGGCATGGCGCGGCAAAGGTTCCGCCGCGGGAAGGCCGGCGACCGCGCCGGCATCGCCGCGCCGGCCGATCGCTTCGGCAAGCATCTCGATCATCGACCGGCCGGACACCGGGCGCATACCGAGGCCGAACAGGGCCACGCGCTCGGCGCCGCGCAACAAGAGCGAGGCGAGAGCGAGCGCGAGCAGCTCCGCCCGGTCCACCTTCTCCGGCAGGCGGTCGCTCGAGCGCCAGCGCATCGAGGCCGAGGCGTCGCGCCAGATCCAGACGCTCTGCGCCGCTTCCCACTCCGTCTCGCGCACGAAGGTGCGGTCGCTCTTGGCGGATTGGCGCCAGTCGATCCGCTGCACCGGATCACCCGGAAGGAAGGGGCGGAACTGCCAGAAACTGTCGCCTTGGCCGACGCGGCGCCGCCCGTGCACGCCCTGAGCGACCGTCGCGGCAACGCGCTCGGCGGCGACGAGAAGCGGCGGCAGCCGGGCGGAGACCTGTTCGGCATGCTGCGCCCGAGCGACGGCGCGGGCGCCCTCGTGTCGCCTGGCGCGGCCGGCGTCGGGGATCACGCCCCATCTCCCTCCACGCCACGCTGCCCGAGCACCGTCACCCGAGCAATCCCGTCAGCCGGTCGATCACCTCCGAAAGGCGCACGCCGTCCGCCCGGGCGGCAAAGTTGAGCGCCATGCGATGGCGCAGGACGGGATGGGCGAGCGCGACCACGTCGTCGACCGACGGCGCGAGCCGCCCGTCCAGCACGGCGCGGGCGCGGCAGGCGAGCATCAGCGCCTGCGCCGCGCGCGGCCCAGGCCCCCAGGCGAGATGGCGCTTAACCGCCTCGATCGGTGTGGTCTCCGGCCGGCCGGCGCGGACGAGCGTCAGGATCGCCTCGAGCACGCTTTCGCCCACCGGCATGCGGCGTATCACCGCCTGCGCCGCCTGGAGCTCGGCGGCGGACATCGCCTGCTGCGGCCGCTCGACCACCGCCCCGGTGGTGGCGAGAAGCATCGTCCGCTCCGCCTCGAGGGCGGGGTAGCTCACCTCGACCTCGAGCAGGAACCGGTCGAGCTGCGCCTCGGGAAGCGGATAGGTGCCCTCCTGCTCGATCGGGTTCTGGGTGGCGAGCACGTGGAAGGGCTGCGGCAGCTTGTGCACGACGCCGCCGACCGCGACCCGGTTCTCCTGCATCGCCTGCAACAGCGCCGACTGGGTGCGCGGCGAGGCGCGGTTGATCTCGTCCGCCATCAGGAGCTGGCAGAAGATCGGGCCGGGTACGAAGCGGAAGCTGCGGCGCCCGTCGGCGCTCTCGTCGAGCACCTCCGAGCCGATGATATCGGCCGGCATCAGGTCGGGCGTGAACTGCACCCGCTTCTCGGCGAGCCCGAGCACGGTGCCGAGCGTCTCGACGAGCTTGGTCTTGCCGAGGCCTGGTACGCCCACGAGCAGAACATGGCCGCCCGCAAGCAGGGTGATCAGCGTCTGGTCGACGACGTCCTGCTGGCCGAAGATGACGCGGCCGATGCTCTCGCGCACCCGCGCCATCGCCGCGCTCAGCGCCTCCACCTCGGCGATCAGCGCCGCGGGATCGACCGCAACCGTGGCGCCCGCCGCCGCCTCTCCCGCAACCGTCGCTGTCGCCACCGCCACCGCCTCCGACCCTTCATCTCGCCTGGGGATGCTACCTATATACATGTGTCGGAGGAAAGCGGCGGTTGGGGGTCACACGCTCGTGACGGTTGTGGTCGACACGCTC
>Ga0209017_10000964_pt1 | contig 24478 bp, 21 predicted proteins | sample YNPBryunderm2012_FD_185812 | JGI IMG/M metagenome (GOLD analysis project Ga0209017, IMG submission 185812) | Anoxygenic and chlorotrophic microbial mat microbial communities from Yellowstone National Park, USA - YNP Bryant MS undermat 2012... ...
CCATTCCACCGCCTGCTTTTCATCCTGCGGCACACCTCCGAATCCTTTTTCATAACACTCTCCCAACAAAACCATTCCCCTGGCATAACCGGCTCGAGCCGCTTGCTCCCAACGACCCACCCGAGTCGTACTCCGCTCCTGCAACCAATCTGTTACACCGTTCCCACGCAAAGCCACCCGCTGATATTCCTCAAAATCACCATCCACATCCGCCCACAAAGAGGGCTCTTTCTCAGGCATGGTTTGCCTCCCATCGAACCGATCACCCTCCCTATCTCTTCTACCACATCTGCCTGCGAAAGGGCAGCCGATCCACTTCCTTCCCTTTTCCCACACCGGCTGATGACGTGTTCCCCACCGGCCGATGACATGTCGGGGTCGGCGGTGTCAGCCTTCATCCGACCGCGGACTTTTTTGATCAGTGCGACCAGCCCGGTAGGCGAAAGGCACGCCCACGCGATATACACCCAATCCCACTACCCCAGCGGAACCCAGCACATCACCGGCATGTTATGGGTGTCTCATGGGAAGGTCGGACCCATGCTTTCACTTCCGCTCGTGATGGTGGTACACCGGTCCCGCGTGGGTTGGTGTGAATCCGGAGGGGGTAGAGGCAGCGACCGGGTGCCAGTTCATCCAGCTGCCCCACCAGCCCGACGACAGGATGAGGGGCACCGGCCTGAGCGGCCCCCAACCTCGCCGGATGAAAACCAACTGCAATCTCCGAATTTGAAGGTACAGACTCACCGTGCGAGCCAACCGGGAACACTTCGGGTTCCAGGGGGTGGTAAGGAGGAGCAAAACGAAGCCTCGGAAACACTCACGGCCGTTTGGGCGCAAACTCCCCGAGGGAAGTTGGGAACCGGCCGTTTGGGCGCAAACTCCCCGAGGGAAGTTGGGAACCGGCCGTTTGGGCGCAAACTTTCTGAGGGGTGGAGCAGCGTGGGCGGCGGAGGTTTGTTGAGTCGGAAAGGGGGTCTCAGGCTCCGTATTTGCCCAGGCGACGGGCGTGGGCCATCGCTAGCAGCATCAGGTATTGGGCCTGGAATTGCCCCAATCCCCCCCGCAGACAGGCCCGTTCGCCGAACTCGCTCACCTCATCCGGTCGGCAGGTGTCCGCGACCAGCAGGGTGGGCACGGGGTGCCAGGAGTGACTCCGCAACTTGCTCGGCGTGGAATGGTCTCCGGTGACAATGAACACATCCGGTTGCAACGCCCGGATGGCGGGAATGGCTGCGTCCAGTTGTTCGATCATCTGGACTTTGGCGGTAAAGTTGCCATCTTCGCCCGTCGAGTCGGTGTATTTGTAATGCAGGAAGAAGAAGTCGTACTCCTTCCAGACCCGCTCCAAGGTAGCGATCTGCTCCTGCAGGGAAGTACCGGCATCGAGCACGTCCATGCCCACGAGTCGGGCCAGGCCCTTGTACATGGGATAGACGGCCAGAGCAGCAGCTTTCAGGCCATAGACCTCGGTGAAGGTGGGAATGTCGGGTCGGCGGGCGGCTCCTCGCAAGGTGACCCCGTTGAGGGGGGCACAGTCGGCCAGTTGTTGCTGAGCCGCAGCCACGAAGCGGTTGATCAGGTCGGCCGTCCGCTGGGAAGCGGGATCGGTTCCCTGAGCCGGCAGTGGAGTGGCTCCCACTGCCTGCGGATCGGTGTCGTTGACCTGATCTCCCAGGCCGGCACCCCGCAGTACCAGCACAAAGCGATGCTCCCGCACCGGTTCCACAAACACCTGAACCCCGGGCAGGGTGATCCGCCGCAACCGTTCTACCGCTGCCAGATTTTGCTGCTGGGAAGGGCGACCGGCCCGGCGATCGGTGATCCGACCCTGGGCATCGAGCGTGCAGAAGTTGCCTCGGATCGCCACATCCTCCGGCCCGATCGGGAAGTTGATCCCCAGAGCTTCCAGGATGCCCCGACCGATCCGGTATTGCAAGGGGTCGTAGCCAAACAGGGCCAGATGCCCCGGTCCGCTTCCCGGAGCAATCCCCGGAAGCACCGGAATCGACAGACCGCACACCCCTTCACGTGCACAGGCATCCAAATGGGGGGTATGGGCCGTCTCCAGTTCTGTCTTGCCGCCGGGTTCCAGAGGGAGTCCCCCCAGCCCATCGGCAACGAGGAGAACGATTTTGCTGTCCGCCGGTTCTCGTAATTCGCGGATCAAATCCTGGATCATCATAAAGCCAAGTTTACAGCAGCCCGCCGGGGGCGTACAGTGAGAATAAGACTGCATCCTCAACGGGGGGGAGGGCAAGCATGCAATTGCCAGATGAATCGGTGGAATACGACTATCGCCGTCTGCTCTTGCCGGTCGCGGAAACCTGGACACCGCTGGCCGAGTTGCAAGCCCGGCATTTTCTGGACCCGGCCCTGCTGGAACAGATCAAAAAGGACGTCGTGGCGGTGCGCGGTCGAGTTGCCGCCGAGCGGGAATTGCAGTCGATTCCTCTCAAGGACCAACCGCTTCAACCGGGGTTCATCGACCTGCCGCAGAAGCTGCTGGACGCGTATCGCCGGCGTCAGGATACAAGTGAGTTGGGGAAACTTTTGCGTATCGCCCAGCGTTTGCGGGAGGAAGCCGGCCGCCTGGTAGTGCTCGGCGTGGGCGGCAGCTACCTGGGGGCCAAGGCTTTGATCGATGCCCTCTGCCACAGCTACCACAATGAGATGCCGGCCCAGTTACGCCTCAATCGCCCCCGCATCTACTTTGAAGGGTATAACGTGGACAACGACACCCTCCACGAACTGGTGGAACTGCTGGACAACACCCTGGTCGATCCGGAAATCCCGGAGGAACGCTGGGCGTTGATCGTCATCAGCAAATCGGGCGGTACTCTGGAAACAACTGCGGCCTTCCGGGTCCTCTGGCGGGAACTGGCGCGTTGCTACGGCCCCAAATCGGAATTGCTCCGCCGCCTCGTCGTACCCATAACCGGACCCAAAGGCAAGCTGCGCGACTGGTTCCACAGCGAAGGATACAGTGACGACGAAATCCTGACCATTCCCGAGGACATCGGCGGTCGGTACAGTGTGTTTACTCCCGTGGGACTGTTGCCGGCTGCGGTGGTCGGTCTGGATGTGCGGGCCTTGCTCCAGGGGGCTGCCGCCATGACCAAGCGCTTCCTCGAAGAATCCTTCGAGCGCAATCCCGTCCTTCAGTTCGCCGCCGTCAACTACCTCATGACGGAACAGTTGGGCAAACCGATCCGCGTCCTGGCTGTCTGGTCGCGCAAACTCGAAGCCATCGGCTGGTGGTACGATCAATTGCTGGCCGAATCCTTGGGCAAGCAAGGCCGCGGGGCTACCCCCATTACGGTCGTCAACACCCGCGACCTCCACAGCCGCGGTCAGCAACATCAGGAAGGGGCACGGGACAAACTCATCAACAACCTGGTAGTCAAATCTCCCCGCCATCCCCCGGTCGTTCTCGGCATGGCCGAACATAACGAGGATGATCTGAACCAGTTCAGCCGCAAAGACTATCCGGACCTGCTCGAAGCTGCTTTTACCGGTACTATGCAGGCCTACTGGGAAGCCGCCCGACCCACCGCCGACATCCTCCTGCCGACACTCAATGAATACACCCTCGGACAACTACTCCAGATGCTCATGCTCGCCACCGTCGTGGAAGGCCGACTCATGAAAATCAATCCCTACGGCCAACCCGGCGTCGAAGCCTACAAAGCCAACATGATGCGCATCCTCAAATCGACCCCCAACCTGCCCAAGGGCGAGATAACCACGACGGGAAACAACTGACCGCCCCCTTCCCGCAACCTCCCTCGAAAGTCCGATCGATGAGGAACCGACCCGGATTTCACGCCCTCCATCGACGAAACTCCTGAGGGATTGTGCCCCGGCACACTCCGCTCGGAGCCCTCTTGTCCCGAAGGGTGGTGTTGTGCTCCAGAATCTGGGCAAACGAGCAGGGACCAGCCTCGGGTGCAGGGCCTTTCATCGCGGCGGTGAGCCTGAGGGAACGGCGTCCTCACCGGGCAGGCGGAGTTGGTCCTCGACGTGTATCAACTGCTCCAGCACGGTCTGGAGAACCGGAAGTGTCTGGGAGTGTTCTTCCAGGGTCAGTTGTCGGCGGAGCTGGGATAGCTCTCCCCGACTTCGGTCCCGAATCTCCCGCAAACGTTTGGCTTCGGGGGATTGGGGTGAAATCAGGCGGGCAGCCTCGTGCAGATTCGGGGTCAGACCTTCTCGGATCATCAGAGTCAACAGGTCGGCCAATTGGCTCAGACGGGAGGTGTCCTGTTCCTGAGCAGCTCGGTGCAGAGCCTGACCGAGTGTGCGGGCAGTGCGGTGGCACTCCTCAGCCCGTTCCAGAGGATGGCGGGAGGCGGCCAGGCCCAGACCATGGTCCACCAACATTGCGGCCAGCACCCGATGATGTTGGAATAAGCGGGCACGATCCGCTGCGGAAAGTGTACGGGGAGGGGCCTGAGCACCGACCCAGGCGCTCAGCACCAGCAACATCCCCAACGTAACCCAGCCGCGCATCGCCTTCATCGTGGAACCTCGTTTTTTCTTATGCTCATGAACACCCTCCTGGACCTGCGGCTTCTTTCAACTCCCCTCTGGGCTTCGGATGGCCGCCTCCCTCGTCTTCTGTGTTCCTTGTTTCCCCACCTTTTCCTTATTTCCTCCCTTCTTTAGGGACGACCTTTATGACGTACCGCTAGGACGTACCGCTGAGGCGTTTGAGCTTATGCTCACCTTCTCGGGCGGTCTGGGCCAGTTGACGCAACACCGATTGGGCGTGCGGGGGGACCGTGTCGAGTATTTTCTCCATGGCCTGGGCTGTGGCAGCCAGCCGTTCCGCGGTGGCGAGCAGTTGTTGCCGCTCCTGTTCTGTTTGCATCTGCTCGATCCATTCCTGAGCCTGCTGGAGCACTCCCCGTTCCACCACTTTATCGTACCAGCGGACCAGTTCCCGTAATTCCTCGGCGGTGGCGATGCGGGCCAGAGCTTGGGTTTCCTGGGCCACGGTGTCGGCCAGAGCGCTAAGCGCTTGCAGGCGTTGACTGGCGGTGTTGGCCCGGGCCAGGGCTACATCATGAGCAACCAGTTGTTGCACAAACGGATATGGCGGGACGGAACGGGCCACCTCGGGTTGAGGAGATGGGCCGGAGCCGCTGCGATGATAAGCCAGAACACCCACCAGCAGGGAAGCTGCCAATGCCCCGGCTACAGTCCACCACCACCTTCGCCTGCTACGCAGCGAGCGTGTTCCTGTGCCGTCCTGACGGGAGTGGTCCCGGCGGGATCGGGGAATCAGCGTGGGAGATTCGGTTTGCTGCAGGCCCTTGAGAAAATGGGCCTTGCTGTTGCCGCTGGGGGGAACTGGCAGTTGGCTGAGAGCCTTTTCCAGCTCTGCGGCCTGCTCCGCCCAGGCGCGACAATCGGGGCAGTGTTGCTGATGCCGGCGCAAGCTGCTGGGGAGGACGCGGGGGTCCGGCAGGGCCAGCAGGGTCCGGCGGAACTGCCGGCAGCTCCCTTGACGCTGGCTTGAGTCGTCCCTCATGTCTTGACCTCCTCGGCTTCAATCGTGCTGCATGGTCCCAGCTGGCCCGTGGGCTGGGACTCGTGGGCTGAGGCTCGTGGGCTGGGGCTTATGCGGGCCTGGGTCCCTCGCAGGCGTCCGGCGGGAGCAGTTCGGGCGCGAGCTGTTGCAAGAGCAACTGGCGGGCTTTGAAGACACGCCAGCGGGCCGTCTCTTCTGTGGTCCGCAAAATCCGGGCTACCTCGCGGAACGACAACCCTTCATAAGCCCGCAACAGCAGCGCCGCGCGGAAATCCAGCGGCAGGCGTGCGACCGCCTGTTCCACCTGGGCGAGCCATTCCCGCTGTTCGGCAGTCACTTCCGCCGACACCTGACGCGTGCCACTCATCTCTTCCAGGCTGGGGTGATTCCCCCACCGCGTGCTCCGCTTGCCGTTCACAAAGTTGTTGTGCCCGATGCGGAAGAGCCAGGCCCGGAAATTGCTCCCGGCCCGAAACGAGTCTAATGCGGCGAGTGCCTTGAGGAACGTCTCCTGGGTCAAATCCTCGGCCACATGTCGGTCTTGGGCCAGCTGGTACAGCCAGCGGTACAGGCGATCCCAATACCGCTCGACCAGCTGGGCAAAGGCCTGGCGGTCTCCCGCTTGCGCAGCACGGACCCAGTGCACTTCTTCGTCGGGGTCGGAACGATGGCTAGCGTTCACGCGGCGGCTCATCCACCTGAGTTTCCAGCAGCCTGCACAACAACATCTGCCTTTACTATACCATGAGGTTTCCTCTTGAGGATGTCCGCCGTTGGGGAAATCCTTCCGCTCCTGCTGCCCACGTTCCCACGGACATCCGTTCCGCCATGCGCTGGTCGATAGGATAACGCGGATCCATCCGCTGCCGTTGGCGCAGAGCATGTTCTGACTCTCCTACAACGGGGGAGCACGAAATGGTTGTAACAACTGAAGGATCCCCGAGGGCATCCGCGGTAAACCCGACACCGCCGACCAGGGCCACGTCTTGATCTCCGTTCCATTCTGCTGACTCAGAAGCAGTTCATGATTCTGCACCAAAGCCGTGCGGGTGAGACGGTACCAGTAGCCGACCAACTGCACGAACGCTTCCCGCACGGCCACAGGTGTCGCACCGCTGGGTGTGGTGTACACCACCTGCAATGCCCCGGGCCAATCATCCTGGCCTCCCTTCTGCGGTGGGAGAAACGGGCCGTCCACCGACTCCACCACCCCCCGTTCCCGGTGCACCACAAAACTGGTCAACGGACGCTCCGTGTACGGCCCAAATTGACGCTGGGGATCTACCTTCAAACTCACCAGGGTCTCGACGGGAAAGTTCCGCAAAAACACCAACGTATAACCGGCCGCATGCACCTCCGTGAATGTGCCCCCTGTCCAATCCCGGCCGGTGTATTCCCGGATCCATTCCCCGGCAGCTGCCATCAGCCGCTCCAGGATGCCGTCGTTCTCCGTCCCCTGGATTCCCAATGCCAGTTTCACATTCGCTAATGTTTCAAACATAAGTGAATCTCCCTGAAGAAAAATATGCAGGACAATAACTAATTGCTTTTTTTCAACCAATAACAACAAACGTTGGACAGTACAATAAAGCAAAGTCAACGGCACATGAGGACCGGCGAGGCCATGAAGGACGGCGTGAGGAGCAGGCCTCGTCCCCACAGGTCGCGGACCGTCCGCCCCCCTCTTGACCCGTGGTGTGCCTGTCCTCACGCCGTATCTGCCCATGGCTCTTCTCCCCGGTTGCCAGCGAGGGACATCCCTCCTTCCGGCGATCCAGATGAAATGAACGTGATGGACCTCCTTCAGGCGATCACCAGTTGATCGCAGAGCACGAAGCTGGGGGCATGGCGCGGACCGGCATCGATATGCTGAATGCCCCGCAACACCGTCTGATCGTTTTGCAAAGCGCTGTCACCCAGGCCGCTGGCGAGGAACTCCATGATTCCCAACCGGGCGATGATCCAGTCCGGGAAGTAGCCGAGGAGAATGTAGGTGAGATTGGAGGCGGAACCTTTGGTACGGCTGTTGGAGACTTGGGCGGAACGGACCACACGTGTCCCCAACAGCTTGGGCGGATTGGGATCACCGGCTTGCGGCTCACGAAAGAGGAAGACCCCGCGGCTGTCTCCGGTGCTGATGGCATCGGTCCGCCGGTTCATAAGTGCCGCATACATACTTTTGCGCATGACCCAAGCGGTGGGGGCTTCGACCGCATCGGGCAAGAGGCTTTCCATCAGGGCCACGTCTTGGGGCTGAAACAGGTCGCCGTTGGTTCCCGGGGCCGAGGCCGTATGCACCACGATATCGGGATAGGTCAGCAGACCCTGGATTTGGGTCCCGCCGGTGCCTTCCAACATGGCCAGGTCGGCCTTGAGCGCGGCGGCACGAGCCATGTCGTAGCGTACCAGACCTTCCGCACTGGGGCTGGCAAACCGCAGCAGTTCATTATTCAGGCGCACCAGCACACCGAGTTTCTTTGCGTGCAGGCTGAGCATGCCGGTGGCAGGTTGGCTTTCGGGGATGCTCGTCCCTTCCCCCACCCAGTAGGCGGTGCTGGCAGCGGTCAACTTGGGGAATTGCAGGCGGCCGTTGGGAGGCAAAGCCACCTCCCGCGCTCCTGCCGCGGAGAACACCTCCAGGCTCCGCTGCAAGTCGATCAACTCGCCCATCACCGGACCGGCGACCAGAGTACCCCCGGCGCTGTCCAGTAGGGTGCCCAACGCCTTGCTCCACGGGGAAGTCCGACGACGGAGCCAGGCCGCCTCGTCCGGATCGAAACGTTCCGTCGCAGCACTGAGCTTCTGGCGCAGTTCGTCACGCAAGCGCTGGCCGTGCGGCTCGAAGGCCGGCAAATGGGCACTGGCCAGAGGTACCAGAAAGGACTGCTGACCCTGATGCGGTACAAAACCGTAGCCCGCGTACAACTGCCGCAACTGTTCGTGGACATGTAGCTCTTCCTTGGCCTGCTCCGGTCCGACAAACCCCAGGGCCAAAGCTGCCGCTTTGAGGACGGAATAGCCTGCCGAGTCCTGCAAGACCGGCCCGCTGGTCACCCAGGGGACACGCCGCTCCAGGCGTACCGGCCCACCGGAACTCTGCACCGCCCGGTTCACCGCTGCCCGAGCCTCCTGCTCGATGAACGTGACCAGTTCCTCCCGGCTGTGGAACTTCTCCGGAACACCACTTTCGGACACCGTCGCACCTGTCATGATGGAACCTCCTGAAAAAACCTTCACGGAAACCCAAAACCGACACACGCTGTCCAGGTTCCACACCGTCGATCATCAAACAAAATATTGTTTGATTGAAATGATCTGTGATATGGCCTGGATTTTTCCCGAAAAAATATCGATTGTCAAAATGAGGCTTTTATCAAAAAATTCATCGTTATAACCGATGGATATAACCCTCAGAGAACGCGGCGGGGTGATACAAAGGCGACAGGATGTCGTCGTAATAGCGTTCGAACCAGCGTTGCAGGCGGCGATCGCGAATGGAGCCTTTCTCCAAGGCCAGGGTCAGGGCCGCCGGGTTTTCGGGGATGGGTACAGCCGAGTATTCAAGCAGGTCCCAGCTGACAATGCGTAGTCCCGTCGAGCCATCCCGACGGACCTCCCGTTGCACTTCACGTGGCACGAAGCCGATGGACCAGCCCCGTAAGATCCCTTGCTCGTAGAGGCGGAAGATATCCTCGGCGAGGGGTACCCCTCGGGCAAAGCGGGTCTCGGCGACAATCCGCCGGGGCTGAACATCCAGCCACAAACACATCCCGATCGGTGGGATTGGTCCCCGCTGGTGGGCCCAGAGCACCACCGGATTGAGCAGGTATTCCTCCAGGTTCCGCAAACCGGTAGGGACCACTACATCCCCGGCTCGGTCGGGGTCGCTGGTGCTGATCACCGCTCGTACCGTGTAGTGCTGGGCATCCACGGCTAGCGTGCGTGCGGCTGTTTCGGTTCGTATCATGCCCATGGTAAGCTCCTCCGTGTTCAATCGGCTCCCCAGGGTTCAGGCGTCGGGAATATTCCGGGGAGGCAGGATAGTTCCTGTTCCCCCGGTTCCTGGCTCGGAGCTGCGACTGGATTGTGGGGTTGTGGGGAAGCAAGGTTCGCTGGGGCTTTTTGGGACGGAGTCTGGTCCGTCGGCGGTTGCCTCCAGATTGGATCCCGGCGGCGTCGGGCGCGGTGCGGAGCCTTCCGGGTCTGCCGGACCGGAGGTGTAGCCAGTTCGCGGGGGAGCAGGACCTGATCCAGTCGCGGGTCGGGCAGTGGCTTCCAACCTCGTCCCTGGCGGATTTCGTTGATGGTCCGCAGACCCCAGCGCACGTCTTGTTCCTCCTCCTGCCGCTGCTGTTGGCGTAAGCGGGGCGAGCAGTCCGGAAACTCGATCATAATGTCTTCACCATAACGCGACGCCAGATAGCGAGTGAGAATCTGACCGATCAAATCGAGTTTGGGCTGGATGGTTCCTTCGCAGAACATGACGCGGGCGCCCAGCCAGATGTCGGCTCCCAGCCCCATATTTTCCACAATGCCGGTGATGGGAGGCGGTACGCGAAAGATGGCCAGGATTTCATCACGGGTCATGCGAGCGGAGTTGACAAAGTCCATTTCCGCGGGGGTCAGCGTCCACGGGTTGGCGTGGAGGCCTTGCTCGAGCACCAGAGGGCGATGCCAGCTTTCGCGGCCCTGGAACCTGGCTTGCAGTCGCTCTTCCAGACGAGCCACCGTTTGCTCGGTCAGGATTTGCTCGGTCTGGAGCACGATTCCGGGGCGAGGACCGGCCTGAAAGGTCTGATACCGGGCCTGGAGGAGTTCCGAGTGGGCATCAATCGTCAAAGCGTTGGCTTGCAGAGGCGACAAGCCATAATGTGGATTCAAAGGATTGGGATATTTCAGATGAATGACTTCCTCAGGGGCGAACCATTCGGTGGGCTGTCCGGGTGCTGCCACCTCATAACCGCGGAGGACCTGTCGGGCATCGGGCAGAATGCGCACCCAGGGAGTGGGGATGATCCACAGCTCCTGCGGCAACAGAGTGCCGGTGGTCTGCGGGGCTTGGGCGACGTACCAGAAGGCATTGCCGGTCAGTTCGAGGTACACCAGGGTGAGATACCACAGTTCCCAGGGTGTCAACCAGGGATTGGGATGGTGAAGCAAGCGGCAAAGCGGGTGATGCTGAGGCAGAGGCAATTGTTCGTCATCACCGGGTCCGGTGGAGCGGAAGACACGGGGTTGATAGCGGGCTGCTTCCTGAGCGATGGCGTGCACCGCCACATACACCCAGGAGCGGAAATTGCGGACCTGTTCGAGGGGGTTATCCTGCCACCAACCCCCATACGATGATAATAGAGGCAGCCGCAGAGCCGTGCCTGGCGGGCTCCTGTCGATGCGTGCTCGCTGCTTGCCTTTCCACCATTGCCACAGTTGTCGCCACATGGGTTTCCCTCCAGGACCTGACCGCCTGCAGTTCAGGGACGATTCTGCGGCTTTCCCAGCGGCTGCACCTGCTGGGTGCCCCAACGCTGACGCAGCAATGCCACCAACTTTTCCACCTCGGCCGCCTCCTCCGAAGCGGCGGCCGCGTCCCGCCAGGCAGTCACTTCATCCAGCGGTTCCACGGCAGACGCCACCTTGCGGTAGCCGAGGCAGTGGAGGACATACAGCACTTCGCACCATGTCGGGTAACGGCGCCCTTGACGTTTCTGGTACAGAGCCATCGCACGAAGGAACTCTTCCTCTTCCGCACGATACTCCCCACCGTAGAAGTCTCGCCCGTATGCATTCGAGGGTTTGAGCGGACGCATGGCATGTCCTCCTTCCAGGTTCGCGCCCCGATACTATACATATGCTACATACTTGTAAACTTGTCAACCAAAAAATGGAAATTTTTTCAGTAAAAATCCCTCCCCGAGGTTTTCCCGGGAGTTTTTGCTATGATGTCTTGTGTTCTGATGCTGGTTCCCCCTGGCACCGGGTTCCTCCGAACGAAGAACCCACCGCATGGTTCCAGGGTCCGGCAAACTGGTTGGGGGAGAGGGGGGAAGCGATGAGCATGTTCGACAGGATCACTCCGACAGCAGGGGCGGGTGGAACGAGGAGACTGGCCCGACCTGGCGGGGTCGCCAGGTGGAACGTGATACGAGGTGTCGGGAGCCTAAGTGCGACACTGTGGGTGCTCTTGACTCCGGGTATCTGGGCCGATGAACTGGCGGTTGCTCCGCCGCCACGACCCCTTTACGAGTACCGCCAGCAGCATGATCCCTACGGCATCGGCAAGTTTTACATGGGTCGGGAAATTGCCCGGGTCATGAGCTATCGCGGTGCCGGCTGGTTGGACCGCCCCGAACGGGTCAGGGAGGAAGAACCGGAAAAGCTCCTGACGGCCCTGGAATTGAAAGATGGGCTGGTGGTCGCCGATGTCGGGGCGGGCAGCGGTTACCACACCCTTCGCATCGCTCCTCGAGTAGCTCCCCGCGGCAAAGTGCTGGCCTGCGACATCCAGCAAGAAATGCTCAACCTGATCGCTGCCAAAGCTCGCAAAAACCAGCTGACCAATATCGAGTTGATCCGTGGCACCCCCAGCGATCCCCGATTACCTCCGGATGCCGTTGACCTGATCCTGATGGTGGACGTCTATCACGAGTTCGAGTTTCCCTACGAAATGATGGAGAAGTTGGTGGCGGCCTTGAAGGTCGGGGGCCGGATCGTCTTCGTCGAGTTCCGCCTGGAGGATGATCGGGTCCCGATCCTGAGGGTGCACAAAATGAGCGAGCGGCAAATCCTCCAGGAGATGAGCCTGTTCCCCCAATTGGAGCACGAGCGCACCATCGGCACTCTCCCCTGGCAGCACATCGTCATCTTCCGCAAACGGTCCACGCCCCCGTGAAGGCAACCTTCTTGAGTTTCCTTCACGTTGGCGCATGTTTCCGTCCATTTGCCGTCCCTCAATCCGCCTTGAGTTCGCTCTTCCATCTTGTTTGATGGGTTGATGGTGGAGTTGAGTACCCCATGCTACTTTTCCGAGATGGTAAGCCAGGCATCCCTAGATTCAGAAAAGCAGATATATCGACGGTTATTATTGTGGCAATTGTAGATTGAGTACATTGTCGTTATTGGGTTGCACCTCAAAACGTAGCTTGCTATTACTGTTGTACTCAGGGGGAATATCATTGTAGATTTTGCTGGCTCCCATGGTTTTGTCGAATTCACCTTGCTTTTGGCTGTAGATTTCGACCCGTTTTCGCCCGGGTGGAGCCTCCATTTCGAAATTACCATGGATGATCGGAGCGGAGGCGGGAGGAGTGGTGTTGTCCTCGGCGTATAAATGGATTTGCCCTTTTTCAATCGGTGTTCCTTTCCAACTGACTGTTCCCCGAACCTTGTAAGTCTTTGTTCCGGTCGAACAACCTAGTGCTGCAGTAGTAGTTATGAGAAGAGCAATCAATCCACGTTTCATTGCGGGTCCCCTTTGCTTTCCGAAATGAAACTTGAGCATTCAGGACCATCGATCGAGAGCTTACTCTTAGGAGTGTCGAGGGATGATGTCACCGACACTCCTTACCCGGCAACGGCCTGCAAGAAGGGAGACGGTAGTCATCATTTGTGAGCTAGGCCAAGTCAAGCGATGGTCTTTCGCCGGTTCCTGTGTGAGGAGGTCGTTTGTGACTGTAGTCCGAGCAGGTGGCTCCGTTGGTTTGAGATTTACCAGTCACTGATCGGTTCACCTCCATTGCGGCTGCCGATGGCCTGGAATGTCGCCAGGGAGACGTTATTGGGCACGAAACGTACCGAGCCATCGGCCATGGCCATGTTTACGCCGTTGGTATGGTAGCTACGGACGCTGACGAACATGGGGCTGGCCCAAATGCAAGGGGCCCGAGGTAACGGAGTGGCATGACACCAGTTGAATTGATCCGGCACCAGGTTGTTCGGGGGCAAGCGGGTACTGAAGGCCACACCGCCGCTGTGGGCCGGATTGTGATAGCGTCCGCGAATATCATGGCCGTTGGTATCCGGTGACAAGATCAGCTCACTAACAAAAGCGGTGTTGGAGGTGCCATCCGGGATGTCCGTGAGGGTCACTCGTGAGATAGCGAAGAAGATGCCGTTGAGATTTCGCCCTCGGTTCGTGTCAAAGAAGCCATTGCCCGCATTGACTGCATAGTTCCCGGAAAACCCTTGGGTGGGCACCCCAATGCCACCCCAATATGTATGAGTTTTCGGGCTGGTCGGGTCGGATGGGCACATCAACACCGGGATGATGGTTCCTAAGTCTGGGAAGGCAAGGGCGGAGGCCCCTGTGTTCATGTGGGCTTCGAAGCGGCGGTATAAGTTTTCTTGCTCGATGTACGGCCAGATATCATGAGCCCAGCAGCGGCGGTCTTGCCGACCGTTGTACGGCGGAGGCGTCCAGAAGGTGGTATCAATCTCATTGTACGTGCCATGGGGGAAATGCCCTTGAGCATCATGATAATTGTGCAGCCCTAGGGCTATTTGTCGGATATTATTCTGGCATTTGAGACGGGCTGCCGCATCGCGAACCTTTTGCACCGCTGGCAGCAACAAGCCGATCAAAATCGCAATGATGGCAATGACCACGAGCAGTTCGATCAACGTGAAACCCTTGCATCTTTGCGGCGGAGCCGATTTACCCGACTGGGGATACTGGAAGAACATTGTGAATCCTCCCCGAAAGGTTGCACGAGTAAAGACAAAGGCGATGACATGTTGCCTGCTGTTCCTCTCACATCACTCGTCAGGGAGCGAATTATCGAGTCAGGAGGTGACTACTCTATCACCATCACAGGGCGTACCCTTATTGCATCTTGGCTTCTGTTCAGCCTCTTGTCAATCGGTCGCCGGAATGATTTTCCATCCAGTCTTGTCAACCTGCTTGTCAACAATATGCTCAACGGTTGGTCCATTCAGGCATTTGGCCCAAAATGAGTGTCGCGACTACGAACCTGACAAGTGTAGCCAGGTTTAGTCAGGTTTTATAGGCGAAGGGAGTGTTGGTGATAGAGTGCGGTGAGGTGTACGTAAGGGCAAGTCTAGGCGACATCCTCTGAAAATAGGGGCTGCTGGCTCCTGTGTTCGTGATAGAGCGGAGGTGCCACTGACCCAACGGATCACAGAAGCGGGTCACAAAAGAAGCGGGTCACAAAAGAAGGGCAACATTCGATCCAAAATCACCTCTGGCTTCCCAGCAAGCGGCATGCAGCAACTTGGCGATAAGGAAACAGCATGGTAACGAACAGGACCCGGTGACCGCGTCGAACGGAGCGTAGTCGTTGACCTCATCCCTTTACATCATAAGAGAGAAGAAAGTGAGCCGGCTGACCCCTGGGGAGAGAACACAAACCCGTGGCAAAGGTAGTCAGACAGGGAACTTGTTGAAAACCATCCCAGCCCAAGTCGCTACACTTTCCCGCATGTAAGGAGTCTTCCGATGGCCTATTTTCCCGACATACCCAAGATTGTGTACGAAGGGCCGGAGAGTAAAAATCCCCTGGCGTTCCGGCATTACAATCCGGACGAGCTGGTGGAAGGCAAGCCGATGAAGGAGCATCTGCGGTTTGCCGTCTGTTACTGGCACACCTTCCGGGGGACGGGAAGCGATCCGTTCGGTCCCGGCTGTGCCGTGCGACCCTGGGAAGACGGTACCGATTCCCTGGAGATGGCTCTGAAGCGGGTCGATGTGGCCTTCGAGTTCATGGAGAAACTCGGCGTGCCGTTCTACTGCTTCCATGATCGGGATGTGGCCCCGGAGGGGGCCAATCTGGCGGAAACCAATCGCAATCTGGATGTAGTGGTCCGCCGGCTCAAAGAGCAGCAGCAACGCACGGGTATCCGCCTGCTGTGGGGGACGGCCAACCTCTTCAGCAACAAGCGGTATGTGCACGGCGCGGCGACCAGTTGCAATGCCGACGTGTTCGCCTATGCCGCCGCTCAGGTGAAAAAGGCGATGGAGGTGACGTTGGAACTGGGAGGGGCCAATTACCTCTTCTGGGGCGGTCGCGAAGGATACGTCACCTGGATGAACACCGACCTGAAGCGGGAACTGGACCACTATGCCCGCTTCTTACACATGGCCGTGGAGTATAAGAAGAAGATCGGCTTCACCGGTCCGCTGCTGATCGAGCCGAAGCCGCATGAGCCGACAAGTCATCAGTACGATTTCGACTGTGCCCATGCCCTGGCGTTTTTGCGCGGCTACGGGCTGGAGAAGGAGTTCAAGTTCAACGTAGAAACCAACCACGCCACGCTGGCCCGGCACACCATGGCGCATGAGTTGCTCTACGCCAGCATCCACGGCATGCTCGGCTCGATCGACGCCAACCGCGGCGACCTGCTGCTGGGATGGGACACCGACCAGTTCCCCACGGATCTGTATTTGACGACGCAGATCATGCTCGTGGTGCTGCAGCAAGGGGGGCTGGGTGCCGGCGGGTTGAACTTCGATGCCAAGGTGCGACGGGAAAGCTTCGAGCCGGTGGACCTGTTCCATGCCCACATCGGTGCGATGGATGCGTTCGCCCTGGGGCTGAAGATAGCGGCGGCCATGCGGCGGGACGGCGTATTGCAGGAGTTGATCCGGCAACGGTACGCTTCCTGGGACAGCGGCATCGGGGCGGAGATCGAAAGCGGCCGGGCCAACTTCGAGACCCTGGAAGCCTATATGCTGCAGAAAGGCGACGCGGCCCCCAATCTTTCCGGACGTCAGGAATACCTGGAAAATATCTTCAACCGGTATCTTCGCTGAGACGGGGTATCCCCCGCACGAGGGATGGATGGCGGCCGCGGTCTGGGGTTCTTCGCCGGAATGCCGTCCGCGGGGTGATGGGTGCCGAGACACCCAGACCTGCGCGAAGGCCAGCGCGGTCCACGCTGCCAGAAGGAGTGGAGGTTGAAGTCGATACCATTCCCGGACCGTAACCTCTCCATGAACGCCATAACTTCTACACTAACAGAACCGGAAGTGTTCCCAATCCGTCTGCCACGCCGCCAGTAGCTGTCACCCGAATGCCAGCGGCAGGCTATAACGGTGGCGATGGTCCCAGGAGCTTTGATCATGCCGACACTTGGCCCCAAATATCTCCGCACCTTGCTTCAAGCGCAGGAAGCCCCTTGCGTGTCGATTTACCTGCCGACGCATCGGACCTATCCGGAAAACGAGCAGGATCCGATCCGGTACAAGAATCTGGTCAAAGAGGCGGAGGAGTCGCTGGCGAAGGCCTACGCTCAACGGCACACGGAAGAGTTGCGGCAGAAGCTGCAGCAGCTGGCGGGGAACGCGTTGTTCTGGCGGCATACTCTGGACGGCACTGTAGTGCTGGCCTCGCCGCAACGCTTCGATGTGTTCACCCTGCCCCGCCGTATGCCGGAGCGTGCTGTGGTGGCTGACTCGTTCCATGTCAAGCCGCTGTTGCGTCATGTCCAGTCGGCGGACCGCTTCCGGGTGTTGGCTCTGTCGCGCGACCGGGCCGCCCTGTTCGAGGGGAACCGTTACAAGCTCGACCCACTCACGGGCAACGGCTTTCCGGTCACCCTGACGGAAGTCCTCGGTAGCGAGCTGACCGAGCCGCATCGGGACCGGCATTCGGCCAATGCCAGCCATCAGGCGATCAGCCACGGCAGCGGTTCGCGTAAAGACGAGATCGATCTGGATACGCAGCGGTTTTTCCGGGCGGTGGCGGACCGCCTGCCCAGCAACGGCATCCCGATCGTGCTGGCCGCCTTGGCCGAGCATCATACTCCTTTCCGCAATGCCTGCCACCGCAATCACGACGTCCTGGCGGAGGGGATTGTGGCCGACCCCTTCCATCTGAGCAACGAAGAGTTGCTGGCCCGGGCTTGGAACGTCGTGGAACCACTGTATCTGCAGCGGCTGGAGAAATTGCGGGAGGATTTCGGGACGGCCTACAGCCGCGGTGCCGGTGCGGCGGATCTGGCCGACGCCGCCCATGCCGCCGTTGCCGCCCGCATCGGTGTGCTGCTCATCGATGCCGACAAGGTGGTGCCCGGCGTGATTGATCCCGTCAGCGGTGAGTTCCGCGAGGGCAACCTGAGCGACCCCAAAGTGGACGACGCCCTCGACGATCTAGCGGAAATGGTTCTGCGGACCGGCGGCGATGTAGTCGTGGTGCCCCACGAGCGGATGCCGACTACGACCGGTCTGGCCGCCATCTACCGCTACTGAGTCCGTATGGATTCTACCCGACCACCTACCTAACCACGACGCACCTGCTCGCGTGGCCACCGACCACCCGCAGACACCCAAGGCCCCAACGCACCCCCTGATTGTTCGACAGCATCCGAGGTGGAAAAACGATGGCCAAACAGCACTCTCCCCGTTTTCTGCAACTGGTGGCGGACGCTAAAAGCCGCATCCGCGAAGCGACCGTCGAGGAAGTACGCCGGCGGATCGAAAGCGGAGAACGCCTGGTACTCATCGATGTCCGGGAGGAAAGCGAGTACGCCGCCGGTCATGCCGTGGGTGCCATCCACTTGAGCAAAGGGATCATCGAACGAGACATCGAGAGCAAATTCCCCGATCCGAACACGCCCTTGGTGCTGTACTGCGGCGGCGGTTATCGCTCAGCGTTGGCGGCGGATAATCTGCAGAAGATGGGGTACACCAACGTGGTCAGTCTGGACGGGGGCTGGCGGGCCTGGGTGCAAGCCGGCTTGCCCGTGGAACACGGCGTCCCCCCCAGCAACGCTATAAGCTGACAGATCAGCGTCACACACCGGCGTTCTCTTCCAGCAGGCTCCGGCGCCAGGCCCGACGTTCGCAATACCTCCAGACCCTTCCGGCGATCCCCAGCAACACCCCGGTGGTCAAAGCCAACAAACCGGCGACCTCGCTTGTGCTCCAGGCACTCAGAGGGCCTTGCAACGACTCCGGTAACGGGCCCAGCAACGCTCGACGCATGCCCTCGATCCACCAGGTGGTCGGCAAGGCCAACGCCACACCTTGGAGCCACTCCGGCAAGATGCTGATCGGATAGAGCACCCCACTGAGCAGATACACCACCCCTGCCACGCCCTCACTCAAAAACATCCCCTGACGAGTCAGATTCAGACAGATCCCGGCCAGCATCAACCCACAGGCCCACAATATCCCCAGACCCAACGGGGCAAAGACGACCAGCCAGGCGAGATCGACGCGCAGTTCCTGACGCATCTCGGCGAACAGGATTAGCCCCACGGTCACATTCAGCACCGCTCCCACCAGCCCCTCCACCACCCGTGCCAGACCTCGCCCCGCAATGTAAAGCCGGAAATCGCAGGGACTGATGTAAATGTATTTCAACATACGATAATGCTCGCGATCCCGAATCACGGCGTAACTTAGACCAAACATGACCAGACCTACAAGACTGTACACAGCATTGGAGATGTAAAGAAACGGGAGAAATTCCACCGGTACTCGCCCCGGCACCGCCGCCCGGGCCGCATAGAACATGCACACCAGTACCAAGGAAGCACACACCGGCTTCGCAAACATGTACAGCAAAAACAGCCAGGGTCGGGCCCAGTTCGTCTCCAACTGCCAGCCCAGTCGAAAGGCCAGGCTCAGCGTCCGCCACCCTCCACCCAGGTTCCACCCCCTCATCATAATCCCTTCGCTCTTTTTACACAGACAGCATGTTTATAATATATGAAAAAGCTATCATATTCACAGAGGAGATATCTTGCTGGTTGCCCTATGAATGAATATTGGGAATTTTTTAGTCTCTGCCCTTGGGACAGCGGCATTCTACAATCTCATCATGCTCACCTCACTACCCGAGGCTTGGGGGTTTGCCGATGGTCCCGAGTATGAGGCTCTCCGAGCATCCTTCTTCCGGGCCGGCTGGGGCGCTGGTCCCGTTGGGGGATCAGGCGGTGCTGGTCCAATGGCCGGATGAGGCCACGGCCTGGGCCTGGGGTGAACAGCTCCGCCGTAACCCCCCACCTTGGCTGGAGGATGTCGTCGTTGCCTATGTTTCCGTAGGGGTATTTTACGATGCCCGAAGCGTTCGCTACGCCCAGGTGCGGGATTACCTGCTGTCCCTGCCCTGCCCCAGCCTCAGCCCACCGCCGCAAGGTTCTTTACTGCAACTCCAGCAACGGCTGTGGAGGATCCCGGTCTGTTACGCGCCGTCCTACGCACCGGACCTCGACGCGGTGGCCACCGCTACCGGCCTGACACCGGAGGAAGTCATCCGCTGCCATCAGAGTGTCACCTACACGGTCTATGCCATCGGCTTTGTCCCGGGTTTCCCTTATCTGGGATATTTGCCCGAGCCGCTTCGCGGTGTGCCCCGCCTGGCTACTCCCCGGCGGGAAGTCCCGGCTGGAAGCGTGGGTGTGGCGGGAAAACAGACCGGCATCTACCCCCTGCCACGTCCCGGCGGCTGGCACCTCATCGGACGCACACCGTTGCTGATCGTCGATTGGGAGACGGCCTTTTTCCCCTTAGCCGTCGGAGATCGGGTCCGCTTCGAGGCGATTGATCCCCAAACCTTTGCCCACCTCTTGGGCCGACGCCTCGACACAGAGTTCCTGAGCGGACCGGATCCCCACGCCGCCAACTCTGACCTCGGACAGCCCGTGTGTTCCTCTTCTCCCTGCCCTCAAGCAACAGGAAATGACCGGCAAGACCGAGATGCAATCACGTGATGGTTACTGCAAGTCGATCGTCAGTAGTCGCGACTGCGGAACCATAAACCAGCCAGACCCACCAGGACCACAATATACCCCAGGGACACCCCCAAAACGTTCTGCCAGGATGGATACTCGATCCCACGCAGGCCGAGGGTGTTGGCTTCCGCCACCGTCAACGTGCCCTCCGATAGAATCTTAGTGATCAACTTGTCCAAATCCTTATAACGTGGCAATATGTTATTCAGGATGTCCACCGTTTCAATGGCCCAGCTGGGAATATCGGTAACATTCGTGCTCGAACGGAGTGTGTCGAAGGTACTTTTCACCTGCCCGATGATGTACAAAGACAGCATGAAGACCAAGGTGACGATGATGGCCGCGATGGCACTGCGGGTCACAGTAGCGACGAGGGTCGAAACCGCGTAAAGGATGGCAAAAGTGAAGGTGAGCAAGGGGATGACCGCCAGGAAAGCCGGGTTCCAGTAACCGCTACGCAGCGCCAGAGCCAGCCACACACCACCTACCGTGAATGTCGTGATGATCAAGACGAAAATCAAGCCACCGATATATTTGTAGATCAATAATGTCATCCGGCCAATCGGCTTGGAAATCACTAGATCGACACTCCCTTTACGCAACAGATTGGGAATGAAGAAGGCGGTAATGATGACGCTGAGCAGCAGGGCAATGCCTCCGCCTAAGCCGTTGATGATCTGATCCTCGATGATATACAAGGTGAGGCCGAGATGGGTTTCTCGGGAGAGGGTGATGCCGCCGAAGAACATCTTCATCGTGTGGGGCCAGCCGCGGACGGAAACACCCCCACGGACGGTGACATCGAAACGATAATGCGGCTGATCCGGTTGAGGGAAGCGTGTTTCGCGGTACTGGACTCGGGCAGGCATCGCCGCGTGGATGTCGAATTGCTGGGCCAGGAACTCTTCCATGTCCTGGGGGCGAACACGTTGTTGCTCGGAAGCAGAAACCGTGCGAGACCGTCGGAACGAAAAGACCCCTCCACTATCTTCCTCCTCAGCGTTGGCTTGGCTCTTCTCCTGCAACCAGTGGGCCACTGCTTCGCGGAAGGTATCCGCTCCGGAATCCCCTTCAGCAGCCGCTACGTCATCTTTATCTTTGGGCTGCTTGGAAGGAGGGGGATCGTCCACGAGGGGCAGCGGAGCAGAGAGACGGGCCTGCACCTCCAGTTGGACCTGAAAGCCTTCCTCCGTCTTCTGCACCCCAAGGACCTGAAATTGACAGTCGGCATACTCCGGACGGAGTTTTTGACCCCGCTGCGGGAAGTACAGCCGGAAGGATTGCACGATCTTCGCAAAAGCTTCCTCGGCGGGCAACGGCTCAAACGACATACTGGCGCATAGGGCGATGACCACGCTGCCCAAAATCAGCATGACGGTGATCACCCAGCTATCCACCGCCTCACGGTAGGAATCTTTCATGACCGCCCAGAATTGCCGCATGAGATTACCTCCTCATCTCTGCATACCTGAGAGATCGCCCGGTGGTTCCTCGAATCCGTTGACGGCCCTTTCTCGTGGCTCGGTGTGTCGGGTCACCGCAGGACCAAGCCGGGAAGCCCTGGCGTGACCACCGGCCGAGGGAAAAAGCAATTCCCCTTCTCCGTCAGGACGGTTGAGGGGAAACGGCCTTTTGCGTTTGCATCCCGATGAACACGTCCTCCAGGGACAGACGACGTTCGACCAGATGCCGCAGATGCAACTGCTGTTGGGCCAGCAAGGCCAGCAGCGGGTCGATGCTCTGCCCGTCATTCAGGAGGACTTCCCACCGAGGAGGCGTGGGGGCTGCTCCCGGCGGCGGTGCGGGCACCGGCAGAGGGCGGACGGTGTAACCGAGACGCTGCGCCTGCTCCAGCGGGAATTGTTCGCCGGCAGCCAGCCCGATCTCGAAACAGCCCCGTCGGCTGGTCAGTTCATGGACCGTGCCTTCCCGGACCAACTCGCCTTGGCGTAAGATGGCCACCCGGTCGCAAATCTGCTCCACTTCGCCCAACAGGTGAGAATTGAGGAAAATGGTGTGCCCTTGCCCGCGTAGCTGGGCCATGATTTCCCGGATTTCCCGCCTCCCTACCGGGTCCACCCCATCGGTCGGCTCATCCAGAAATATGACCCTCGGCTGGTGCAGGAGTGCCTGAGCCAGACCCACACGCTGCTTCATCCCTTTGGAGTAGGTGCGAATCTTGCTCCGCGCTCGGGGGAGCAAACCTACCATTTCCAGTATCTGGGGGATCCGTTGCTGCCGTTCCTTCCGGCTCAAACCGTACAACTGACCGTAATAATCCAGCAGCGACCAACCCGTGTGATACCCCGGCAGTTGATGATCCTCCGGCAAGTATCCCACCTGATAACGTACCGCAACCTCACCCGCCGGCCGCCCCAGAAGCTCGGCATACCCCGAGGTCTTGTGCACGATCCCCAGCAAAATTTTGACCAGCGTCGTCTTCCCCGCTCCGTTCGGACCTATCAGACCATAAATCTGACCGGCTTCCACCTGCAGCGTCACACCACGCAACGCCAGAATCCCCCGACCGTAGTTCTTCACCAAACGCTGCACGGACACTACGCTCATCCCCTTCCTCCATTGTGGCAGAACCGACCGACCCCGGCTTCCCAATAAGATAAGGATATCAACGCTACCGAAAAAGTTCGCCCTTCCCCGCCTACTATTTTCACCACAGAACGACCACCACCCTATCTTCTCCACTCAACGGCCGCCACTCATCCTCAGCCTGGCAAAATGCCACTCATCCTCAGCCTGGCAGAACGCCAAGGCGTACCCGGTCCCAAACGCTTCCCGGACCGCTTCGGCCTCGAACTGCAAGTGTGCGTCTGTTCGTGCTCATCCGAAAATGATACGCTTCCCTTCTCCTACCCCGCTTTACACTGCGACAGTACATAGTAATCTGAGTCTGCTGACTGCGAATAAGGACCGTCGTGGTCCGGGTACACCCAGGGCAAACCTTCCAGATTGCGGGCCGGACCTATCGGGCAGGTGAGGTGATGCGGATTGCCAAGGGGGAAGAAGTCCCGCCGGAAGTGGTGGCCACGCCCAACCAGCTCCGGTCCTGGGGGTTTGATCCCCTGAAGCATGCCATGCTTATCAAAATCTCCGGGTTGCACCGGGCAGAGGACCTTGTGAAAAACCCCACTCTGCTCCAGCAGGCTGACCAGCGGCTCCGTGAATACATCAGCATGGTCAACTACTAGGAATATGCCTATGCCGTGGGCGGCAAACTCAAGAAATATGTGGACCGACATGAGAAAGATTTGGCCATGCACCGGGTCACTATCGCCAAAATGCAGGGAGAGAAACTGGACGAACGTGACCCGAAGATCCAATGGCCCAGGAGAAGATCAAACGGGAACGCCAGAAAAAACGTCGGAAAACACGGATCAAGAACGCAGAACAAGCCCAGCGGGAGGCCGAAAAGAGACATCAAAAGGAGCGACAGGCCCGGCGGAAGGCGGAGCAAGCCCGACAAGCGGACTCATGAGCTACTTCAGCGGGCGATGCTGTTGGGCAATATGGATGTTGCTCAAAAGTACATGAGCTGACCAGGCAGGATGATTTTGATGCGGCTGAGGAGCTGCTACGGCAGCATGAAAGTAAGCAGCCCCGCCAGAGGAAGCGGCGATTAAATCGCAAGTTTATCTCTTCTATGACCGGCAGCGGCCCGCGGGAGTGGTGCGGGACTGGGGTGAGTTGTGTCAGTGGACCCGCTGGCATGGACCCGTGCAAGGCGCACTCCAGACCCTCATCGATGAGGGGCAGAATGTCCCCAGTGCGGAGCTAGAGCAGGACGTGATTGCCTGTTTCCTCAAAAGCCATCGAGTGACCGAATGCAGCCGAACAGTTGCTGGAGGCGGTCTTGCACCGGCTCTTTGAGGCACCGCCCCTGATTGTGCGGCTAACCAACCATGCGCAACTGGGGGAAGAGACCTGGCTGCCGGTGAAGGTGCGGCCGGTACTGTTGGCCGAGATTGCCGGGTTTTGATCACGCCCCGCAGTGAACTGAATACCGAAGAGGATGAAGACGGCTATTCGGATCAGGACCGTCACGACAGCACGCTGGCCGCCGCCTTACCCCTCCTCCGTCACACCACCTGATACTCTCTCTACGTTCACGTTTCTGGACCGCCAAGCCTTTGGAATCCCTGGACACCCCACGCCCGCCCCCAACTCTCCTCGGCGAGGACCTGTTCGGTCCACACCGGCTCAGCCGTTGGGCTCACACAAAGTTGCGCCGTTGGG
>Ga0209017_10000967_pt1 | contig 24464 bp, 20 predicted proteins | sample YNPBryunderm2012_FD_185812 | JGI IMG/M metagenome (GOLD analysis project Ga0209017, IMG submission 185812) | Anoxygenic and chlorotrophic microbial mat microbial communities from Yellowstone National Park, USA - YNP Bryant MS undermat 2012... ...
TCGTTACCCAACCGTCTTGATTCCTTGAATTGAAGGAGGATGATTAAAGAGCTTCGATTAATTGGAGCGGATTCGTGAGTTCGATGAAGGGGGTCGAATTAGAGAATCGAATCAAACGAGGTGCGGCGATCGTGGGGAGGGTCTTGGCGATCGTCGCTCATTCAACGGAGCGGGCGCAGCGGAAGCCCACATGGGAGGCGGCGCTGCCGGGTTCGCCCTTGCCCCGAGCGCCGGGGCGATAGCGGGTGCAATATTGATCGGTGCAAAGGAAGGAACCGCCGCGCTGGACCCGTTTGGGCACGCCGGGTTCCATCGGGTCGAAGCTGGCTAGGCGGGGTGGCCCCGACGGGTTAAGTCGGCGGTCGAACTGGTAGGCGTTGGGGTGATACCAGTCGGCGCACCATTCCCACACGTTGCCCGCCATGTCGTACAGGCCGAAGCCGTTGGGTGGGAACGATTTGACCGGAGCGGTTCGGGCAAATCCGTCTTCCCGGGAGTTCTCGTTGGGGAAGTGGCCTTGCCAGATGTTGGCCAACCAGGGCGAGCCTTCGGGCTTGAGTTCGGCTCCCCAGACGAACGGCTGGGAGACCAGACCACCACGCGCTGCGTACTCCCACTCCGCTTCGGTGGGCAATCGCTTGCCAGCCCAACGGGCGTAGGCTTCGGCGTCCTCGTAGGCGAGATGGACCGCCGGATGATCTTCGCGGCCCTCGATTGTGCTGCCTGGCCCTTCGGGATGACGCCAGCAGGCTCCCGGCGTGTAGGTCCACCATCGGGTCACGTTGTCCAGCGGCACCGGACCCGAGGGCGGCGTGAAGACGATCGAACCCGGCCGGAGTTGGTCGGGCGGCACGCCGGGAAAGTCGCGGGGGTCGAGCGGGCGTTCGGCCACTGTTTGGTAGCCGGTCGCCGCCACGAACGTGGCGTATTGACGGTTGGTCACCTCGTGTTGGTCGATCCAGAATCCGTCCACTCCCACCCAGCGCCGCGGCTGAGCGTCCGGGAAATCCGGATCGCCTTGAAGAAACACGCCGCCGGGAATCCACACCATCCCTTCGGGCGTGGTTTGGGGGGGCATAGAGGTTGTGAACCGCACCCGCGCTCTGAGCGCCTCCGGCGTGTCGGGATCGTCGTTCAGACGGCTCAGGTTGTCAGCAGCGTGGGGAGAGATGGCAGTTTCGGGGGACAGTGGTTGCCGGTTGGTTGGTGAACCCGAGACGAGAGGGCGGGACGATTTGCTCGGTTCCGAAGACCCGACCAGCCGCCAAACCGCCACGGCGCACAGAACCAACGTCGCCAACGCCGCGACAATCGACCAACCCCTACGGACGGACGGCTGGAGATCGGTGGGGGGCGGAGAGGAAACCCGAGAGCGGCGGACGGGCGGATTCATGGGACGCTCCCGGACGAGCGAACCAAAGACGAGAAGCCGAGTTGATCCCACACGCTTCAAAGCGGCTCGCGCGTCGTCGAGTGGGGTCTTCAAACCTAGTCGGATCGTTTGATCTGATTTTGCTTATAACTCCTTGTCCGCGGACGTGGCCACCACTGAGGTTTCGTCGGAACGCGGCGTGGAGACCGCAACCGGGGCGGGCATCGACGGAACCGGAACATTTCGGGTCAGCGTCGGTTGATCCTCGGTCACGACCACCGGCGGGGGTGGTGGCAGGGTCCGTACCCCTAACGCGGCCGAACTCGATGGACCGGTCAGCCAGTTAGGTGCGAGTCCCAGAAAGACCGACGCCAATGCGCACACGGTCAACATCGAACACGCCCCCAGGTTGACCGGCGGCGTGGGTGTCGCTGTCGAAGCGTCGAAGTCGGCGGCGGATGGACGAATCGGGTCGCGCAGGTACATGGCAACGATCAGACGTAAATAGTAGTATGCGCCAATCGCTGCATTGAGGGCGGCGATCGCCACCAGCGTCACGAACGCGCTACTTTCCAGCCGTCCGCCCGCGGCGATCGCCGCGGCGAAGACCTCGAACTTGCCTAGGAAGCCGAGGGTGGGCGGCAGACCGGCCAGACTCACCAGGCAGGCGGCCAATCCCAGCGCGACGCCAGGGCGACTACGGGCCAGACCGGCCAGGTCGTCGATGACGACCGGCCCCTGGGCGTCAGGAGGCGGGAGGTTGGCCGGGGTGGGACGACCAGGATGGGGAGGCGTCAGCGCCAAAAGCCCGGCGAAGAAGCCCAGGGTTGTTACGCCGTAGGCTCCCAGATAGACCAACATCGCCTCCACCCCAGTCACTTGACGGCCTGCTGAGCCATCCACGAATGCCGCAGTCAGCCCCACCATCAGATAGCCCGCGTGCGAGATCGACGAGTAGGCCATCAGACGTTTCAGATTCGTCTGCGCCAGCGCCAGGAAGTTGCCCACCGTCAGCGTCGCCACCGCGACCACGAACCCCAAAATGATTCCGGGGTCGCGCAACTCCGGCGCGAAGCCGAGGGTGCCGATCACGAGGCGGATCAACGCCAGCACCCCCACTGCCTTGGGAATCCACGACAGCAACGCGGTCAAAATGGTGGCGGTTCCCTGATACACGTCGGGGGCGTAGAAGTGGAACGGCACGCTCGCCAGCCGAAAGCCTAGCCCGCCCACCACGAACACCAGCGCCACGATCCCCAGCGTCGCCCCGGCCGAGCCGCCCGGCAACGCGGCCGGATCGCTCAACAACCCGCCGATGGCCCTCAAATTGGAAACCCCAGTCAACCCATAGAGATATGCCATACCAAATAGCAGTACCGCCGAGGAGAATAGGCTCAGCAGAAAATATTTGGTCGCGGCTTCCCGCTCCACGTCGCTCCGTCGTCCCAAAAACAATAGCAAATAAGTAGGAATGCTCACCAGTTCGAGACCGAGGAAGAGTAGGGCCAGGTCGTTGGCCGAGGCGGTGAGCATGACGCCGGTTTGGATCATGAGCAGGCTGCCGAAGAACTCGCCGGACTTGGCGTGTTCGATGCGGTCGGCGGCGAGGATAGTTAGGATCAGGCCGGTGCCGAGCAGACCCAAGCGGCTCCAGAAGGCCAGGGGGTCGTTGAGGATGGAGGCGGCGTAGTCGGGCAGGGTGACGTTGGAGGTGATCAGCAGGATCGGCAGGCAGGCCAGGAGGGCCGAGCCGGCGATCGTCGCCCAGACTGCGCGGGGCCAGGTGACGAAGGCGCACAGGGTCATCATGACGCTTGCGACCGCCAGCAGGAACAGTTCCGGCGTCAGAATCCAGAGCGTGTTCGAGACGGTCTCGAAGACGGAGGCGGAGGGCGTCATCGCGCGGCGATCCGAAGGGGGTTCAAGGCGGGGTCAGGGACGGGGGACGCGACCAGCTGGGGTAGTTTGGTTTTGTTGGGGTCGGACTTCACGGGGCGGAGCGGGGCTTCAGGGTTGAGGGTGAGGGTCGCGCAGGATCGCCACCGATGGGTCGGCGGCGGGGTCGGGCTGCGGTTTGGTAGTCGCGGGCGGTTGCGGCTCAACAGGCGGGGGAGTCTGGGCGGCCCGGGCCACCAGACGGGCGTGTTCGATTCGTTGGGCGGTCGGCACCAGCGCCGGACTCATCTTGTCCAGCACTAGCGCGGGGGCGATCCCCAGCAGGACCGTCAGCGCGGTCACCGGCAGAAAGGCGGCCAGTTCGACCGGGCTTAGGGAGCGGGACCGTTCGACCACGCGTGGGCTGGCCGGGCCGAACATCACGTTGCGGACCATGCCGATCAAGTACCACGCCCCGAGAATCATTCCCAGCGCGGCAAAGACTCCGATCGCCGCCCGATACTCGAACGCGCCCGCCAGGATCGGGAACTCGCCCACGAAGCCGTTGAGTCCCGGCAGACCGGCCGAGCCTAGCGCTGCGATGATCACGAAGACCGCTAAGGCGGGAATCTTGCTCCAAACCCCCTGCACCAGGTCCATGTCGGCGGTTTGGTAGCGTCGTTGGATCAGCGCCACGCCCAGAAAGAGCGCTGCCGAGGAGATGCCGTGGTTGACCATTTGGACGACCGCCCCGTCCAGCGCGGTGGGGTTGAGCGCGACGAGGCCCAGCACGATGAACCCCATGTGGCTTAATGAGCTGTAGGCCACCATGCTCTTGAGGTTGGGCTGAGCCAGCGCCACCAGCGCTCCGTAGAGGATTCCAACGACCGCCAGCACCGCCAGGGGTTCGGCGAAATCGACCAGGCCCAGCGGGGTCATGCCCAAATTGAACCGGATCAGGCCATAGGCTCCCAGTTTGGAGAGGCCGCCGGAGAGCAGGATCGTCACCGGAGTGGGGGCCTGGGTGTAGGCGGCCGGCAGCCAGCCGTGGAATGGCACAATCGGCGTCTTGACTGCGAACCCGGCCAAAAGCAGCAGGAACACCAAGGCTTGAGGCGTTGGTTGCAGCAGCGAGCCACCCGAGCGGTTCCAGGCCGACCAGTTGAGGTTCGAGAGGATCGCGGTCAGTTCTGGGATCGAGAAGGTCAGCGGCCGGCCCTCGCCGTACTGGTGGGCGATCGCCACCAGGGCCACCACCCCTACTAGGGTGAGAAGGCTTCCCGCCAGGGTGTATAGCACGAAGGTCACCGCCGCCTCCCGCCGCTGGGGACCGCCCCATAGACCGATCAGGAAGAAGCCGGGGATCAGGGTGAACTCGAAGAAGACGTAGAACAGCACCACGTCCAGGCTGGCGAACACCCCCATCATCCCGGCGCAGAGCATCAGCATCAGCCCGTAGTAGGCCGAGGAGCGTTCGGTGACGACCTCCCACGAGGCGAGGACCGCCGTGAGGGTCAGCAGCGGGGCCAGCGTGAAGAGCCACAGGCTAACTCCGTCCAGGCCGAAGGCGAACTGGATTTGCGCTCCCTGGCCCAGGGTGAGCCAAGGCACCCGCAGCACATGCTGATACCCCTCGGTCCCGGCGGGGAAAGTTGCCGCCAGCGTCAACGCCAGCGTCAGGCTCAACAACGTGCCGACCAAGGCCGCGGCCCGACCGCCGCCGGGCTGCGACGAGGGCATCAGCAAGAGCCCCGCCCCAATCGCCAGCGGCACCAGGATCGTCAGCACCAACACAATCGCCATTGCTCGTCTCGCCTTCGGAGGGATCGGGGAAGGTTCGGCCAACCCAACGCCGGATTTGAGATTCAAAACATCAATAACAACGCCAACAGCAGGATGGCCACTCCCAGCGCCGTCACCGCCGCGTAGGATTGCACCAGACCGTTTTGATAGGGGGCGAACACCAGGCGGCCCAACAGTTTGGGCAGGCTGGCGATTCCGCGGGTCAACGGTTCGACTACCACGAGTTCGAAAATGTCGGACAGTTTGGCCAACCCCCGCGCTATCAGCACCACTGTGGCGTTATAGAACTCGTCCACCCGGAATTTGTTCAACGAGGCGAGGTATAGCGGACGGGTCGTCGGATGGTCCGCCAGACCAACCGGCAGCGAGCCAACCTCGGGGCGTCCGTTGCGGTACCAGTATAGCGCTGCGCCCAGACCCAGCAACCCGGCCAGCGTGCCCAATAACACGGTGGTCATGTCGGTGTAAGAGTCGCGCCCGTGGGGCAACTCGTGCAGCCCTGGTGTGGCCTCCAGCCAATGCGCTAGCAGGTGCGAGGGTCCCAGCACGAACCCGGCTAGGGCTGCAAAGATCGTCAACACGACCAGCGGGCCGGTCATGATCGGCGGCGACTCCCGCCCGCGTTCATGACCGTGGCCGTGGTCATGTCCATGTCCATGATCGTGGGCTTCGGCGGGGTCGGCTTCGGGGTCGGAGGGCGTGGGGAGTTTCTCCGGCCCTAGGAAGGTCATGCAGAAGGCTCGACCGATGTAGAAGGCGGTCAAGAGTGCCGTCAGTAACGCGATCCAATAGATGATTCCATAGCCCAACGCGGCTCCTCCTTCGGACTGGCGGGAGGCTTCCTTGAGGGCGACCAAGATTTCGTCCTTGCTGAAAAAGCCGGAGGAGAGCGGGAACCCGGCTAGCGCCAGCGCGCCGACTGCGAAGGTCGAGGCGGTGATCGGCAACCGTCGCGCCAGGCCGCCGAACCGTCGCATGTCGATCACGCCACCCATCGCGTGCATCACGCTGCCGGATCCAAGGAACAGTAACGCTTTGAAGAAGGCGTGGGTGAGCAGATGAAACATCGCCGCGATCACCGCGAACTGCGCGACCTTGCCCACGCCGGCCCCCAGTGCCATGAACATGTAGCCGAGTTGACTGACTGTCGAGTAGGCCAGAACTCGTTTGAGGTCGGTTTGGGTCAGAGCGATGAGGGCCGAGACGATCGCGGTGAGGCAGCCGATGGTCGCCACGATCAGTTGGACCTGGGGCACCAGCGCAAACAGAGGGGCGGCGCGGGCCAGCAGATAGACCCCGGCGGTGACCATCGTGGCCGCGTGGATCAGCGCCGAGACCGGAGTGGGGCCTTCCATCGCGTCAGGTAACCAGGTGTAGAGGGGAATCTGGGCGCTTTTGGCGGTCGCTGCCCAGAATAGCAGCAGGGCAATTGCCGTTAGGGTCGCCCTGGCTGCCTCGCTCAACTCAGGCGAGAGGATCGTGTCGTCGTAGCGTGCCGAGTGGCCGAAGCTGGTCCAGATCAGGAAGATCGCCAGTGCGAAGCCGACGTCGCCGATCCGGTTGACCAGAAACGCCTTGCGGGCCGCGTCGGCGGCCGAGGGTTTGGCATGGTAGTGGCCGATCAGGAGGTAACTGCACAACCCCACGCCTTCCCAACCGGCGTAGGTGAGTACGAAGTTATTGGACAGCACCAACAGGGTCATTGCGGCCACGAACAGCGACACCACCGCGAAGAACCGCGGTTGCGCCGAGTCATCGGCCATGTAGCCGACCGCGAAGATCACAATCAGCGCGGCCACGAAGGTGACCATGCCGATCATGGTCAGCGACAGGCTGTCCAGCCTGAGTTCCACCGGGGCGCTGAGACCGGCGACCTCGATCCAGCGATAGGCGACCGTCAACGCCTGGAAGGTCTCGCCGGCATCCGAGCCGCCGGTCGCGGCGGTGGGCAGGCCGAATAGCAGAAGGTTGGCAACCACCGCTGAGGCACCTACCCCGATCAGGGCCGGCAATGGGGCGTAACGGCCCAACCGTCGTCCCAGGGCGAAGGTGGCAATCGCCGCCAACAAGGGCAGGCCCGGCACCAGCCAGGCGTTCGAGGCCAGCGCGTCAATCACGTCGTTGCTCCCAGACCGGACCGGAGAGGGCCGGTTTCACGCCGGCGCGGGGGAGTTTGGGGTAGGTCTCGGGACCGGGTACCTGTTCGATCGGCTCGGCCAATTCCGGATCGTCCGGCGGAAGCGGCGCGTCAGCCTCCCGCAGCTCGGTCCACAACGACACGTCCAGCGATTGGCGGCGGCTGAACAGAATCAGGATCAACGCCAACGCCAAACCCGCCTCGCACGCGGCCACCGTCAAAATCAGAATCGTGAAAACTTGTCCATTCCAATTGCCGTGATACCGGCCAAAGCCCACGAAGGTGAGGGCCACGCCTTGAAGCATCAACTCGACCGACAGGAACATGACGATCAGGTTGCGTCGGGTGAGAAACCCGATCATCCCCAGCGCGAATAGGGTTGCGCCGACGATCATCGCGTTCACCAGATCGGGGTACAGAAACGGCGGCATGGCGGAGGGTCGCTCGGGGTCGGATGGGGTCGGAACGGAGGGAGAGGGAACGAGGACGTTGCGAACACGTTTACATTTGGGCCCAGGGTCCCGGGTTGGGCGTGGTTGTTGTCAGGGACGGGGCGGGTTCAAGGGGGCCGGGGTGGGTAAGGGACCGACGGCCATCCAGGGACGCGCTGCGTCGTCGGGCGGGTCGGGGGTGTCGTCGCGGCCTTCGGGCGAGCCGCTCCGTCCGCGTTGGGGCAGGGCGATGATTGCCACGGCACCGACCATGCTGACGAAGAGAAGCGCAGCGGCCACCAGCACCGAGACGACGTGATCGCTGTAGAGGGTGCCGCCTAGGGCCGCGACGTGGGGGGGCGGGTTGGCTTGGGCGGGCAGGGTCGCCAGCATTTGTTCCACGCTGATGGTGGGGGCGAGCCGGGCGGTCGGGGCGAGGGCTGCCTGGGCGATGCGGTCGGCGGGGTCCGACGATCCCGCGGCCCCTCGCGCTACGGCGGCTGAGCGGGCTTCTAGCGGGGCGGTCGCTTCGGGCGACGGGCCAAGCGGTGGGGCTGAGCGGGCTGCGAGGATGGCGTAGAGCAAAGTCCAGAGCAGCAGCGAGACGCCGAAGACCGCCGCTTTGGGGTTGCGGCTCATTCGGTCGTAGGTAGCCCGGCCTTGTTGTTGGGCCAGCATGATCACGAATAGAAACATCACGATGATCGCCCCGGCATAGACGATCACCGTTCCCGCCGCCAGGAACTGTGCTCCGGCCAGGAGGAACAGTCCGGCGGTCGAAAGCACCGTCACCGCGAACCAAAGTGCCGAATGCACCCGGTCGCGGCTGGCGATCATCGCCGCGGCCGCGGCCACTGCTGAGAGGCTGAAGACAGTGTGGAACACGGCCGAGATCAGCGGGCTGGGCGGACGCAGAAACAACGCCAGGACCGCCAGGGCCAGCAACAGCAGCACGCCGCCAATCACGCCCGAGCGTTTGGACTTACCGACGCCGTGGCGATGAGGCAGCACCAAAAAGGTGCCCGCGGCTCCCAACAGGGTCACCACCGCGGCCAGGATCACATCCCGCGCCAGGTTGGGTTCGATCACGACTCTCGGGCCTCGCTCAAGGCGGCGACGGAAACGGAGGGGGAACCGGCGGCGGCCGCGACCACTTCCGCCGGACCGGTCGATTTCATCGGTTCGGTCTCTCGGGTCAGGTCAAACACCGAGAGCAGCTTGGTTTTATCGAAAATCATTTCTTCCCGCGAGAGGCCGGTCAGGTCGTAAAGCCCGGTCAATTCGATAGCGTCCACGGGGCAGGCTTCCTCGCACATCCCGCAGTAGATGCAACGCAGTTCGTCGATGACGAAGCTTTCGGGGTATTTTTCCCGATCCGGCCAACTTGGCGGCGCGGTTGCCGGCACAATATCAATGCAATGCACCGGGCAGGCTGTGGCGCACAACATGCACGCCACGCATTTGACCCGGCCCTCCTCGTCCTTGTTGAGCCGGTGTACCCCCCGATAGTTCTGGCTGGGGGTGTGGACCTCTTCGGGGTACTGACTAGTCAGGTGACGGCCCATCACCGTACCGAGCATATGGTGCGCCGTCAGGGCCAACCCGGACAAGACCTGGGGCAAGTAGGTGCGTTCCGCCAAAGTCAGCTTGGGCGGCTCCAGCTTCTTCAGCCGGGGGTCGTCGATCTTCATCGCGGGCGAACTCCCGAAATGTTTCGGAATCCGAATCGAGTCGAAGCAACGGGATGGGACGAGGGCGGGAGCGGGCGGAGCGCAACAACCATACCATTGCGATGCGGACAGGTCGCCTGGCCTTGCACAGGGGCGGATGCCGCGGGGGTCAACCCCGCAGGAACTGAACTGCCGTCGCGGTTACCACCAGATTGAGCAGCGCCAGGGGAATCAGGGCCTTCCAAGCCAGGTTCATCAGCGTGTCGTAGCGGAAGCGGAACAAGGTCCAACGCACCCACATGATGAAAAAGATCAACGCGCCGACCTTGACGCAAAGCACCACCGTCTTGAGCAGCGCTGGCACCCAGCCGGTCTGATCCTGGTCCAGCACATGGTGGAACGGGAACGGCAAGTCCCAACCGCCCAGGAACAGGATCGCCACCAGCAGGCTCACCGCGATGACATGCAAATATTCGCCCAAGAAGAACATTGCCCACCGCATCGAGGAGTACTCGGTGTGGAAGCCGCCCACCAGTTCCTGTTCCGACTCCGGCAGGTCGAACGGCAGCCGGTTAGTCTCCGCAAAGGCGCTGACCAGAAAGATGAAAAAGCCCAAGGGTTGAGCCACGATCCCCCACACATTGCGGTCCTGCCAGTGGATAATCCGGGTCAAGTCGAGTGAACCGGCCAGCAACACCATGCCCATGATCGACAAACCCAGCGGCACCTCGTAGCTGATAATCTGGGCACTAGAGCGCAAACCTCCTAGAAACGAATACTTATTGTTCGACGAATACCCCGCCAACACCACCCCGTACACTGTCAAACTGCTGACAGCAAACATATAAAGAATGCCGATATCCACATGAGGTGCAATCTGGAATTGAATTGGCCCAACCGGCCCGATGTACAGTCCATCGGCCGAGACTGGTCCAAACGGGACGACTGCGTAGGTAATCAGGCCGCCGATCATGGCGATCATGGGAGCCAAAGTGAACAGCGGCTTGTTCACATACGCTGGGGTGAAATCCTCCTTGACCAGCAGTTTCAAGCCATCGGCAATCGCTTGAATCAACCCAAGTGGTCCGGCTCGGTTAGGTCCCAGGCGGTCCTGCGCGAAGGCGGCCACCTTGCGTTCCAGCAGAATCAGGTAGGCGGTCACGCCCATCGTCGTGCCGATCACCACGGCCATCTGGATCAGGCCCAGGCCGAACAAGATGTTCAACAGGTCGATCAGGGGTTGTGGCATGGCGGAGCGGCCTTTGGGAGGGGACGATGCGGGAGGACGACAACAACACAGGGAGCAAGGGTGTCGCGCCGACGGGCGATCATCCAAGGGGGCGGTTGGAAGCGATCAGAACGACACCTCGACTCGCTCCTGCTTGGGGAGGAACCAGGTGTCTTGGAAGGGTTCGAAGCCGTCGGGTGCCGGAGGCGCTCCGTTGTCCAGCGCCGAACCGTCTGGCTTGAGCGGCTCTAGCACCACACCCAGCGGCGGCACCACACCGTCTCGGACCGCCTGGAACGCCGGGATCGTCTGACCAAGTTCCGCCAGCGCCTGCGACGACTTGGGCGGCAGGTCGGCGCGGCCCAGCAGCAGTGCTGCGATGTCCAGGTCGGGCAGCGTGCCGGGGCGGGGCGGCAGTGCCGCCTTGCTGCGTTGCAGGCGGCCTTGGGCATTGACGTAGCAACCGGCTTTCTCAACGGCGGTGGCTCCAGCCAGCACAAGGTCGGCCAGATGGGCCAGTGGGCTGATTCGGGTGTCGGTCAGGCTGACGAAGCTGACGTGATTGCGGATCATCTCGGCTGTCGTCTGGTCGATCCAGTCGATTGGCGAGCCGATCGCCAGGTGGACCGCCTGGAAGCAGCCCGCGGCAACTTGCTCCAGCGCCGCCTTGAATCCGATCACTTCACCTTGGAAGTAACGCAGCACCGCCTCGACACCCAGGCGGTTGGGGGCTTTCTCGGCCCGGATGACGAACGAACGTGGTACCACGAAGCTCGTGTCGCCGCTGCGGCCGGTGCGCTTGTCTGGCGCGAAGATGCGATCCACACCTTCGAACGTCACCGGACCCAGCGCCAGGGTGATGCGATCACCCAGGCTCTTGAGGTAAGAGGCCAGCCAGAAGGCTTCTTCGACCGTCTGGTATGGCCCGATCACTCCCAGGATCGCTCCCCCTTCGGCGGCGATGGTGTGGAGCCGACGGCCCAGTTCTGCGACCGCCTCCAATGGTTCGATAGCGACATGGTCGGCCCCGGGGGTCTCCAAACGGAAGCACCCCGGCAGCAGATCCTCAGCGTGGGCGTCCCCGGCGCTATAGCGTCCGGCGTCGCAGATCCAGTAATCGTTGACTTCAGGGTTGTGCCGTGGCTTGTACCGCCAGACTCGTCCCTTATTGGTTTCGACCGAGAGGTTGCAACCGCTGGAGCAGCGGGTGCAAATCCCGTCGTGTTTGGTGAGATACCAAGCGCGTTGGGCGTGCAGGGTGGTGGTGTCCAACAGTGCGCCAACCGGACAGAGATCGACCACGTTGCCGGAAAGCGGGTTGTCCACGGCGAGGTCGGCGAAGACGTCGATTTCGGCGTGGTGGCCGCGACGTATGACCTGGAGTTCGCCGGTCTGGGAGATTTCCCGGGTGAACCGCACGCAGCGGGTGCACATGATGCAGCGGTCCTGATTCAGCTGAATCGTGGGCGAAACCTGCTTGCGGGGGTTGATGGTCCGCTCTTCGACGAAGCGGTGGACGGCTTGACCGCGTTCGTAGGAATAGTCCTGCAACCCGCATTCCCCCGCTTGGTCGCACACCGGACAATCCAGCGGGTGGTTGAGCAGCAGGAACTCCATAATCATCTTTTGATGATTCTTGACTTTCTCGCTGTCGGTGCGGATGGCGGTGCCGTCCTTAGCGGGGGTTTGGCAACCGGGGACGAGTTTGGGAATCCATTTAACTTCGCCGCTGGCCGGGTCTTTGGTGCCGATCTCGACCTCGCACATACGGCAGTTGGCCACCACCGATAGCGCGGGGTGCCAGCAGTAGTAGGGAATCTCGACCCCGAACCGGGCCGCGGCCTGGATGGCGTTGAGCTTCTCGTGGTCGGGCAGGGTGTAGTCGATCCCGTTGATCTGGATCGTCGCCATCGGGGGGACCACCTCGACGCTACGGGGTTAAGAAGGGGGTGGAGTTTGGAAGTCGAGTCCACACGACACAGCACAACAAGTCGAACACGACAGGGGAGCATCCCGCGACTTGGAACCCCGGCGGACCGCTTGAAAACGGGGTCGCGGACCGCTGGTGGGGAGTTGGTAAGTCGGTGGGCAAAGCGAACCGTCAGGAGGAGGCGGTCAACGCGGGTAGACTCGATGGAGCCGGCCGTGCTGCGGGGGCTTGGAGTTGGCCCGGCCTCATCGGAATGGGGAGGTCGTAGATCGGTCCGGTTGGCACGCCTTGGGCGATTGCGGTTTGCAACGGTGTGGGCAGGAAGGCCGGGTTCTGATGCGTGCGGATATACGCTTCCAACTCACCGCGGAACTTGGCCAGGGCGTTTTTGACCGGCCAGGCCGCGCCGTCGGCCAACCCGCAGATCGTGGTCCCCGGCGTGATGCCCATGTTCTGGGAGAGTTGCTCAAGAATGTCGAGGTCTTCCAAACGTCCACCGCCGTTCTTGATCCGGTGGATGGTCTTGTTGAGCCAGTTGGTCCCTTCGCGGCAGGGGGTGCATTGGCCGCAGCTTTCATGCGCGAAGAACCGGGCGCAGATCGCCAGATAGTCGATGATGGGCATGGTTTCGTCCAGCACCGTCACCGCCGCGGTTCCCAAACCGAGGCAGCCGGTGGGCCGTAGCGCCTCGAAGTCGAGCGGCACGTCGAACTCCGACTCGGCCAGCAGGCCCATACTGATCCCGCCGGGCACCGCCGCCTTGGCCTTGCGACCTTTCCAAACTCCACCGGCGTGCTCCTCGATCAATTGGCGGGTGGTCACTCCCAGGGGAAGCTCAACGCAGACCTGTTTGTTGACGTGACCCGACACGCAATAGAGTTTGGGGCCGTAGCTCTTGGGCGTGCCAATCGACTTGAACCAGTCGGCCCCGCGCTCGACAATGTGCGGCACGCAGCAGAGCGTCTCGACATTGTTGACCACGGTGGGCTTGCGAAAGGCCCCTTCAACGGCAGGGAAGGGGGGTTTGATCCGAGGCCAGCCCCGTTTGCCTTCCAAACTTTCGATCAAACCGGTTTCCTCGCCGCAGATGTAGGCCCCCGCCCCTCGATGTAACACCACCTTGAGGTCGAAGCCGGAGCCGTAAATGTTGCGGCCCAAATGACCAGCCGCCTCCGCCTCGGCGATCGCCCGCTCCATCATCTTGTAGCCGGCGATATACTCAAACCGCAGATAAACATAGGCGGTCGTCGCGCGGGTAGCGAAGCAGCTGATCAGAATCCCTTCAAGGAACTGATGGGGGTCCCGTTCGATCAGCAGGCGGTTGTTGAAGGTGGCCGGTTCGGACTCGTCGCCGTTGACGCACATGAGCGTCTCGGTTCGGTCCTTGGGTAGGAACGACCATTTCAGGCCAGTCGGGAAGCCCGCCCCGCCGCGTCCCCGCAGTTCGGACGCTTTGACCAAGTTGACCACGTCATCGGGACTCATGGTGGTCAGCGCCTTGCGGGCGGCTTGATAGCCCCCCCGCGCTTCGTACACCCTGAGCGTGTGACCGTTCTCGACGTTCCAATTTCGGGTCAGGACCGGTTCGAATTGGGCCACGATGATCTCCCCTCAGTTGGGCCGGGTCTCGACTCGCCACGCTGGGGAACATCCCGATGTGCGTCCCTTGGTTGTTCCCGTCGCGGTGACGGAAACCAGACAGGGCGCGAATCACGCGGAATAGGCCCTTGGGCGGATTACGGTTGGGACTTTGTGAAACTCTTCACGATCCCAAACCGAGAAAATGCGGCGCGAATGCGCCGCAGCGAAGCGCGGAGAATCTTGACGCGACCTATTGTACCTTCCCACCGTCCCCCGTCAACGACCCTGCCCGGAGAGGACTTATCCCGGTTGAACCGGCCTGCGATGATCGGAAGAGGTCAATGAGCGTGGGGGTTGGTGGAACCGGGTTCGACCGGTTGACGTCGCCCGCGAATCCTCCCAAAGCCGTCGCCGTTGCGGGTCACACTCGACGGATCGCCTCATCTTCGGAAGCTCCTTCGATGGTCAACCGTCAACCATCCTCCTGACCTTCGGTCGCGTTTCAGGTGGGCGACCGCGTTTTGATCACGTACGATAGGCGGGGGGTCGCTTGGGTCGTCGATCTTCGGGGTCCATTTGTCCTAACGGTGAGATGATCGACCGGGTCGCTCTCTCAACGGGGATTCCCAAACGCGCGTCTTCATCGAGGGTCGCGGCGATTAGCTGCGGCTTGCGCCGCTTCCGAATGAGAAGACCTCTTCAACCAAGTCAAGAGAGAACCTCACTCATGGATCAACGCTTTTCTCAATCGAGTCGCCGTTGCCGCCGCGCCATGCTGGCGAGTGTGTTGGTGACGTTGCTGAGCGGGGTTGGGGCAGGGGGGCGCGACGAGCCGATTCTGGCCTGGGGCAAGAAGGTATCGCCCGAGTTCAAAGCGCGGATTGTCGAGATCGCCCGCGACCTTAAGGCCGACCCCGATCACCTCATGGCGGCAATCGCCTTTGAGACCGCCGAGACGTTTCGACCCGACATCAAGAACGCCGCCGGCAGCGGCGCGACCGGCCTGATCCAGTTCATGCCCGCCACCGCCCGCAGCCTGGGCACCACCACCGAGGCCCTCGCCGCCATGTCCGCCGTCGAACAATTGACCTACGTTCACAAATACCTCGCCCCTTACCGCGGCAAGCTCAACGAGGTCGAAGACCTCTACATGTCGATCCTCTGGCCCCGCGCTGTCGGCAAGGAGCCCGAATACGTCCTGTTCACCCAGGGGACGCGAGCTTACGACCAGAACAAGGGACTCGACAGCAACCGCGACGGCAAGATCACCAAACGCGAGGCCGGCTCGAAGGTTCGCGCCAAGCTCGAGAAAGGACGGACGCCCGCCTGGAGAGGGTGAGAGCGGCACACGGAATGATTCCAAGAGCGAGAGCCTGTTATCGACGTTCTCAACGAGATTCCTGTTCACTTGAGCCATACGACGCATTTGGAGGCCGTGTGCAGGACCAGTAAGGTGCGATTTCCCTGAGAAACTCTTGTCAAAGTGCATAACAGGCTCTCAGCAACACTCCCCTCGTTCCCAACCCCGCGCGGTGGCTTGACCGGCGCACCCGACGCCTGGACAATCGCCTCCGTCGTCTTGCATTTGACACAGACTTGAGGATCGAGGAGTCGCCGCCGATGAAGACGGGAGTTCGCGTTCTGGGTGGATTCGCCCTCATGAGCGCCTTGAGCGTCGCGTTGGTCGGGTGGGGCGATTCGCCCGTCAGCCTCGCCGGGGAGGTCGAGGTGATCCGTCTCTGGAAGGAGACGGCTCCGCCGGGTCCTCCGGCGTTGGTCGAGGGGGCGGAGCGCGACTTGCAAAAGCCGGAGGATCGCCTGGTGGGCGGGCGAACCGTCATGAAGTTGGGCCACGTCGCCAACCCCGAGATTCATCTCTACCCCGCCCCGCCCGACAAAGCCAACGGCGCGGCCTGCGTGGTCTGCCCCGGTGGAGGGTTCAACATCCTCGCGTGGGATCTCGAAGGGATCGAAGTGGCCGAATGGCTCAACTCGATCGGCGTCACGGCGATCGTGCTGAAGTATCGCGTCCCCACCCGCGGACATCCGGGAGAGCAGCGGGTCGTAGGACCGGCCATCGACGCCCAGCGCGCCTTGAGTCTGGCCCGCCACCACGCCGAGGACTGGAAGCTCGACCCCAAGCGGATCGGCGTCCTGGGCTTCTCCGCCGGCGGGGAGACGGCGGCGTTGACCGCGCTCAGACAGGGACGACGGTTGTATGAGCCGCGCGACGTGATCGACCAGGCTCCCTGCGGGGCCGATTTCGCCATATTGGTCTATCCCGCCAACCTGCTCACGCCCAACGGCATACTCAAGGCGAACTACGTCCCCGACGCCGCGACCCCGCCGATGTTCCTGGTCCACACCGCCGACGACCCAGTTCCCTGTCAGGGGAGCATCCAGCTTTTTCTCGGTCTGAGACGCGCCAACCGTCCTGCCGAGTTGCATGTTTATCCCTCGGGCGGTCACGGCTACGGTTTGCGAGCCGAGGGCGGGCCCCGTGTCGCCTCCTGGCCCCGCGACGCGGCCGCCTGGCTGGGTGAGTTGAAGATGTTGGACACCCCAACCACCCAACCATGAGTCTTCACGCCGGATGTCAAGACGACGCCTCGCCCAGCTGGTGTCGGGCGGCAGTGTTTCACGAAGCGGGCCGCCCTCTGACCATCGAGCGTCACCCCCGCCCCGAACCCCCGCCGGGCCGGGTCCGTTTGAGGGTCCGCATGGCGACCCTGTGCGGCAGCGACCTCAAAACCTACCTGGGGCAACGGATCGAACCGACCCCCACCGTGCTGGGCCACGAGTTCGTCGGCGTGCTCGAAACGCTTGGACCAGGCACCTCGCCGCGCGACCCCCAAGGCCGCCTCCTCGCGCCCGGCGATCGGGTCGTGGTGGCCACCGTCGCCTCCTGCGGCCTCTGCTTCCAGTGCGTGCGCGGCTTGCCCCAGAAGTGCGAATCGACCGGCAAGTGCAAATACGGTCACGAGCCGATCGACGGTCCCCACGGTCTCTGGACCGGAGGACTTGCTGACGTGGTTCTCGTCGCGCCGGGCTCGGGATTGGTGAAGGTGCCCGACACCCTGCCCGACCCGATCGCCTCAACCGCCTCCTGCGCTGGGGCAACCGTGGCCGGCACCTTGAGGGTCAGCGGCGGGGTCAAGGGCAAGCGAGTGGCGGTCTTCGGCGCAGGGATGCTTGGCCTGACCGCTTGCGCTTGGGCACGATGGGCCGGGGCGTTGGACATCGTGGCGCTGGACCCGTTGTCGGAACGCCTCGAAACCGCCGCGCGATTTGGCGCGACCGCGACCTTGCGGGCCGACGATCCCGAAAGCCCCGCTCGGTTGGTCCATCTCACCGGGGGCCGGGGCGTCGATCTGGCATTGGAACTCTCGGGCCATCCTCAAGCGGTCGCCCGGGCGATTGCTTCGGTTCGGACCGGCGGCCAGGTGGTTTTGATCGGCTCGGTGGCCCCCGGTCCCACGGTGGCGCTCGACCCCGAAACCGTGGTAAGGCGTTGCTTGACCATCCGCGGCCTGCACAACTCCACCCCCCGCGACCTTCTCCACGCCACGCGGTTCCTCAAGGCCGCCACCATGTTTCCCTGGGCCGAATTGGTTCCTCGGGTGTATCCTTTGGAGGAGGTCGAAGAGGCCTTCCAACACGCCCGCGACCACCGCCCGCCCCGCGTCGCCGTGGCGCTGACCGGATCGGTCGCCCAGGCGAACCCGGCCCGATGACAGCCCTCGCGGCGCGGACGACGACTCGCTCAAACTCAAGATTCAGATTGAGACTTCATACCTTCATAGAGTCAGACTATGATTTCTACACCTAAACGATTAATTAAACCGTCCCGGCGTTGGGTGGCCCGATTCGCGCGAGTTGGTGAAAATGAATACGAGCAAAGCATCATCTACAAGGCCGCCAACATCCTCGCCGCCGAGAAGGTGCCGGGGGACTATTTGGAATTCGGGGTGGCCTCGGGACGGTCGTTGATTCGGTCGTACCACATCATGCGACGGGTTTACCAGGAGCATCAGGTGGTTCATACGGGGCGTCGGGCCGAGGACGCCGCCGCGATCGGCTTCAACTCAAGCAGGCGGCGGTGATTGATGTGGACTGCGACCTGTACTCCTCGGCCAAGGTCGTGCTGGAGTTCATCACCCCGCTCATGGTGGATGGAACCATCCTGATCTTTGACGACTGGTACTGCTTCCGTGGCCATCCTCAACGGGGCGAACGCGCCGCTTTCGCCGAATGGAGCGCTGGGTTGCCCCACTGGGTCTTCACGGAGTATCAAAAGGAAGGCCCTTGGCGAATGAGTTTCATCGCCAATCGTTTGGAGGCCGACCCGTCCTGATCCTGCCTTGATGACGTGTCTTTGCCACCCGCGCCTCACCCACACCCCACCCGATCCCTTCCCACCTTACCATGATCCGCATCAAACAGAAACTCGCCCGGGGCGAATTGGTTCGCATCTTTGGCGCGACGCAGTTACTTTCGACCAAGTTGGTCGAAATCGTGGGCGACCACGGACATTACGATGGCTTATGGCTCGACGCTGAACACGGCGGGCTCACCCAGCGCGACATCGAACTGGCGACCCTCGCGGCCAAAGCCTCGGGGTTGGAGGCGTTCGTCAGGCTGCCGGCAACCGACTACGCCACGATCATGCGGCCGCTCGAAGCCGGGGCGGGCGGGGTCATGGTCAGCATGATCCATTCCGCCGAGGAAGCCGAGCAAGCCGTGAGGTGGGCCAAATTCTACCCCAGGGGAACCCGAGGCATCAACAACGGCAACCGTGACGGACGGTTCGGACGGTTGCCGATCGCCGATTACGTGGTTCAAGCCAACGCCCAAACCTTCGTCGGCCTCCAGATTGAAACCCAAGGTGCTCTGGAGCAAATCGAAGCGATCGTCCAGGTGCCCGATGTGGACCTCATCTTCGTGGGACCGGCCGATCTGAGCCAAATGCTGGGCGTGCCCGGTCAGGTCCTTCATCCCGACTGTCTGGCCGCCGTGGACCGAATCGCCACGGTCTGCGCTCGGTTCGGCAAACCCTGGGGGGTTGTGCCGATCGGGACCGATCATGGCCGAGTCATGCTGGAAAAAGGATGCCGGATGTTCGTCTGCGGCTTCGACATCCACGCGATGCACGCTGGTCTCGACGCCTTGAAGGAACGCCATTCGTATCTTGATAGCGGAGCGTGAGCGATCGTTTGGCGTGCAAGCCCCCTTGACGCCGTCTTGACCGTCCCCGACGATGAAGGGGGAGGAAACAAGACAAGAGAAGATCAAAGACGGTCGCAGGGGGTGTCGAACCCCACCTCCATCGGCGATGGTCATCCTCTCGAATCACCACAAGCATTCCCATTTCCCCAGAAAATGTGGGTTACGCGACGCGGCAAGACGAGACGGGAGGGACGCATGGCGGCCAAGAAAGTGGGATTCCTTGCGATTGTCCTCACGGCGCTGGGGTTGGGCGTGGTCGTCCTGGCGTCGTGGTTGAATGGGAATTCGGGAGGAGCGTCGCCGTCGGAGAAGCCGTCCGATCCCGCCCCGGCGGTTGCCCAAGCCGACGATCCCAACCAGGCGGAGGCGGACGCAGGGCACTCCAGCGACCTAACCTTCGAGCGCTTCGAGGCGATTCGCCAACTCATCCAACCCCGACGCGAGGAAACGGGCTACCTAAGCGTTCCTTGGGAGACGAGTTTGTGGGAGGCCCGCAAGCGGGCGGCCCGCGAGGGCAAGCCGATCCTGCTCTGGGAGATGGACGGGCACCCTCTGGGCTGTACCTGAAACAACGGTATCGCGGGCCGTGCGCTCGCCTGGTCTGATCCGGTTCTCCTCGACCTGGCCCGCAACGAATTCGTCGCGGCGGTGGGGGACGACTGGTATCAACGCCGTCGTCAAGATGACGAAGGCGACTTCTTCCGCAAGGTCGCGGCTCAAGGTCCCCGGGGTGGCAAGACCACCAGTTCCAACCAAGGTGTCTATTGCCTCACCGCCGACGGACGGTTGCTCGGCTACATCCCCGGCGATGTGGACCCCGCCCGAATGAAGGAGATGATCGAATCGTCCCTGGCCAAATGGCGACGACTCCCGGCTCAGGTTCGCCGGCCGAATGCCATCGAGGTGGGCGAACCGGCTAAGGTCGATCCCAGATATGATCGCCACCCCCCCGAAGGCGGTCTCATCATCGAAGTTCACACCCGGGCGTTGGAACGCGACGAGGCCCAAGGGTTCCGGGACGCCGAATGCGAATTCGGCGACGCGACCGCCACCGACCACCTCTGGATCACCCGCGAGGAGGCCGAGCAGCTGCGCAGTCCTCGGCCGAACGCCACCCCCAAGGTGGGCGACTCCTGGCCGGTCCCCGACGCCGTCGCCCGTCGGATCGCCCGGTTCAACTTGGTGGACAACACCCGTGGCGAACCATTCCACTGGTCCAACGAGCAGCTCCGCGAGTTCGGTATGACCCTTACCGTCACCGAAGTCACCCCTGACGTGGTCCGCCTCCGCTTGGAAGGCCGCTTCGAGTTGACTAACGAACACGAACCCCAACCGCAACCTGACCGCCGCGGCTTCGTAGGCACTATTTTAGGGCGTCTGGCCTACGATCGGGCCTCCCAAACCTGGACTCAATTCGACTTGGTGGCCGTCGGCGACCACTGGGGCACCCCTGGCATCGTCGAACCTGGGCGACCTGGCAAGGCCCCTGTCGGCGTCGCCTTCCGTCTGGTCGTCACCCCGTCCCCCGCTGACCTCGTGCCCCCCCAGGCCGCCCGCGACCTCTTCAACTACTACAAACCCGACCGATATTGAGCTTAATCCATCGATCGGGTGTGGGACGAGAACATCGTTCAAACCCGAAATCAGGTGGTTTGGATTACCCCGCGAAGCGGGAGAGCGTACCTCGTCGTGGGATTGTCGCGGCTGATCCGAAAAAAACGCGCTGGGTTAGAAGGACGCGACCTAGAGTCAGAATGAAGGCGAGCCGGGGCGACTCGGATCGCTCTTCACACGGGCCGGGGGTGATTGTCGGGCACCCTCGGCCTGTTCGTCTTCCGGAGCCCAGCTCAACTCGTCGAGGCGGGAGAGGGGGCGAATCGGTTGACCGAAGTAGGTGGGGTTCGTGACAATGCCGGGACTGGAGACCGGGAAGGGAGCGCATCGCGCGTGGTCCCACCAAACCAATGGAACCCGGACGGGATTCGACTCGACCCCCAACCGATAACGATAAAATCAAACGACAAGGAGGCTCCGCCCCATGATCGCCGCCGCCCTGACCGTCTGGACGACCATCTTGATGTCGAGTCCGTCGGCACTGCTCGGATTCGACGACGAGGGATTCGTTCCCCTCTTCAACGGCAAAGACCTGGAGGGCTGGATCACGCCCAACTTGCCGGGGCTGTTCACGGTGGAGGACGGGGTGATCGTGGGCCGCACCGACGGCACGCTCAAGAAGAATGAGTTCCTGGTGACCCGCAAGCGTTACGGCGACTTCATCCTCAAGGCCGACGTCAAGCTCGTCGCGGGCAACTCGGGCATCCAGTTCCGCAGCGAACGGGCCGACGACGGCGCGGTGACCGGTCCCCAGGCCGACGTGGCCGAAGGTTACTGGGGTTTGCTCTACGAGGAACGACGGCGAGGCATCCTCGATCGGTCGGCGGTCGAACGGGCCAAAACCTTGGTCAAGCCGGACGACTACAACCAGTATGTCATCACCGCCAAAGGCAACCATGTCGTCATCACCCTCAACGGCGAGACGGTCATCGACCGAAGAGACCCCGAGTTCCAGGCCGATGGCGTGATCGCGCTTCAGGTCCACGTCGGCCCGCCGATGGAGGTTCGATTCAAAAACCTGCTCATCAAAGAACTTCCTTGATCGCACTGCGAATCAGCGCTCCTCCGTCCGCTTCCATCCGATTCCGCCCGGTTGATCCATCCTGGTCTGGTTTGGCATTATGGCGCGTCTGTCTTGGGATTCCTCCGGCAACGCGGCGACTCCTTCGACCCCAGCCGCTTCCGTTTCCGTCGCCGAACCAACTGCCGGCAACGGGACGGTGGAGACGGGTGCGTTCCACCCGGTCCCCTGGTGGCGTCTGATTCTGCCTGGATTGCTTTTCACCGCGACCCTCGCTGCTCTGACCGATTGGCCCGGACCCCGTCATTGCGGCAACGTGCTGTCGCGATATATGACGATTGAATCGCTCGCCCATCGCGGCACCCTGGCCATCAGCGAGTCTCCGTTGCGTGCGTTGAGCGGCACGCCCGACGTGGCGCTATTCAACCGCCAATTCTATTCCGACAAGCCGCCGGTGCTGCCGGCGTTGGCCAGCGTGGTCTACCGCTTGAGCGGGGTGACCCTCTCGCCCCGCCTGGACGAGTTCCGCCGGGCCAACTGGCTGTTGACCGTCTCGATCGTCGGGGTCAGTTCGGGACTGGCTTTGGTGGGCTTGCGTTGGTGGCTGACCCGGGTGCCGGTTTCCCCCCTCGGGGCCGACCTGCTGACTTTGGGCTTCGGCTTCACCTCGCTGCTGTTGAGCTATGGCGTGACCTTCAACAACCACAGCGTCGCCGCCGGTCTGGTGACGCTGGGGACCGCCCTAGCGCTGATCGAGTCGCCCAGCTTGGGTCGGCGTCTCCGAGCGGTTCGCGGGTTCGGAGCCGGTCTTTGCGCTGGTTTGGCCGCCACGATCGACATTCCCGTGGGCGGTTTGCTGACGTTGGCCCTGGGTGGAGCCTTAATCGCGCGGACCCGCCGCGTCCCCTGGGCCTTTCTGGCGGGCCTGGTCGGTCCCGTGGCGCTCCATGTGATACTCCAGGTTCAGATCACCGGCACCCCCTGGCCGGTCGAGATGTATCCCGAGGCGCTGGCCTATCCCGGCTCATACTGGGCCACCGAGGAGGGACGTTGGAAAGAGGTCCAACCCCGCTGGTTGTGGGGGGTCGAGTTCCTCTTTTCCCACCAGGGTTGGTTGACGGTCACGCCGGCCCTCGTGGTCGGTTTGGTCGGCCTGGGCGTCGCCTTGATCTGTCCCGGCCACCCGCTGAGGCACGCCGCCGGGGTGGTCAGCTTCGTCACACTGGGCTTGGTGGTCTATTACGTCTTCGGGGTGCGGCGGTGCGACTTCGCCGGCGGCAGCTTCGGCACCCGTCACATGCTGGCCATCTCACCTCTGGTGCTTTTGTTCGCGGCCGATGCGACCGCTCGTCTGAAACGCGGGTGGGCCTGGGGAATCCTCGCGCTTTTGATGACCTTCGGCGGTGGTTACGCCGTCGCCGGAATGCTCGACCCCTGGACCCGGATCGACCGCCCCTGCGACCACCTGCCTCTCCGCGACCGGATCATCAAACCACTCAAATGGTTCACCCCTTACCCGATGAGCACTTATCCACGCTGACACGCATCGCGCGGTCACAGCCCTCCGCCACGCCGCCCTCATTCAGGCGTAACGGAAGGCCGTGAGTTCGACGAATCGACCAAACAGAACGCGATCCTCTGGCCAACCCTTCGACACGACTCACGAGGCGGCTCAGCGGACGCGGGCCTCGAACGAGACGACCCCCTCCTCGCCAGGCTGGAGTTCGCCGGGAATTTCCCAACGCAGCTCGTTGGAGCCGCCCTTGTTGGGCACAGTGGTGAAGATGGTACCCTCAGGGGCCTTGCTGGAGCCTTCAACATACTCGAAGCGGGGCAACAGGCTGTCCGCCACCGAGATCAGTTTGAGGGGGACGTTGCCGACGTTGCGATAACGAATGGCGAAGGTCACGACATCGCCCGGCTCGGCCACCTTGGTGTTGACCATCTTCACCACCGCCAGCGCCGGGCGATCCACCCGTTCATCGCTGGAGACCTCGTCGGAGCGCTGGATGACGACGAGTTGCCCAGCGGCGGTGGAAACCGCCGCGACTACCGCCGCCTCCAACGACATGATTCCTTCGGCTCTCTGATGATTGGAGAGGGTCGAGAACCTCTGGCGGGTCTCGGCGATCTGGAAGCTGGTCACATCGACGAATCCGGCGAGGTGACGGTCCAACACCTCTTCTTGGAGGATGACCAAGCCGTGATGCTGGCCCAGGCCGGTGAGACTGTTCAATCCCGAGACCCGCGACCGATGCCGAGCGGCGATAGGGGCCAAACGCTCGATAAGGTCGTCAGGGGCCTGACGTATCGCCTTCTGTTCATGCGAGGCGAGGGTCTCGTTGGCGGTCGGAATGGCCACCAGCGTCGCGCCGTCGAGTCCCAGCGCCAGGCGGACCTGGGCGAATCGAGGGGCATAAACGCAAACCACGTTGGTCGGCAGCGAGCGCAACCGATTCGAATCGGCCGGGGCGAACCGCACGACCGCGTCCTTGGGGTCGATCATCAACCGGGGATCACCCTGGGGTCTCAACGCAGCGGTCTGGTCACCACCGTCGCACAGATATTCATCTTTG
>Ga0209017_10000970_pt1 | contig 24399 bp, 21 predicted proteins | sample YNPBryunderm2012_FD_185812 | JGI IMG/M metagenome (GOLD analysis project Ga0209017, IMG submission 185812) | Anoxygenic and chlorotrophic microbial mat microbial communities from Yellowstone National Park, USA - YNP Bryant MS undermat 2012... ...
TGTTTCCGTGCGTGTTCCTCGGCTCCAGCGGTAAGACGGGTCGGGCTTGTTGACATAATCTGTCAGGGCCGTGGGAACTCGCGTTGGCTCGGCGGCAGCAACCGTGGTGCCGGGACGAAACAGCATATGACCGGCAAATGCGAATGCGACAATCACTGTCACGTTGCGATGCACGATGGCAGAACCTCGTTCAGGAAGGGGAATCGGATCATTGCTGTTGCAGAAAAAATCTTGCAGCCGACTCAGCGATCTCCTGTTTGTAGGCTGTCAGCCGATGATCGCCGTTGCGGAACAGGCGAAGTTCCAGGTGCGGGAAGTCAGCGGCTTCAAAAAAGTCCCGGCTCTCGTGCCAGGGGACCACTGTATCCAAGTATCCGTGGAACAGCAGGGCTGGGATCATCCAGTCTTGAGTCAAGGCGTGAAAACGGTATTGATCCAGTTCTTCGATCAGTCCGTAACCCAGTTCAAGATCAATCCAGTCATTTTTCACGCGGAAGCGGCCGGATTGGTGCCAGTGCCGTTGTTGTTCAGGGCGGAGGCTCTGCCAGCGTCGTTCCAGGAAGCGGAAAGCGGGTGCCAGGAAGACGCAGCCGAGAATCGAGGACGGAGATTGACGGACCGACCACGCTGCTGCATAGCCTCCCATGCTTGAGCCGATCACTCCGATTTTTGTCAGCCCCTGCTGTGCAAGGAACTGTCGAATGGCTTTGAGATCATCGAGTAATCGGCTGGTGGTCAGGCCGAGCATATCACCGCTTGACTCACCGTGCCCGCGGAAGTCAAAAGCCGCAAACGACCAGCCCCGTCGGCGGCATTCATCCCGGATGGCGACCGCTTTTTCGCCGCCGCGATGGCTGCCAAGACCATGGACCCAGAGGACGACAAAATCACCGGCTCGCCGGTCAATATCGCCACGTAAGTTGCCGCCGTTCCCCGGCAAAGTGATTGACACTTTTTCTTCAGCACCTACCTGCTCGCTCATGGCGTCTTTCATGGCTTCGGAGCGGGGGATTTCTGGGGTCGTGGTGCGGGGGTGAACGTTACCGGAGTAGTGTTCCTTTGTTTCGGTCCGGGCGTACTACGGCCATCGGCCACAATGCTTTCAAGTCGTTTTGTCAATCGAGTGACCAGCTCCGGATAGGCTGAGGCCAGGTTGTTCGTTTCCGCCGGATCGGCATTCAGATTGTACAGTTGAACCCGGGGGAGACTGCTGGTATCATCCCGGCCCGGTCGAGGCGGGCTCCAGCCGCCAGAGTCTGGGCAAAGGTTCAATTTCCAGCGGGGCTCCCGGATGGCAAAGGAACCGTTAATCGAGTGATGGACAAGATGATCCCGGACCGCGGGGTTTTCCTCCCCTTTCAAAATTGGTATCAGACTGAAACTGTCTTCGCCAGAGTCTGCTGGCATCGGCACCCCTGCCGCTTCCGTTGCTGTCCGAGCGATGTCTGTCAGACAGACAAGGTGCTGACTGGAGGAACCGGGACGGACCACCCCTGGCCAGCGGACAATGAACGGAACTCGATGCCCGCCTTCAAAAATGTCGGCCTTATGCCCCCGGAAGCCAGCGCTTGGGTCGTGCCCTTTCTTGTGCAGTTCTGGAATATTTGCCTGAGGTGAACAGCCATTGTCACTGGTGAAAATGACCAGGGTATTTTCGGCCAGCTTGAACGTTTCCAGTGCCTCGAGGATGTTGCCGACCACGGCGTCGGTTTCCATCACGAAATCGGCATAAGCATTGAGCCCGGATTTGCCTTGCCAGGCGGCTGTCGGCACAATCGGCGTGTGCGGTGAGGTAAGTGGGACGTAGAGAAAAAATGGCTCCGATTTCGTTGCTCGTTCTGCGAGATATGCCACCGTTTTTTTGCCGATTTCGGGCAAGACGTTGCTTGGCTCAAAGTCCGGGTGAGCGAGTCCCTTCCGGATCCAGGTTTTTTCCACTGTCGGTAATCCTACCGTGCGATCGTTGTGAATCCAGATGAACGGTGGCATATCCAGCGATGCCGAGATCCCGATATATTCGGCAAATCCGACCGTCAACGGGCCGTTGAGAATCGGTTTTGTGTAATCGACATTCCGGGCATCGGCGTCGCTGCTGGCGATACCCCCTTCGTTCAGGGGCCAGTCCATCCCCAGGTGCCACTTGCCGATGCAGGCGGTATGATAGCCGTTCGCTTTCAGAAGTGAGGCGACGGTTTGTCGCCCGGGTTCGATCAGTCGCGGGGAATATCCGAACAAGACCCCCGATTTCAGCGGGCTTCGCCAGCAATAGCGTCCGGTCAATAACCCGTACCGAGTGGGTGTGCAGACCGACGAGCCACTGTGAGCATCCAGGAAAATCATGCCCTGAGACGCCAATCGATTCAGATGTGGCGTCGGGATTTTGCAACGCGGGTAGGTCGCACCAACATCTCCGAGACCGAGATCATCCGCGAGAATGACAACAATATTCGGTCGTGTTTGACGCTGATCCGCGGCAGCAGCCGAGTCTGAAACTGTCAGCAACACCACGAAGCCGATGAAGCTGCAGCGAAATAATCGTGAGGTATTCACGCTTCTGCCCCCGAGTCGTGGATAAACGGTTTATCTCACGATACTCGGGATTACTCCCCGAATCTAGCGTTATCCCCGGTGGATTCTGAACTGTTTCCGGGCTCGGCTGCTTTAAGGAATCGGCTTAAAGCCCCTTCGATTTCGGGACAGCCGGCACTGAGTTCGGCTGCGGGCCATCTTCTTGCGGCGGAACGATTCGAGGTGGCGGCATTCGATTTTGAGGCGGAGAATGGTCCGAACCGCTGTCTGTGGTCGTAGGAATCTTGTGTTGTGGAGGAAGATCCTTCCGAGTTCCGGCGGCCGGATGGTAATGCACCAGGTTGGGATCATAGCCGACGACGCCGGCTTGCCAAGACGGGCATGCCGCCGGCCAGGGGGTCCACTTTGTCTGAAAATGGCCATAACACGATCCAGGGCAGATCGTCGGGACACAATGTTTTTTGATGTAAAGCTTGTCGAAGATCGGGGTCGGGATGAGACCGCAATGACCGCAGTTCGACCCGCTGCCGCTGTGGACCGGGCCGCATGTCGGGCATTGCGCCAACGCCTCGGGGGCGATACCGCCGGCCAGACCGATGCAAAATCCCCAGGTGACGATCATCCAGCGTGGCGATTCCTTGCTCATGATCTGATTCCTTGCCTGAAGTTTCCGGAATTGCACCGGGTTGATTATCACTGTCTGGGCGACTGATTCACTGAGGGGAAGGACTTTTCTCGGGCATTCCCGGTGGCTTTGCAGGAGCGGGTACCGGTGCTGTCGTGGCTGGGATGTAGCCACGGGGGGCAAATCCTGGGGGCATGCTAGCCGCTCCTGGCGTCATCACCGCTCCTGGCGTGATCATGCTGCTAGCGGGGATGCCGTTGAATGTGCCGAAGCTCGGCGGCATCATCCATGCCGGGCTGCCGCCCGCCCCGACTCTCTGGCCTCGGCCGATCGGCAAGTTGTTGAAATAACCGGGATGACTGTTAAACACGACGGGATGCCCGGTCAATGGCAGCAGCGGTTGCTGTGCCGCCAAAGTGACCGTGCCCAGCGATTGCAGAGCGAGATTATTTTGCAGCACTTGCTGTTGCAACGAGAGTGTTTGTTGCTGAAAGAATTGCTGCGGGCGAACAAGGCCATAATAGTTGATCGCAGGATTAATGCCACCGCGAAGCAAGTTCAAATACGGGCTGAAGGAAGGTGGTCGGGCGACAACGGGGGGCTGAGGCTGAGCTGTGACTGGTGCTGCCAGCAGTGCCGCGAAAAAACCGGCGATCATCCACCGCATCGCGCCGATCATGGATTCCTCGGGGTTGAGGCAAGTTTTGTCAGCCCCAGCCGTTGATCCCAGCTCCAGAGATGAGGTGTTCACCACCTCCTGCTGGTTGGCTTATTTCTGCAATCGACGGCGAGAAGGGCCGTCAACCACCCCGCTCGCCGTCGATTTTTGATGATCAGTGCCGATTCGCTGTTTTTCCCGTCACGATTGCTACGTTCGTTGCTGCAGGAACAATTACGGGAAGATCGGAGCCACGAAGCCGGTGTTACCCGAGCGTGGTCCCAGGGAACGAACCGTGCCGGCCCCGAGCAAGGTCACTCCGAGTCCCCGTTCGATCGGCGACAGAATCCGGGCAAAGTACGTGTCGAACTTGGTGAACGGTTGCGACATCACAAAGACACGGTCGCCCGGCAGCAACTGATAATTTGTTTTTGTCTGCCCCCGGCGAGTGACTGCTTTCCAGTCGACCGGCAAGATCTGATCGCCGCAGCCATCAGGGGCCGGACGTGCCACCCAGACACGCTTGCTCGAAACCGCTGACAACCCGCCAATCAGCGCGATGGCATCGAGGACTGTCTCGTTCCCCGTGCTCGGCAGCCGGACAACCTGCTCCCCGCTGCCGGCAAAATCGGTGATCACATAATAAAATTTGCTATTATATCCGTACACATCGACTGTGACCTCAGGACGGTACAGGTAATTCGCGAGATGTGCTTCGATCGCTTGCTTGACCTGTGGCAAAGTCATGCCGGCGACATAAACACTGCCGTAGCTGCCGAGACCGATCGTGCCATCGGGGCGGACGAGGTGCTCGCCGCGGATTTGCTGGACGCCCCGGGACTGGGCCAATGAAACCAGGACGGCGGGATCCTTGAGGAAATTTTTCAATCGCGCCGTGAGAACTTTTTCGATTTCGGGAACTGTCAGATCAGCCACCCGGATCTGTCCGCCGTAGCTTGGCCCGAGATTGATCGTGCCATCCGGATCAACCGGGTAGAGCCCGTTGATCGGATTTTGTTCCGGAGCACCCGCAGCATAAAGGTACAGTGCATCCAGTGGTTCCACCCGATACGGCGGCAAGGGAATCAGCCGCAGGGAGTCGATCAGCAAAATATCTGGTGCTTCGACCGTGTATGGCGGCAACGAGACTTTGTTCAATTCTTTCGGAAGATTGAAGTCGTGGAGCTCTTCAGTGGGACCGGACTCAATGGGATGAAACACATGATGCAGCCCGGCGCTTACTCCCGGGCCGGAGTGACACCCTGTCCCCGCTGCGAAGGCCATGCCACCGACGATCAGCCCGATGCACCGCCAGTCCACCCTCATCCGGGACATCACCCGTCCTCCTCAGCGTTGGACTTTTCCGGTTAAGACTGGAAAAGTCCCGAGTTCATTCCCGCCGGTTCGCTCGGTTCTGCCAATTGCATCGTCATTTCGGAATAACCGATTCAACGAAAATACCCGTGTTTCCCAAATCGGTCTCAGATTCTCTGAACTTCAAAGAATTCGCAGAATTGCTTGTTCTTATCCGGCTTACCATGAAAAATTGACTCTGCCCCTGGGATCCTGGCCGTTATTTTCTGTCAGGTATGGACTTACAGCCGAAATAACCCGCGTTGTTTCTGCCAGGAAAATGGTTTAGGCTATCTATCCGAGTCGGAGAACAGGCTGACGCGAAAAGCTGTTCTCCCCGTCTGGGAATTTTGGCAGGATTTGCTGCCGTGGAAACTCATACCAGGAACTGACCCAGGGACCGGGGCTCCAAATCACGGGGGCTTTTGGCCTCAGGAGAGTGTAGGGATGCACCGTTCGAGTACCATGGATTTGCAACTTCCGCAGACAACTCATCCGCCGGCACCTCCGGCGTCGCCCCCGGATTTGCTTCCAATACGGACAGTTCCCAGCCCGAGCGAATTGCTCTTGGCTCTGAAACGCCGCTGGCTTCTTGCCGTCAGTCTCGGGCTGGTTGTTGGCGTTTCCGCGGCGGCGGTGGTCTGGATGGTCTTGCCGGCTGGCAAACATCAGGTGCGGGCTCTCATCCAAGTTCTCCCGCAACAGGGTCTGCTTGCTCGAAGTTCGGCGGACCCGGGCTATGAAGCCTTCAAAAAGAATCAGGCCATCTTGCTTCGCACTCGCTTCCTGCTCACCCGGGTGGTCGGCAAACCGAATGTCAGTCAATTGCCAATGATTCAAAACGCCGAAGATCCGGTCAAACTCATTGAAGAGAAAATTCAACTCCGCTGGGAATCCCCAGAAATTCTCGCAATCATGCTGAATGGTGACGACCCGTCGCAACTGAAGATGATTCTCAATACTCTTGTGGCTGAATATCTCGAAGACTCAAAGTCGGATGAATTGAAGCAGCGGGAAGCCCGACTAACTCTGCTCGAATCAACAAAAGCGACGTTGTCAAATCAGATTACGGCCTATGAAAATCATCTTCACAAGCTAAGTCAATGGAGCGGTGCCGGGGAAAATCAAGCCGTTTCAGCGATCCACACCCAGGCCTACTCGCAAAGCCTGGCCGCCGTGATTCGGGAACTTGCCGAGCGAAAACGAGAACTGCAAGCCAAGGAACTCAAACGTGCGGACCTTGAAGCCCGCTTGAAACGGATTGACGATCTTCCCGTGGATTCGGAACAAGTTCGACAACTTGCTCAACAAAACTCTCGGGTTCAGCAAGCCACTGCCCGACTCGTCGCGGCACGCACGGCGTTTGAGAAACTGGCCAATCAGGTCACGAAAGAGCACCCCCTCTATGCTCGCGCTGAAGCGGAAGTGCAACAGCACGAATCGGAAGTGCAAGCAGCCCTCACTCAGGCGCAACCGGAAATCGAAGCCGCCTTCCGTTCGGCAACTCGGCAAGCAATACGGCAAGAAATCGAATCAACATCCGAGCAAATCAAAGAGCTAGGCCGAATCATTGAGACCATTCACGAAGAAAAACGACAGTTGGAAGAACGAATTGCAACTACCAATAAAAGCATCTTGACTAGTCAACTGACGCTGGACGAGCGGAAACCGCTCAAAGATCAACTCGACCTGGTCAACAAGGAATTGTTAACTCTGCGGATGAGTCAGAAAACCGAACCACGCGTGCAAGTTCGCGAGGAGTCGGTCGTGATTCTCAATCAAAATCTGAATCGCAAGCTGATGTTGGCGGGGATGACCGGGATCGGCGGGCTTCTTGGCACGATGCTGCTCGTCGGCTTGCTCGAATGGCGCGTCCGCCGCGTTGCCTCGGTGGATCAGGTGATTAACGATCTCGGTATGCGAGTGATCGGCACGATTCCCGCATTCCCCAGCCATCCGCTTTCTGCGAGCCGTGATTCCGAGCCTGAGGCAGAATGGCGGTTTGTCCTGAACGAATCGGTCAACGCCGCCAGAACGATGCTGTTGCATGCCGCCAAGACGCAGTCGATGCAGGTTTTGATGGTGACAAGTGCGACCCAAGGGGAAGGAAAAACCTCGCTGGCCAGTCAGCTTGCCACCAGCATGGCCACCGCCGGTATGCGGACGTTATTGCTCGATTGCGATCTGCGGAATCCGTCGCTGCATAAACTCTTTGACACGCCGCTGACCCCTGGCTGCTCGGAAGTGCTGCTGCAAGAAGTTGATGTTAGCGATGCCGTTCACCCCACTGGTATCCCCAATTTGTGGCTGATTTCCGCTGGGAAATGTACCAGCCGGGTCATTGCTGCGCTTGTGCAAGGACATCCGGTTGATACCTTGTTCAATCGCTTGCGGGGGCAGTTTGATTTTGTCGTCGTGGATTCATGCCCGATCCTTCCGGTTGCAGACTCGTTGCTGCTCGGGCAGCATGTTGATGGTGTGGTGATCAGTGTCATGCAAGACATCAGCCAGTTACCGAAAGTCGTCACCGCTTCGGAAAAGCTGGTGCAATTGAGTATTCCCTTGCTTGGGGCAGTCGTCAACGGCACCAAGCCCGAAACCCACGCCTACGGGTACAACTATGTCAAGCAATTGCCCGCGTAACCAGGCATCCCGAGGGCCACAAGGATTGCCAGCGACCGTTGCCTGGCTGACCGTTGTCGGAGTGATTCTCGGTCTGGCCGGCCTGGGGGCGATGCATCGGCAGAGCAGCCGCCCACCCGCGACGAAGTCTGTGGCGGACATCGCCGCGAAATTCAACGCTTTGCCCATGCGAATTGCGGGCTGGAGCGGGACGCCGATGACGATTGATGCCAAGCAACTGCGTACCACTGAGGCCCTCGCAAGTCTGTCGCGGAGCTATCACGATGCTCAGCAGGCCGTCGTCGTCTTACTGCTGTACGGTCCGCCCGGACCCCTCGGAGCCCACACTCCAGAGGTCTGCTACCCGGGTAATGGCTACCGTCCACTCGGTGAACCCTACCGCATCGGTGGCGAGGAACTCGGCGGAGAACTCTGGGCGAGCCGTTTTGAATCGCCCGGAATACCCCCCGAGACGGTGGAAGTATTGTGGGCGTGGGGAACCGGAGATCGATGGCTGGCCGCTTCGAACCCCCGTCTCCACTTCGCCGGACTGGCGGGGATTTACAAACTGTATATCACTCGAAAAATTCCACAAGTGGCCGAAGATTCCGGTCCGCCGGCCGCGTTTCTCCAGGCTTTCTTCCGCGAATGTCGAATTCTCCTCGCGGACACACACTCTTGCCAATGATGACTACTGGGATGACTAGCCGATTCCATTCTCACAGACCCCGGGTATTCTACTTTACGCACCGGGTTCCGTTTCCCCCGGATAAAGGCGATCGCATTCGCACATATCATTTGCTTCTCCAACTCGCGGAAAAGGCCAATGTCTGGTTGCTGGCATTGGCGGATGAGCCAGTTACCCCGGCCGTGACCGCGAGACTGGCGGGCTTGTGCGAACAGCTGGCGATTGTGCCGGTGAAGTCAGGCTTACGCTGGTGGCGGGCAGCAGCATCGCTTTTGCTCGGCAATAGTCTCAGTGAGGGTCTGTTCCACGAGCCGCTCGCCGAACGAATCCTGACCCGCTGGCTGGCCGATACCCACTTTTCCGCGTTCCTGGCATCCTCATCCGCAGTGGCTCCTCTCCTGTTGCGTCATCGTTCGAAATTGTCGCCGGGGGGGGCGATCGTCATCGACATGATCGACGTGGATAGCCAGAAATGGCTGGATTATGCCACGAAGACCTGGGGACCGCTGAGATTCTTGTATCGGCTGGAGGGGCAGCGTGTGCGGCAGCTCGAACGGCGGATCGCGCGGGAGGCCGATACCATCGCCGTTGTCAGTCACGCTGAAGCCAGGATTATCGACGAATTCGCGGGGCCAGGCAGGACCACGGTTGCGGAAAACGGCGTGGATCTCGACTATTTTCAGCCATATCCAGCAACGATCCATTCGATTGAGCAGCCGCTCGTTGCTTTTGTCGGCGCCATGGATTACTGGCCGAATGTTGATGCCGTAACATGGTTTGTTGAAAATGTCTGGAGAGATGTCCGATCACGATATCCCGAGACTCGCTTCCGAATTATCGGCCGCAATCCGATCCGAGTGATTCGCTCACTTCACGCTCGTGACGGTATCGAGGTCACAGGAGCCGTGCCTGATGTTCGCCCCGAAATCGCCCCAGCAGCCATCGTGGTTGCGCCGCTTCGGATTGCCCGAGGTGTGCAAAACAAGGTGCTTGAAGCGATGGCTCTCGGCAAAGCCGTTGTTGCTTCACCGCCGGCGCTCAATGCCTTGTCCGTGACACCAGGGCGAGAGGTGTTGCGGGCAGAATCCGCATCCGATTGGCTGAACGCCATCTGTCATCTTCTCGATTCCCCAAGCCGCCGGCGAGAACTCGGGGATACCGCCCGTGCTTATGTGGAACGGCATCATCACTGGAATGAGTGTTTGGCTCCTCTGGTGAACGCGGGAATTCCTCAGGAAAAACAAGAATTACTCCTGAAGTAACTGGATCGACGTATGCTCCAGCTGGTAGTATCATCAGACAAACGAAGAGCAGAACGACTGAGCATCGACAACGAGCTCGGGATAAAAACCCCCGTGGTACTCGATGCTCGGGTTGTCACCGGTTCTGGCGGCGGCCCTGACAAAACGATATTGAATTCGCCACGGTTTCTCGAACCGCTTGGTTATCGGATGTTCTGTGCTTATTTGACACCGCCGGATGATCCCGGTTATTCCGAAATCATTCGCAAAGCAGAACAGTACTCGGCACCACTGATCACCATTCCGGATCGTGGCCCGTGGGATTGGCAGGTCGTGCGTCGATTGCGAAGGCTTTGTCAAGCCAAGCAAGTGACCATCTGGCACGGTCACGATTACAAATCGAACTTGCTGGGGTTGCTGCTGCGGCGGTTTCATCCGATGCGGTTGGTGACCACGGTTCATGGCTGGGTTCGGCACACACGACGGACCCCGCTCTACTATCGGTTGGATCGCTGGTGCTTACCCCGTTATGAACGAGTCTTTTGCGTCTCCGAAGATTTGCAGGCAGAGTGTCTCGCCGCGGGAGTCGCGCCCGAACGCTGTGAATTGCTCGAAAATGCGATCGACGTTTCCGAGTACAAACGTCAGCGGACAATCACGGAAGCCAAGACCCTGCTTGGCTTGCCCACCTCGGGGAAGCTGATTGGTAGTGTCGGTCGACTGTCAGCGGAAAAAGGCTTCGAGAACCTGATCCGTGCCCTGGCAGACTTGTTAACGAGGGGCCACGATCTGCACTTGCTGATCGTCGGGGAAGGCGACGATCGGCCACGGCTGGAGTCCATGCTGGCTACCTTGCAACTGCAGTCGCGGGTTCACCTGGTCGGCTGGCAGGCCGATGTCCGGCCGTATTTCGAGGCAATGGATATTTTTGCCCTGAGCAGTCTCCGGGAGGGTTTGCCCAACGTGGTGCTGGAAGCGATGGCCCTCGGTGTCCCGGTCGTGGCGACCCGAGTTGCTGGTGTGCCCCGCCTGCTCAGCCAGGGTCGAATCGGCTCGCTGGTGGAACCCGGTGATATCCGGGGGCTGGCCGAAGCAATCCAAGAATTGCTGCGTAACCCGGGCTTGCGGGCGGAATACGCCACCTCGGGTCGGGAGACGATCCATTCTCGCTACAGCTTTAGCCGACGCATACAGCGATTAGCCCAGGCTTACGATCGACTGCTCCGGGATCCTCTTTGCCACTGACTTGATACGGAATCATCATGCCCAGGATCCGCTTGAAGCCCGGAAATCTGCCTCGTCACGCTTCACGCTGTCGTGACGATTTCGAGTTCTCTGATGTCCAACCTCGGGTTCGTGTGCATGCAGACCGTGGTGTGGATCAGCAGGTGACCACACTGGCACCCTTTGCCATGAGTCGTACGCCGGCACCTCTTTCGCGGCATCCGGCCTGGTTGCTGATCCTGCGGGATGCTTTCCGGCACCAAGTATTTCTTTTGGAAGCCAGGCAACAGGGCCGCACGACTGGTTTGTTACCTTTGGCTGCCGTCCGGAGCCGACTTTTTGGCCGCTTTCTCGTCAGTCTTCCCTACCTGAATAGTAACGGGATTATTGCAGAATCGCCGGCTGCCGCCGAGGCTCTCCTGAGTCAGGCTGTCAAACTCGCCGACGAACTGGGCGTCCGCTATTTGGAACTTCGGCATGAAACCCCGACAATGCACCCGGCAATCAACGCACAACTCAGCAGCAAGGTTCACATGCGCCTGCGGTTACCTGGCAGTCCGGAAGAATTGTGGAAACAACTCGATGCCAAGGTTCGCAATCAGGTCCGCAAAGCGGAAAAGCAATCGTTCGAGTTGGCTTGGGGGGGTGCCGAGCTGCTGGACCCGTTTTATGCCGTCTTAAGTGAGAACATGCGGGATCTGGGAACTCCGGTGTATGGGAAAAACTTGTTCCTGAGGATTTTGCACGAGTTCCCGGGTGATGCGGAATTGTGTGTGCTCCATTTGCAGAAAAAACCGGTGGCCGCGGCCTTGCTGCTGCATGGTTCAGGAACAACGGAAGTGCCGACGGCCTCATCGCTGCGGGCATACAACTCGAGTTGTGCCAACATGCTCATGTACCGCCATCTCTTGGATCGGGCGATCCTCCGCGGGCAATCGCTGTTTGACTTCGGCCGTTCGACCATCGACAGCGGAACCCACCGGTTCAAAAAACAGTGGGGAGCAGAAGCCTTCCCGGCTCATTGGCAATATCACGTCCGGGTGGGAGATGTTGGGGAAATGCGGCCGGATCATCCCCGTTATGCCTGGATGATCAAACTTTGGCAACACCTACCCGTACGCTGGACTCAAATCATCGGTCCACGAATTGTCCGTGGGATTCCCTGAACCGATCCCATAGTGTTACAGAATCAAACATCGAAATATCTCTTGACGTCACATCAATCCACGTTTATAGTACTATTACTCTCCATGATTTCTCAAGCTATTAAACTCGTGGTTGCTCGGGGTGTCTGATGCCCTTTGCCCAACTCGTGCGCGTGGCGAGTGTTGTCAGTTTATGCTTCGTAATGATCTCCGGATGTGAGTTCTCCTCCCCGAAACGCAATGCTGTGACAGGGCAAGTCAAGTATAAGGGTGAACCGATCACGGATGGCGTCATCACCTTTATTCCCGATGATCCAGCGTTGAAGGCCACAGGCGGCTCCACCATCAAAGATGGGAAATTCGAAATCCGGAAAAATGTCGGCCTTCCTGCCGGTCAATATAAGGTATCGATTAATTACCCGGATCCGAAACGACGGGTTCCGATCCAAGAAGGGGACGCTCCTGGAGAAAGTCGAGAAGTTCCCGATCTCCTCCCTCCCAAATACAATCGCGAGACAATCCTTCGCGCTGAGATAAAATCGGACGCGCCGAACGAACTCACCTTTGATCTTGATTAAACTCTCCTTCGGGGAAATCCCCGATTTTAATTTGTGTTCAGTCGATAATGAATCGCCATTGTTAATTCGTGGGAGGGCTATTTCATGAGACGTCGAAATGCTTTTACACTCATCGAACTCTTGGTCGTCATCGCAATTATTGCCATTTTAATCGGATTGTTGCTTCCAGCCGTGCAAAAAGTTCGCGAGGCGGCTGATCGCACCAAATGTGCCAACAACCTGAAACAACTCGGCCTAGGGATGCATAACTATCACGATAGCTACGGGCATTTGATGCCAATCATGGGCCCAAGTGGTTGTTGCTGGGGAACTTGGACGGTTCTCATGTTGCCGTTTATCGAACAAGACTCGGCCTACCGGCTCTATCAGAACTGGGGTGGTTCCGACACCGTCAATTCGAATTTCCCGGCCCCTGGAGTTCCCGGCAGTTTTCCTCGTTACGGGAGTGCTCCCAATACCACCAATGTGACAGCACGACGCTATGCCACCTACACTTGCCCAAGCGACCAGGACAATGCTCCGTTTTCTGGAATTACCAATATGAATTATGTGATGAATGCAGGAACTGGCGGGACGTACCGTACGACACCAAACGGTGCCGTGCCAGGAGTTCCCATCCTCGCCGGCATGGGCGATGGCGGTGACAGGAATCGGAGGATCAGACTCTCCAATGTCAAGGATGGATTGAGCAATACCCTGATGTTTATGGAAGTTCGCCAAGGGCAAGGCTCGGACTTGCGTGGTTTCGCCTGGTGGGGAGACGCCTCAGGGGCGAGTACCCATTTCCCACCTAATACCACGACCCCCGATCAGATTTACACACCTGGCTATTGCAACAACCAACCGGACCAGGGCATGCCTTGCACGGGCACCGGTGGCGGGGTCTTCTACTCTCGCAGTCAGCATCCCGGCGGTGTCAATTGTTGTCTGGGTGACGGCAGCACCCGATTTGTTCGTGATTCAGTTGATCCGGACACTTGGCGATACCTGGGGCCAATCAATGATGGTCGGGTGATTAAGCTCGACTAAATCGCCATCACAATCCGGCATCATCTTCGACTCAGCCCCAAGGAAAAATCTGGGGCTGTTTTTGCTGTAAGATTCCCCGAAAGCAGAATTTGCTTGGCAAAATCCCCGAGAATTCCGAGACTGGTGGTAAAGGGAATCCTCCCCATGAGGGCCTTCCGGGCTCCTTGAATCAGCCTGCCGTGTGAGTGACCATCTTGCTGCCTGAATCGCCGCTGACGTTGCACTATCTGTTTTCATTATTTCCGGATCAAAGCGATGAACCGACGATAGTGATGCGGTCCGATTCCGAGATTCCGCAGCCGTATCGCCGATTGCTGGTGCACACCCACCATATGACCGTGACCGTGGAAGAGTTTTATCAGCAGACGGTCGATGTGAAAGTCTTGGAATGTCAGCAACACGGAAACGATTATGCTCGGAAAATTCTGCTGACACTCCAGGGGAGCGGCCGCGTGGTTCAATTTGGAATTGTGCGAATCGATTTGAGCGTGTTAACGGACCCGGTTCGTCAAGAAATCGAAGCCGGCCGCACCCCGCTGGGTCGGGTGTTGATTGAGCACGGGGTTCTGCGGACAGTGCAACCCGTCGGCTATTTCGAAGCAATTTTATCATCGGCGATGTTGCACTGGTTTGGCTTATCGGAACCGAGAATCACCTACGGTCGGATCGGTGTGATTTCGACAGATGGTCACCCGGCGATTCAAGTCGCTGAGATTCTGGCACCAATCGAGATGATTTAGCCATCTCGTTTATGAACGACAGAGATGGCAGATGGAAATTTTACTGACCGATCGCCAGGATGTCTGGGTTGCGAGTGTTGTTCAAATGCGTGCGCTACAATTTCAACACAATTTCCATGAGAAACCGACCCGGCTCGTGGATCGCTAGATCCCTCGAACCACGACCGTAACATCCAGTTGTCGGCTGCCGCGTTCGATGCGTAAAACGACTTCTTGCCCGACCGTCAGTCCAGCAACAATCTGGGCGAACTCTTGATTGCTATTCACTTCCACGCCGTTGATGGCCAGGATCAAGTCGCCAGGTTTCAGGTGGCCAGTGATTGGGTCAGGTGTCAGGCCACGAAGTCCCGCTTGGGCGGCGGGGCCGTTGGGATCGACCTGTTCGATCATGACACCAGCGGGGAATCCCGCTCGGCGGAGTCGTCGGAGGTCGACGAGGCGGATTCCGAGGTCGGGTTGTAAGATTCGGCCACGTTTGATCAGTTCGGTGACAACAGGGTTGACGATATCGACGGGGATGGCGAAGCCGATGCCGACATTGCCACCGGAGGGGGTGGCGATGGCGGTGTTGACGCCGATGAGCCGGCCGGCTCGATCCAAGAGCGGTCCGCCACTGTTGCCGGGATTGATGGCAGCGTCGGTTTGAATGACACCGGAAATGGGTCGATCTCCTGGCGAATCGATTTCTCGATCAAGCGCGGAGACGATTCCAGTCGTCATGGTTAAGCTAAGGCCAAACGGATTGCCGATGGCGTAGACTTTGCGACCGACCTCGAGATCGCTGGAAGTGCCGAGGTTGATTGGCTGCAAGCGACTCTTGGGAGCCGCAATTTGAATAACGGCAAGATCATAATTCGGAGCGATGCCGACGAGCCGAGCATCCCAGGCAGAGCGATCGGCGAGAACGACACGGACCGTCAGGTTGGATTCGAGCGCGGAGCGGATGACGTGAAAGTTGGTGACGATTCGGCCCTGGTCGTCCCAGATGAATCCGGAACCGGTGCCGGTTTGATGTTCTTGCAGTCGCATATCGAAGCGTCGAACCAGGGCGATGGTATCGACATTGACGACGCTGGCTTTTGCCGTTTTGAACACTTCGATGGCTTCGCGTTCGCTGGCATCGGGGGGTTCGGCGGGAGTGGTTTTGCGTTCGACGACGTTTGGATCGTGCACAGGCCCTTGTGGTGGAGCTCCGACTCCTGGAAACAAGATGCGGAGGAGAACCACGCCGAGAATTAAGCCAATTAAAACCGCTACTAACAGCGGGACGGCGTTTGTGGGCTCGGCACTGGGGCGAGTTCGTTGATCGGGATTCCAGCGTGGATATCCTTCCGTGGGCTCGAAGCTCATGGTGCTGTCTTTCTCCCGCGATCACTCGTGGTTGTAGTGAAGCGATCGTTATTGGACGAACAAGTCACAGAGTCAACGTCTCATTTTGGTCACAAAAGCCTAGATGGCTGGGATAGTGTCGTTGTATTTTACTGATAGCTAAACTTCAGTTGATCTTCATCAGGGTCATAATCCACGGTGACGGTCATGCCATCGCGGACTTGACCTTCGAGGAGTAGCTTGGCGAGAGCAGTTTCCAGTTCTTTTTGTATGGTCCGTTTGAGTGGTCGGGCTCCGTAATTCGGGTCGTAGCCGACTTTGACGATGTGGGTTTTGGCGGCATCACTGAGCGTAAGTTCGATTTTGCGATCCGCGAGCCGTTCGCGGAGTCGACCCAGCTGGATTTCGACAATTTTTTTCAGGTCGTCTTCTTGCAGAGCATGGAAAACGATGATCTCATCAACACGGTTCAGGAATTCAGGTCGGAAGGCACGGCGGAGTTCCGACAGGACGTCGGCTTTCATGCGTTCAAATATCTCGCCAACGTGAGTCCCTTTATACTGAAGAATTTTCTGACTACCGATGTTCGACGTCATGATGATAATAGTGTTTTTAAAATCGACGGTGCGGCCTTGACCGTCGGTCAATCGGCCGTCGTCGAGAACCTGCAAAAGGATGTTGAACACATCTGGGTGAGCTTTTTCGATTTCATCGAAGAGGATGACGGAGTAGGGTCGTCGGCGGACGGCTTCGGTGAGTTGACCGCCCTCTTCGTAGCCGACGTAGCCTGGAGGAGCCCCGAGCAAGCGGGCGACGGCGTGTTTTTCTCCATACTCGGACATGTCGATGCGGATCATGGCTTTTTCATCGTCGAAGAGAAACTCGGCGAGTGCTCGGGCGAGTTCGGTTTTGCCGACGCCGGTGGGTCCGAGGAAAATGAATGAGCCGATCGGGCGATTCGGATCTTTCAATCCGCTGCGAGCGCGCACGACGGCCTCGGCGACGGCGGTGACGGCTTCATCTTGGCCGATGACGCGGCGATGCAGTTCTTGATCGAGGTGCAATAACTTTTCGCGTTCGCCTTCGAGTAACCGGGTAACGGGAACGCCGGTCCAGCGGCTGACGACGGCGGCGATGTCGGATTCAGAGACTTCTTCTTTGAGAAGGCGTTGTCCTTCGGCGGCATCGGCTGACTGTTCCAGGACTTTCAGTTGCTTTTGCAATTCGGGCAATTTGCCATATTTCAGTTCGGCGGCCCGGTTCAAGTCGTAGTTACGTTCGGCTTGCTCGATCTGCAGCTTGATTTGTTCGATTTGTTCACGGACATCGCGGAGTTGTTGCACGGCATTTTTTTCGGTCTGCCAGCGTGCTTTGAGGGCATCGGATTCTTCTTTTAAGTCGGCGAGTTCTTTTTCGAGGCGAGCGAGGCGGTCGCGGCTGGCGGTGTCGGTTTCTTTTCGCAAAGCTTCGCGTTCGATTTCGAGTTGCATGACGCGACGGCTGATTTCATCGAGTTCGGCTGGCATGCTATCAATTTCGGTGCGGAGTTTTGCCGCGGCTTCATCCACCAAGTCGATGGCTTTATCCGGGAGGAAGCGATCGCTGATATAGCGGTTCGAAAGGACGGCGGCGGCCACAAGGGCGTTGTCTTTGATCCGGACGCCGTGGTGCACTTCGTACTTTTCCTTTAATCCGCGGAGGATGGAGATGGTATCCTCGACGCTGGGTTGATCGACGAACACCGGCTGGAAGCGACGTTCGAGGGCGGCATCTTTTTCGATATGTTGGCGGTATTCGTCGAGGGTGGTCGCGCCGATGCAGTGTAATTCGCCCCGGGCAAGCATCGGCTTGAGCAGGTTGCCGGCGTCCATCGCTCCTTCGGCTTTTCCGGCACCGACAACGGTGTGCAATTCATCGATGAAGAGGATGATCTGGCCGTTCGACTCGGTAACTTCTTTAAGGACAGCTTTGAGGCGTTCTTCGAATTCGCCGCGATATTTGGCCCCGGCGATTAAGGCCCCCATGTCGAGGGCGACGACTCTTTTATCTTTGAGTCCTTCGGGAACATCCCCGCGGACGATGCGTTGAGCGAGTCCTTCAACGATGGCGGTTTTGCCGACACCGGGCTCGCCGATCAGCACGGGGTTGTTTTTTGTCCTTCGGGACAGAACCTGGATGACGCGGCGAATCTCTTCGTCGCGGCCGATGACCGGATCGAGTTTGCCACGAGCTGCATACTGAGTGAGATCGCGGCCATATTTTTCAAGGGCTTGGTAAGTTTCTTCCGGGTTTTGCGTTGTCACCCGCTGACTGCCGCGAACTTCTTTTAACGCGGTCAACAGGCGTTCTCGGGTGAGCCCGAATTCACGGAGCAGGTTACCGGCGGTGCCCCGATCGGGGATCATCGCCAATAGCAGATGTTCCACCGACACGTATTCGTCTTTGAGTTGCTTGGCTTCGTCTTCCGCCTGAGCGATCAATTTATTAAACCGGCCCGTCGCGTATTGTGACTCAGGTGCTCCGCTTGGGCCTGTAACTCGCGGGAGTTTTTCCAGTTCGCGTTGCAGTTTGATGGTCAGTGCGTCGGTGGAAACACCGGCTTTTGTCAAGATCGCCGTGGTCAACCCTTTCGGTTGATCGAGCAGGCTCAGGAGCACATGCTCGAGGTCGATCATTTGATGATTCATCCGGGCTGCCAGGGATTGGGATCCTGCCAGTGCTTCCCGGGCTTTTTCGGTGAATCGATTCAGGTCCACGTCGGCTTCTCCGCAAGATGTCGCGATTCGTGTGATTTCTGCCGGCAGGTTTCTCGATATCGAGGAACCTGCCATTTCTTGGACGGGGCAAGCAGGCCAGTGGGTTCAATATCCCAAGAAGTTCTTGAGAACACCGTGCCTGTTCTCGTATGTTACACTCACGGTTTCTTAAGTCCGACACGGATGATCGTCTCGAGAATTCACGGAAGAACGGAACAACGGAAGAAGAAAGGAAGCTCTGATGCCTCGCCGTCTAGCTCTGATTTTATTCCTGTTCGTGCTGAACCCCGGAGTAGGTCTGGGGCAGCTGGATCGTTATGAGTTGGGTCGGCGATTGAAGCAGTTTGAGTCACAGTGGGAGAAAACATCCGCCAAGGAAGAGCGATCTCGAGCGTTGCGACTGCTTCCGGCGGCGACTCGGCAATTTCTGACCTGGCAAAATGCGGCAGCGGCTCGAACCTTGGACGAAGCAACTTGGGCGCTGATTTCTGCGACACCCCCGAGCGTCGCCCAGCAATGGCTGGCTTCACTCGTTGCCATGCCGGAACGTCGAATTGTTGATTCCAAACACGTTGAACTTTTGGTGGAACTTCGGCAATTTTACTCCGTTCCCGCCCCTTCAGATATTTCCGGAACCGTAAACTGGTATCTCGAATCGGAAAAAGATTCGGCTGTCTTCTACCGCGGGACTGCGCGGTTGGACAAGCTGCCGACGCGAGTAAGCTTCACTTTAACGTCAATGCGACCGCTTCCGGAAGGAGATCATCGCTTGAGGATGGTCATCGCTGTCGGCAATGAGTCCACGACCATTGTCCAGACGCTTTCCGTGGTTCACGATCTTAATCCGCGGCTGCAACGGCTTGAAGCGGTCGGGATGGGTGAGTCCTCTCGGCTAGAATGGGCAACATTCGTCAGCCATCGGGAGCGACTGAGAGCCCTGCGAGACGGTGAGGTACTGGAAACCGACACACCGGCGGCACGATTGTTTCGCGAAGCCGAGGCATTTGCTTTTTCATCGGATCAACGTTTTTTCACAACGACTCGCCCGGGGGATTTTTGGCTGACCGTGCCGACAGCGGGTGGGAAACAGCGGACGGCGTGTCGACTTTTTGTGCCCGGGGGTTTGAACCCAGAAAAGCCTGTGCCGATAGTCGTCGCTCTCCATGGCGTGGGCGGGTCTGAAAATCTTTTTTTTGAAGGGTATGGCGCGGGCTGTGTGGTGGCAGAGGCCAAGAAGCGGGGCTGGTTTGTGCTGGCACCGCGGGGAGGTTTGGGAATTTTGACTGGTCCACCGCCGATCTTGGAGATCATGGAACAACTGACGGAGCGTTATCCGATTGATCGAGGAAAAATCGTTCTTGTCGGTCATTCGCTGGGAGCCGCCCAAGTCGTGGACTTGGTGCAAAAAGGCCCGGAAAATTACGCTGCTGCCGCGGTGCTGGGGGGCGGTGGCCGAGTTCGAACCGTCGAGGCGTTCCGTAGGGTGCCCACGTTGATCGCTGTCGGATCGGCGGATTTCGCCGGCAACGCTGCTAAAAAGCTTTATCGCGACTTGTCGTCTTCATCCGGGGTACCCGTCGAGTATCGCGAATATCCGGAGATTGAACATTTGGTCATTGTGCGGGCCGCCGTGAGCGATGTCTTTAACCATTATGACAATCTAATGACACGGAAACGATAGTTCCTCTGTTCAGAAGAGAAATGCTCGGTTAAATTGAATGATAAGCTGATGGATTGCTGAGAAATCCCCGGAATCCTGGCCGATTGAACCTCTTACAAGATCCCTACGAGACTCTCTCATGCGACAGTGGCTGATGATGTTCGTTTTTGGAATCGGGCAAACGTGGACTGTTGCCGCGATGGAAACTTCGGACGCCTTGAAATCCTTGGCGGGGGAGTACTCGATTCAAGCCATCGAGCGGGCGGGAAAAGCTGCACCTGCGGATGTGATCGCCGCGTATGAGGGAGTCACGATTCAGGGTGATACCATAACGCTCAAAATTAAAGGGGAAAAGAAAGTCGCGAAGCTGAAACTGGACCCCAACAAGATGCCGCCGACGGTGGATTTGATTCCCAGCGATGGACCCGATCAGGGCAAATCGTTGCCCGGGATTTACAAGCTGGAAAAAGATTCATTGACCATTGTGCTCGGTAAGGCCGGACAAGAACGGCCGAAGGATTTTTCCGCAGTGGGGGAGGAGGAAACAAAAGTCGTTCTTCAACGCAAGGGTTCTTGAGTTCGCACTTGGACTTTCCTTGCCAGCTTGACTTGGGATACTCTGGAGCCTGCGTGATTAACCCAGTTGAATCCTGTGTGCGGATGGATCGTGGTTCCGAGACTCCGGGGTGACAAGCGAGATGGAAGAATTTCTGACACAAGTTTGGCAAATCCTGTCACAGATTATTTTGAATTTGACAAACCCGGACGCTTGGAGAGTAGTGCTCGCCCGGCCCGAGGTCTTTTGGGCTGCTTTCGTCGCGGTCAATTTGATCGTCTTCACCGAGACCGGCTTGCTTGTCGGCTTTTTTCTCCCCGGCGATTCGCTGCTGGTGACCTTAGGGATTGTCGCGCAAGGCGTCGGCTGGGATTCGCAACTAGTGACAGTCCTGGTCGCGTCGTTATGCCTGGCCGCCGTGGTGGGTGATAGTGTCGGGTACTGGATCGGATTCAAAGCCGGTCCGCGATTATTTCAGCGGGATGAATCGCGGTTTTTTGCCAAGAAACATTTGCTGGCAGCGCAAGACTTTTACATCCGGCACGGCGGAAAAACGATCATCATCGCTCGGTTCATGCCATTTTTACGAACCTTTGCTCCGGTGGTCGCGGGCATCGGTCGGATGGAATATCGGCGATTTCTCGCCTTCAACATCGTCGGCGGTGTTGCCTGGATTTTGAGCATGTTCCTGCTCGGTTACACCTTGCATTTGTGGCTCGACCCGCTGCTTAGACCGCTCTTTGGCCAACAATTCCGCGTAGAAAAGCAAATCGACAAGGTTATCATCATCATTGTCGGGTTGTCGGTGGCACCGATGATTTATAAAGCGGGGCGATCGTGGCTGATGGCACGCCGGACACCGCGTCTGGTTCAGAGTGTCACACCGATGCCTTGAAAAATTCTTTTGCGGGAATGATTGCGATGTCGATCGATCCGCTCGCGGACCATCTCAAATCCGAGTTGGCCAATCTGAAACAAGCGGGGCTCTACAAATCAGAGCGGCAGATTGCTACGCCGCAGCAGCCAGTGATTAACGTGGGCGGCCGCTCGGTCATCAATTTTTGTGCGAATAATTATCTCGGATTGGCGAATCATCCGGACATTGTTGCCGCGGCGCGGGACGGGCTGGAGCACTGGGGATATGGGCTGTCCTCGGTGCGATTCATTTGTGGTACCCAGCAACTTCACATCGAGGCAGAGTCACGGATTGCCCAGTATTTCGGCAAAGACGCAGCGATTTTGTATATCTCGTGTTTCGATGCGAATGGTGGGCTTTTTGAACCGTTGCTCGGTGAACAGGATGCGATCCTTTCGGATGAATTGAATCACGCCAGCATCATCGACGGTATCCGGCTGTGCAAGGCCCGACGATTTCGCTACCAGCACAACAATCTCGATGATCTCCGGGCCAAATTGACCGAGGCGGCCGGCTGCCGATTCAAGCTGATTTTCACCGACAGCGTCTTCAGCATGGATGGCGATTTGGCGCGACTGCCGGAAATCTGCGAGTTGGCAGATCAATTCGGTGCCGCGGTGGGCATTGACGATTGCCACGGCACGGGGCATCTGGGGCCGACGGGCCGAGGTGCGGCGGAAGAACTGGGAGTCCTGGATCGGATCGACATCATCACCGGGACTCTGGGTAAGACTCTCGGCGGCGGTGCCGGAGGCTTCACCGTAAGCCGGGCCGAGGTGATTGACTGGTTACGGAACCGAAGCCGGCCGTATTTGTTCAGTAATTCTGTTCCACCGGCTTTGGTGGCTGCTGGGATGAAAGCGTTAGAGCTTGCCGGCAACGCGCGGGAGCTTCGCGAGCGATTGCGGGTCAATACGAAACAGTTGCGTCAGGGGCTGGAATCGGCCGGTTTTACGATTAAACCGGGGCCGACCCCGATTCTCCCGGTGATGCTTGGCGAGGCCGCATTAGCGAAAACGATGGCCGACCGCCTCCTGGACCGTGGGATTTACGTCATTGGCTTTAGCTATCCGGTGGTGCCGCAAGGCCAAGCCCGTATTCGAATTCAAGTCTCAGCCGCCCACACGCCTGAACAAATTGAAGAAGCAATCATCCAGTTCACAGCGGTCGGCCAGGAACTAGGGGTAATTCAGTAAGTCTGAATCCGCGGGGTGAAGTTTTTCACATCCTGGCGGCCAAGCCTTTTAGCGCTCCGATTTAGCCGATCAGGCAAAAATTTCCTTCGCCACGCGGCCGTAGACATCGGTCAGGCGGAAGTCTCGACCCGCGTAACGGTAAGTTAATTTCTCATGATCGAGGCCGAGAAGCCAGAGAATGGTGGCATGGAGATCATGCATGTGCAGTTTATGTTGCACGGCGAAGTAGCCGAAATCGTCGGTGGCCCCGAAGGCGAAGCCGCCTTTGACTCCGCCGCCAGCGAGCCACATGGTGAATCCTTGCGGATTATGGTCGCGGCCGTCTTTCCCCTGAGCGACCGGCGTTCGTCCGAATTCGCCGCCCCAAAGAATCAGGGTATCATTGAGCAATCCGCGTGATTTCAGATCCGTCAGCAGCGCGGCGATTGGCTGATCGACTTCCAGTGCGTTCTTTTCGTGTTGCTTCAAGTTGCCGTGCTGATCCCACTTGAAGCTATGCGAAACCTGGATGAATCGAACTCCAGCCTCGGCGAAACGGCGGGCCATCAGGCACTGACGGCCGAAATCGTCCGTCGGCTGCTGACCGACGCCGTATAACTTGAGGGTCTCGGTCGATTCGGAACTTAAGTCGCAGATGTCGGGCACGGCGGATTGCATCCGGAAGGCGAGTTCAAAGGATTCAATCACGGCATCGATCCGATCATCATTTGCAGAACGAGCCTGATGCTGAGCGTTTAAGGCTTGCAAAAAGTCAAGTTGCCGACGCTGGAGATCTCGGGGAATTTCTTGATTGGCAATATTTTTGATGGTCGCGGAGGAAGCAGGTGTTCCGGCGGCACCGACGGCGGTGCCTTGATAGACGGCCGGAAGGAAGGCGTTGCCGTAATTGAGCGCGCCGCCGTGGCCGCGAGTGGGGCAGATCGTTACGAAACCCGGCAAATTTTGATTTTCCGTTCCGAGACCGTAGGTAATCCACGCACCCATGCTCGGCCGGGTGAGCAACTGCGCCCCCGTGTGCAGTTGAAGGACAGCCTGGCCGTGACTTTGCCCGTCGGTATGCATTCCGTTGAGGATGCAAAGATCGTCGATGTGTTTGGCCACATTCGGGAACAATTCGCTGACCCAGTGCCCACATTCTCCGTATTGCTGGAATTTCCAGGGTGACTTCAGCAATTTGCGGCCAGTCCCGCTGCTGACACCGCTGGCCGGTTTGAAAGGTAAGTCATCACCGTCATATTTCGCCAGCAGCGGCTTGTAATCAAATGTGTCTACCTGCGATGGGCCGCCATGCATGAACAAGAAGATCACCCGTTTGGCCCGTGCGGGGTGATGGCCAGGCTTGGGGGCAAGCGGATGCGTCGCCTGGGAATCGGCCAGGGCTTGTTCGCTGGCAAGCCCGGCCAGTGCCAGGTAGCCGAAGCCGGCCGAAGCGGTTTGCAGCATTTGCCGGCGAGAAAGCAATGGCATCATGGAATCGACTCCGAAGCAGGGTTAGCAAATGGTGTGAACATCATCATGGCGGCGAAGTCCGGAGGGCGTGAATGAAGCCGCCGA
>Ga0209017_10000971_pt1 | contig 24387 bp, 17 predicted proteins | sample YNPBryunderm2012_FD_185812 | JGI IMG/M metagenome (GOLD analysis project Ga0209017, IMG submission 185812) | Anoxygenic and chlorotrophic microbial mat microbial communities from Yellowstone National Park, USA - YNP Bryant MS undermat 2012... ...
TTGGAAACACTGGAGTCTTGGAACGCGCCGAATGCCGCCGACGCGCTCGACCAAACGGCGCTGGGTCCTTGCGTGCTGCTCGACCCTCGGCAACGTCCCGGATTGGCCGACCTTGCCCGCGAACTGGGGGCGACTTGGGTGGGGGTGGGGTTCGTAGCTCCCGAACGAGTCGCTCAGTTGATTCGATTTTGGGCCACGCGGGCGAGTTCGATGGACCGGACGATTCCCTTGGGACCTAGCCCCGAAGGCGATTTGGGGGGGTTCGACCCACCCGACCTCGACCCGTCATTGGCCTGTGCGCTCGACTGGCCACCCCACTGAGCATGCCAGCCCCTGGCCGCTCGGCTCGATTCCGACCAAAATGATAAACATGATGGAGAACCGCTCGAGTTTTCTCCTGGCTTGGATTGGCGTTTGAAGGGACCGCGCGTCATGGCCACCGCCACGTTGACCGAACAGGATGTTTTGAAGGCACTCAAAGGAGTCAAAGACCCCGACCTGGGCCGCGACCTGGTCGATCTGGGAATGATCCGCGACGTCCAAATCGGCGCGGGGACCGTCGCGCTGGCGGTCAACCTGACGACGCCGGCCTGTCCCATGAAGGCCAAGATCGAAAGCGACGTGCGCGCCGCCCTGACCGCCAACCTCGGGGATCATTTGACCTATCACATCAAAATGACTGCCGAGGTGCGCGGCAAGGGAGTCCAGGAAAAAGGAGATATTCCGGGCGTCAAAAACGTCATCGCGGTCGGCTCGGGCAAGGGGGGAGTTGGCAAATCGACGATGGCCGCGGCGATCGCCTATGGCCTGTCTAATTATGGCTCGCGGGTCGGTCTGCTGGACGCTGACATCTACGGGCCGTCGATCCCCACGCTCGTTGGCGTCAAGGGACGGCCTTTCATCCGGGGCGATAAGGTCGAGCCGCTGGAGGCCGACGGCCTGAAACTCATGTCGATCGGCTTCCTGATCGAGCCGGACCAGGCGGTGGTGGCCCGCGGGCCGATCATTCATCAATATGTCACCCAGTTTCTCCACCAGGTCAATTGGGGCGAACTCGACTATCTGGTGATCGACCTGCCGCCTGGCACCGGCGACGTACCGCTGACGCTGGCCCAGGCGCTGCCGTTGACTGGCGCGGTCGTCGTCTGCACCCCCCAGGAGGTCGCGCTGGCCGACGCGGTGCGGGCCGTCGCCATGTTCCGCAAGCTCAACGTTCCTCTGCTGGGCTTGGTCGAGAATATGAGCTATTACGTGGAAAGCGACGGGAAACGGGTTTACCTCTTTGGACGCGAAGGCGCGCGCCGCAAGGCCGAGGAGCTCAGCGTCCCATTCCTCGGGGAAGTCCCTCTGCACATCAGTTTACGCGAGAAGGGGGACGAGGGGCGATTCCGCGAGGTTTTTGCCGAGGAGGCTCCGTCACGCGACCATTTGTTGCGGGTCGTGGAGCAACTGGCCGCTCAGATCAGCATCCAGAACCATAAGAAACCCAAGCTGCCCAAGCTGGAGATTCTGGGTTGAACGAACTGGCCCGAGGTCGGACGGCGGAAGTTACGAATGCGTCCCCTCGGGGGCCGGAACGGTTGCCGGTTCCCGAGGCGGACGACCCGACCTGGACCGCCTTTCGCAACCATTGGGCGGTCGCGGTGGCCGACGTCGGTTGGTTCACCACCGACCACCTTTTCCGCGAGGCCGCCGCGTTGGGGATTCCCGCGCTGTTGCTCACCTGCCTCGACTGGCGCAACGCCCTTAATCGGGGTTACTCCCCCCGTCGTTTTCTGACCAGTCCCGTCGGTTGGGGACGCGGCGAGCAAACCCGCGCAGATGGTCCCGATGGTCCCTGGCGTCGGGAGCTGATCCTGCCGCCTGGCTGGATGAAACGGTTCCCCACCCTGGGGATGCGGCCGATTGCCTGGACCATCGGCGCTTGGAAGCGTCGGATCGCTCCTCAACGACGTTTGGCTCTGGTGATCACCTATCCGCACTATTTGATCCTGCGCGACGCGCTGGGGTCGTTGGTGGCGGGGTTGGTTTACTACGGTGTGGATGATTATCGACTCTACTGGCCGGGTGCGGCGGCGGCGCTTGAGGGTTTGGAACGGCGGGCGGTCGCCGAAAGCGACCTAGTGGCGGGTGCCTCAGCGGCGTTGGCGGAGCGTTTGGCCGGGTATTCGCCGTCGGAAGCCGATCGAGGGCGGGTCATCCATTTGCCTCATGGTCATCCATCGCGGTGGGGTCAGGGTGAAGCGTCAGCCGGAGCGGCGGTTCCCAAAGCGTTGGCTGGATTACCGCGTCCCTGGATTGGTCTGGTGGGGACGTTAGGGGATCGGGTCGATTGGTCCCTGCTGGAGCGTTTGGCCGACGAGTTCGCGGGCGGTTCGCTGATTCTCGTGGGACGGATCGACGACGACCACGCCTCGGCACCCTGGCGGGTCGCCCGTAGGCGGTTGCTGGCGCGGAGCAATGTGCATCCACTGGGCTGGCAGGAGCAATCTGAAGTGGCCGCGCTCAACGCCGCCTTCGATGTGGGACTGATTCCTTATCGGCTTGACGATCCCTTCAACCAGGCGTGTTGTCCCACCAAGCTGCTGGATGGTCTGGGGTCGGGGCGTCCTCTGGTGGCCACTGCGCTTCCAGAGTGCCAACGTCACGCCGGCCTCATCGGCTTGGCCCGCGACGCCGAGGAGTTTATCGCGGAGGTTCGCCGAGCCCTGGAGGAAGATTCCCCCAAAGCGCGAGCCGCGCGTTTGGAGCGCGCGGCGGATTGGAGCTGCCGCCGTCAGTTGCTCCGTCTGTTAGGGGCCCTGGCCAAGCAAGTCGAGGCCAACCGCCCGACGCTGGCTGACGATCGCCTGGCGGGATAGGATGACACGGAGTTGGGATCGGCTCGGTTTGATCGGCTGATCGAGTTGACCGGGTGAGAACCTGCCGAAAACGTCCACAGCGCGTCCCCACACCAATGGAACACCCTCATGGATTTCACCGCGAGAACACCTTATGATCTCAACTTCTATCTTTGGGGCTATCCGGTCCGGGTCAACCCGTTCTTCTGGATCATCATGGCCTGCATCGGCTTTCGCCCCGGCGATCTCCAATTTATGGCGATCTTCGCGTTGGGGGCATTTGTGTCAATCCTCCTGCACGAATTCGGGCACGGCCTGGTGGCGAAAGCGATGGGATGTCGGCCGGTGGGGATTTTGCTTTACGGCATGGGCGGTCTGTGCTATTACGAGCCACGGCGTCACCTGGCGCGTTGGGAAGAGATCGTGATCAGCCTGGCCGGTCCCTTCACCAACTTCGCCCTGTTCGGCCTGGTCTGGCTGATCTATCAGCCTCTGATTCCCTTCAAGGAAGCAACACCGCTCAATCTCATCCTTATTGATTTTTACAACGTGATGTTCTTCGTCAATGTGTTCTGGGGGATCATCAACCTGTTTCCGATTCTGCCGCTGGACGGCGGGCGGGTGATGTTCAACCTTTTGCGCTACGTCAACCCTCTCAGGGCGTTGGAGTGGGCGGCCCTGGTGTCGATCGGATTGGTGTTGATCCTGGGGATTCTCTACATCCAAACGTTTGGTTCCGGACTCAACCTCGTCCTCTTGGCCTTCCTGCTCTTCGCCAACGTGCAAACCTATCAGATGAGCCGCTCGCAATATTCGTGACACTGCGAGTTCTGACAAAGGTAGGTGTCGCAAGGACGGAAAACCTTGTCAGGCAAGTCAACCAGATCTCCATCATCGACCCTGCCCGCTTGATCTCCTCTCCTCTTTACTGAGCGGCTGAGAGTGAGCCTCCGGGACTGCCCCGAATTGCCACGCCGAAGGGCAGGGGGCGGGCGGCCACCGCGAACCCACGTTCGTGCAGGTGGTTGCGAACGGTTCGATACAAGGCGAACCCCCGGGGGTCCACCCAGATGGTCACCGCGGCGGTCCGTGGATCGTAAGCGCGGACTGCGCGGCCGAAGTCGCTGGCGGGATTGAGGGCGGTTTCCCAGGTCTCGCCCCTCAGTTCGGAAATCGGCACAGCCTCCCAGCCCAGCAAGGTGAACTGGGTCACTCCCGCAAGGGAGTTCATCATGGGATTGGTGGACTTCGACTCCGGCTCAAGGCGGTAACGCAACTTGAACCAACCTATCGGACCCACTTCTGACTCGAAGGCACGGGGAACAGACATCCGACTCAAACACTGACGCGCGTCTTGCTTAAGCAGGTCAAGCAACGAGGTGAGTGGTAGAACGCTGATTCGACCCTGAGCGATTTCCAAGTGTAGCTCCTCGCCCTGGGTGGGTTGTGCGAAGGGATTGCGGATCTCTAGTGGAATGGGTTGGGGGGCAGGAATCCGCGCTAAGGCCGCCGCGTCAAGCGTCAATTCGCGTTCCTGGCCCCGAAGCTGCTCCAAAATCATGTCCCCGCGACGCACCCGTGCGGTCCACTCTTGGACAACAACGTCCAAAGGGTCGGGTTGGGATGATGATCGGCTCTCGCTTGAGCTGCACCAATGATTCCAGAGCTTCAAGGCGGTTTGAGTCGCGCGATCGGTCCACTGGCGACGCTCCAATGTCAGACGTTTGGCGATTGCTTGAGATTCCTCCCAAGCGCGACGCATCCGTTCCCGATCCACCGAGTCGATCGCTTGGTCTGATGTCAGCGCTTTAATTGTGTTGATTTCTGGTTCGGTTGGGTTGGTTGAAGTGAATTTGTGGGCCTTGAAACCGATCTCCTCCTGATCGCGCTGTGGTTCAAGGCCGGCTTGGTTGTCCATCCTCCAGGACGGGACGGTGACTGCTTCGGCAATCGTCGGGGAGGTGGTCTTGATGGGTTCCAACCAGAGAAGCCGCCAACCGATCCATGAGAGGATCACCACGAGGAGGATTGTGGTGGCGATGCTAGCCAAAGGATGAGGTGACGCTATTTTTACCTGTGAACGAGCAGGTTGAGTCTTGGGTTTGGGAACCATCTCGGCGCTCCTCGAAATCGACGACATGACGCGGATCGGGTAGGATCACTTCGATCAAGACGACGATCGATGTATGCAGAGGCGAATCGAAGCGCCCTTGTCGCGCAAAACGTGGGCGGCCTCACCAGTCGCGGCGGGCAAAGGGCGGGTCGGGCGGAGCGACTCGAAGAGTGACGGGCCAAGCGAGTCCCGAGAGCGCGACTTTGCCGCGAATGAGCTGGTAAGTCTCATGGCCGTCGGCCTGCACCAGAATGGTCAGTTCGGGACGGAGAATCACTTCAGGGTCTTCGACAAGCTGACTGACCCGCACCAGGTTTTGGAGATGATCGAGCCAGCGTGTGTCGGCGGTCGCCAGGGTCGCGCGGGTCAGGCGAAGACCACCGGGGTGAACAATCATCCCCCTTTCTCCGCATGTGAGGGTTATCTCAAATGGCCGGACGATAAGACCTTGATTCGCTACCGCTTCCGGGTTCACCGCGTCTTCGGATGACGCGCCTCGTTGGTTGGCACCACCATCCTTGGCGTCATTGGCACTGTCGTCATTGATTCGTGTCAATCGGGTCAGGGACCCCACCTGGTCCTCGGCCGGGTTCGTCAACTCCGAACCCGTAGGGGTGCGGGAACCCTCCAAACCGAAGCGTCTCGTGGCGTCTGGTTTTGATCCGGGACGGGCCGAGGTGAGTCGGGACCCCGCCACGACGGTTGACGACGAGTCGCCCGATAAACGTCTGTTGTTCTTCAAAAGATTAAGGTCAATGAACCCTTCGTCTCGTGTCAGCTCAGGGCCTGATCCTGGCGTGTTCCGGTCGGTCGAACTCCCTAAGGTTGAGAAGTCGTCCAGGGCTTCGAATCTCGAAGCAGACCGGCTTGCTCTTGGAGTTGGCCAACGATGGTTGCCGGGCGAGCCCGCGGTCAGGAAGGCCGGCGGGGGGTGGTGCGACGTTGGGGAATGTGAGCCGGTTCGGAATGGTTCCGCGTCGTGGTGGTCCTTCTCAACATCGGCGTTGTGGCCGCGCCGTGAGCCAGGTTCGCTCCAAGGCGAAACGGGCATGGCTGAACTTGATTCCAAGTTCGTTGTTGAATTGGCGGTGACGAGGGGGCGGGGTTCGATTGGGAGAATGTTCTTGGTCGGAGAGGTTGAATCGGGAAATTCAAAGACCCAATCTTCGTCCACCAGTTCATATCCGAAGGCGAGTCCAGCGTTTTCGACTTGGTAGCGCGCTTCGTAAAAGGGACGAATGCCTGTGGGTCGAACCAGGAAGAGGACGTAATTGAAGTCGTGGTCGGCCTCGGACCGGTTGACTTCCAGACGGTCGCGAACTGCGTTGAGAAAGCGTTGGCCGCCACCTCCTAAACGTGCGAAGCGGCGGGTTGAAGAGGTCGCCTCGCCAGTGAGTTCAGCCAGATCGAAGGTTGGACCGTCGGGAAGAATGCGGATCTGGTTCTCAACACATTCAATTGCCAGAGGATGATGAAAAGTGCCGTTCGGTCCCTGGAAAGGGACCAATGTTCGGATGGTCTTTGTGGCTCGTTCACGCCGTTCTCGAGCGCGTTGGGCCAGTTCGGTGCGGCGGGACTGATTGCGTTCTTGGAGTTGGACGATGGCCGCGTCGAGTCGGTCCGCCTGGGCACGGAGGTCGGCGAGTTGAGCGTCGCGGCGCCGCCGTTGGTCCTCTTGCTGCCGTTGTCGTGCGATTCGGGCAGCCTGATCGAGTTGCCGAGCCACTGTGTCGAAGCTGCGCAACGCTTGGGTTGTCAACCATTCAATACGGATGGAGCGGGCCGCGACGGCGAGACCCTGTCGTAGGCGGGTTGACTCCCGGGCATCGTACTCCTCCGCCGCGGCCAACTGCGACGAGTTGGAGGTGTCGAGGTGAGGCTGGGTCTCAACGAGGAACGGCGCGGGCAGGTGAACATCCGGTGGGTCGCTGATCTGGGCAGCGGGGGTGGAGGGTTCACCAGAGGCGGGGTTGGTTTGGGACTTGGGTTGGGGTGGGGACTCGTGGTTTCGTGCGCGTTCGACCAGCAGGGCCACCACGACGACGGTCAGGCTCAGAGCCACGAGGATGGTTGTCAGTGCCAACGTCTCCCAAACGAAGGCGAAGCCGAAGCGTTTGGGGTTCTCCAAACGAGGAGAATGAGACGCAGAGACAGGGTTCGAAGATGTCGGAGAAGTCGTTGGTTCGACCATGCGCGGAACGTCCTTGCGCTGGTGCGGGAACGACGGCCGCGCGTGCGGCGAGGGCATCATCGTCGCGCTTCGTCGCGTTTCGACGCACAGGTCGAGACCAAGAAGCGCGATCATGCCGACGGGACGTCGTCGCCATCCTGGCGGGTCCGAATCGGTTGAAGGAACTCTGACGCCACGCGCCGATCGGATGGGTTGGGCGTAGCGTAAGTCCAGTCCGCCTTGAAATTCGGACCTAATGGACGTGGAGATTGACGCGATCAGCGAGCCAGGACTGTCTCACGCGCTGGTTGTTCGGGTTGCGACGGTGGTGGCGCGGCGTGAAGGAAACGCAACGATAAAAGTGGATGAGATGAATGTGGCGCGGGGAGGTAGGAAGATCACCGAACGGGTTTGTTGGGATGGCTCTGAAAGAAGGAGGGCGCGATTTGGTCTTGAGATGTGAGCCTTGCCGACATCTTGAGCAAAAAAGCGTCGAACAATCACCATCGACCGGTGGGAATCATCCGAAATAACAACAGCAAGCGCTCGGTCTCGTCAATCGTTCGCGCGTTGCAGTGGATCCTCTCGATGTAGCGATAAGGCGACGCGATCGGGGTTGACTTTGGGCCCGGTATGCTTGTCTGTCCACGGGAAGGAAAACGTGGCCCACCGCGGGGGATGACGATGGGCTAACGTTTATTCATCTGTTAATTTTGTGTGGTGGAGGAGCGTGGGTTTGTCCCCAATCAACACCGACGCGGTGGGGAGTCGGGACAAGCGAGCGCGAGAGGGGGAGTGGGGTTTGATGGCGAGACCGTGCGACCACGCGAAGGCGACCACGACCGCATACCGCGTTGGGGGAGACGGCGAGTCCAATCATGGTCGCGTTGAAGGCGACCGGATGGGCTTAGCGGCTCACCTTGGCTTGGCGCGAGGTTGGGTTGCGGCGACGAACGGTCGCGCTGAGGGCCAACAGCGCCGCACTCCAGGCCAGCCAGGCGGCCGGTTCGGGGATGGGGATCTGAGTGCGAGGAATTTCGATTTCCACAAGGGTGGCGAACAGATCCTCGCCGGAGATCAGGTCTTCGCCGGTGCCGGCGTAAGCGCGGAAGTGAAACCGGAAGGCGTCGTCGGTTTGGGTCAGGCCGGGAATTTGCGAAAAGTTGGCGATGGAGAAGGCGAAATCGGGATGCTCGGCGGAGGGGTTGTACGCCAATTCGCCGAGGTGAAGCGTGGCGGTCTCGCCGAACATATTTTCGATGCCCAGTTGACCGCCCATTTGATTGAGCTGGGCGATCGACAGGGGGTAGGCGACGGTGAAGGCGGGATCGACGGCACCCGGTGGTTTATTGGCGGGCACACCGGCGAGCAGATCGACCTTGCCATTGAGGTTGGCATCGATCCCGATGGCGATGGCCTCGGTACCGCTGAGATTGGGCATGTCAAGGCCGCCAGCGATGGCCGCGGCCGGAGAGGTGCGTCCGGGGTCGCCGTCGTTGTCGGCGTCGCCAGCGATGTTCCAAAAGTTGATCCCGACGAACATCGTGTCGCCGATCGGGTCGTAGCGGAACCGTACGTCGCGGAAGTTCCATCCCGAGGTGTCGGGAATGGCGGGGTGGGTGGCGACGTCGTTTTTGAGGTTCCGGTTGGTGGTGATGGCGTGGCGGTTGTCGGTGATGACCACCAGTCCCGGATCGCGGCGAGGGTCACCTACGGGGTAGTCAGGCATGTCGAGTTCGACGTCGCCGGTGCGGAAAAAGTCGCGGATAGGGATGGGGCCGGTGCGCGGGGGGGTCTCCAGAGGGGGCAGGGGCATGGGCAGGGGCAGGGCCATCGAATCAGCCAAGACGGGGTTGGCAGCCACAACCACGCCACACCCCGCGGCGACCAGCGCCGCAACGAAACCGCGGACCATCAGGAAACTCCTTCCATCCTTGGGGGGAGTACAGAGGGGAGGCCAACTCGTGCCGCCCGAACGGGGGAAACGGGGTGGTCTCCCACAAGAGGGATTCGATCTCGTCGGGGTTGGGGATCGAGTGTCGGCGAGCGGGCACGGATCCGGGGAGGCGTTGGGTTCGCCCACCGCCAGCCCTGGATCGCGCACGGTTCACCGTTCGGGTTCCAAAGAGGTCGCGCGTGGTGGTTCAGCTACTCCACCCGATCCTGCCGACGGGGTCAAGCCGAATTCCCAACGGATTCCTCAACGCCGCCGTTGGTCTCGCCTTCAAAGTTGATCCGAAGGTGGAGACTTCCAGGAGGGATTCGGTGTTTCGGGGGGAGGGGATGGGGCCGTTCCTCCCCTGCCACGCTACGACTTCGATCGGGGTCGGGCGTCGGCGGCGACGGCCCGCCTAGTTTGGTCATCGTGACGATGAAATAAGGTGATTTCGTCGTCGAGTCAAGTTCGTGTCGGGGCGAGGAGCGCCACGAAGGGATTGGTTTGAGTTGGGCGGCGTCGAGGTTGGAGGCGGAAACGCCGCCGCTCCGGGGGATTTGGGAAGGCTGGGAACGATCCCGGCAGGGTGGGACTCCCAAGGCTGACCAGCGGCGACGCGTATCCCGTTGGGTTGCGATGGCCGTTGCCATCAGTCGAAAGGGTCCGACTCACCGGCGAGTTGATCAGGGCCATTCACCCCCGCCTTTGCGACTGCTTCTCCTTCCGAAAGGACGATGGCGCGATGTCCGTGATTTGGAACGTGATGGGGTTTGCCGCGACTCGGCCGCTTCCTCGGCGGGATCGGCGTGGGCGTCCCCGCTTCCGGGTGCGTCCAATGGCCGAGAGCCTGGATCCCCGGGTGGTCCTGTCGGTGACGTTCACCGGCAACGTCTTGAACGACTTCAACGATACGGTGCCCGGTTTGGTGGTGGCGCGTCCTCAGCCAGACGACCCCCGCTACTCGATTCCACTGATCGAAGAGCCGATCCGCGACATCGTGCGGGTCTCCGGCTTCCAACTGGACGCGATCCGTCTGGTGTACGACGCCCAGCGGGACATCCTCCAGGTGGGCTTCGAGCAACCCTTGAGCCAGCAAGTGGGGCGAGAAAACCAACGGGTGATCGCCGGCGACGCTGACAACAACGGCAACGGCGGAACGGTCAATCCGACCATCCGCACCATCGTGGACGACCCGGACAATTTCATCGACTTCCCCAGTCTGGGCGGCACCGAGACGATGCTTGCCTTCTTCCACTTAGACCCCGGCCCGCCCGGTCAACCGATCAGCGGCACCCCTGACATCGTCGCGGGCATCGACGCCATCCGCAGTGATCCCGAAGCGCTCAAGTCGTTCCAAGTGGCCGAGTTCAACACCGCCACCGACCCCACCCGTCCCGGCTCGGGGAGTAGTTCGCCATTTGGCCGGTTCCTGCCTCAGCACACCGGAGCCAGTCTGCTGGGGGTCACTCCGGAGGCCGGCGGCTTCGAGTTCAACATCAACCGCTTCTCCGAGTTGTATCAGAACGTCACCGGACGTCCGTTGCAGTTCCCGGTGGATATCGCGGTGGGCGGCTTCGCTGGCTCGGCCAACGATGGTGGCATCTCCGAGGCGTTCATTCCACCGATTCGGGTGACCCTCCCCGCACCTCCGCCCCCGCCGGTCGAGTGTCCCCCCCAGTCGCCTCCCGTGTTGATCAACCCTCACCAGCAACAGCATATCAACACCTTCCATGACACGCGCATTCGGGTCTACATCTTCGGCACCTTCGGCTTCGACACCCGACGAATCGTGCCCGAGTCGGTTCGTCTAGGCGGCGCGGCTCCCGTGTTCGATTCTGGTCCCCGTCGAGTCAACGCCGACCAATATCCCGACCGTCTGTTTGTGTTCAACGGTCGGGATGTCGATTTGCCCCGCGGTCCCCAGGACGCGGTGGTGACCGGCCTTCTTGACGACGGCACCCCCTTCGTTGCGGCGGCTCGGGTGTACAACCAGCCAATTTTCTTCACTCTGCCGCAAAACCGTGGTCCGGTGCCGCTCAGACCGCTGCCGCCCAACCGCCGCGACCCACTCTCAATGCTGTTGAGCAACCAAAGCCGCGCCCTCAATCAGTCAACACGGGGCGATCGCCTGACCCAACTGATTCAGCAACGCCGCGAGGCTGTGACCAACGTTCCACGCCGAACCCTCCCCAACGTCAACCCGTCTCGAGCCCGTCTGGCCGCCCAGAGCTTGGCTCCAGCCTCGCCTCTGGTCCTATCCCGCCGCTTGCCCGGTGGGGATTCCATGACCAACTCGCGTCACGTCCTGAATCCCGTGGTCTCTAACATCGCCACCCCCACCCGACAGGAGTGCAGCGTCTGCTCTTGAACCGGCAAGCCGTTGTCAACAACCGAGCGCCGGAAGATGGCTCCCGACGCTCGGTTGACCGCTTGATTTCGCGCCATCGTCTCAATTCATCCCACCTCAACCACCAACTGGCCCGCCGCGCTTTCAACTTCGATTCTGGGGACGCGAGACGGCGGGTCGTTCAACTCCTAGGCTCGCTTCATCGACCGCGGACTTGACGTCGCGCGTCCACCTGGTTGAACTGGTGGACGCGACGACGCCGGGAATCTCAGCGCTCCTCTCTAGACGCCCCGGCTCACGCCGCTCCGGGGAGATCCAACCCACGTGCCCGACTACACCCCTTATCAACGCAAAATCATCGAGCGATATTATCGCAACTACGACGCGATCAAGACCCAGAAGCTGGCCGAACTCGTCACCGAGGTCTACCTTGCCGAGGGGAAAGCCCGTGAACGCCTCTGGACGCGCATCGAAAAAACCCTTCAGGACTTGGAGTTTCCCGCCACCCGAATCGCCCACCTCATGGAGAAACGCGATCCCGCCTTGTTGCCCGGGATCCTTCGGGAAATTCAAGGCCAATCCTAAACTCCACCCGCCCGTGCCCATCCCGACCAGGTCGCCTCGATTCTGCTCTCAAATCGATGGCCTTTAGGAACGCGCCTCAACTATGCCGCATCGTTCGAGTTTGCCGACCGGAACGCCGCGACTCGTCAATCGTGAAGCCGACACGGGCGAGCCGTTTGGTTTTGACAGGTCGGAAATCCTTCAAAGCCGGGAGGTGTGTTTCCACGGCGATCGATGTTCGCTCAATCCACAGTGACAAAGACATCCACCAGCACAGCCTTGACTCTCATCTCTCATCGAGGTGACGAATCGGGAGCGATGATTCGCCGACTCACTCCCGATCGTCGGTCCCCAAAGGATAGTGAACGCAGCGCGCAAGCCATCCTAGGCTTCGGATTCGTTCACGTCGTGTCGCAAGGGCGTGGCGCAGTTCGGCGTCCCATTCGGGACGAGAGGTCCAGCAGGCGATGCGGTCGCGTGAGTCGAGTCGGGCGAGTGGGGAGCCGGGGTGGATAAGTGCGTCAAGCCGGGCCAGAGCGTCGAGGTCGTTGAGTTTGGCGTTGAGTGAGATGGGAATGTCGCTGGATTTGAGAACGCTGATGCGATCGATTCGCTCTAACGGCCAGTGAAGACGGGCCGGCGGATTGGCTCGATCGGGGTGAGCGGCGATGAGGTCGGTTGGGTCGAACCAATTGAGGGCTTGCGAGTCGGCGTCGAACACCAAGTGAACCGCGCGTCCTCGGCTCCAGGGGCGTTGATTGAGGATGGCGAGCAGTCTGGCGAGGTGGGGCGGGGCATCGGTAACATCCGAGCCCACCATCAGAGCCAACGTGCGGATTGCTTCCAGCCGCGCTGACCAGAAGGCTTCGAGTTGGTCGAGGTGACCCTGGAACCGATTGGGGTCGGCGATGGCCAGGATCGGCAGGGCGGTGGCGACCCGCAATTCGGGCGGCGGCTCGGGGCGGCGCGGATAGGCGCGTTGATACGCGCGGGCCGATTCGGCTCGCGCTTGGGAGTCGAAGGCAAGGACGCGATCGAGGAAACCGAGCAGTTGGTCGCGTTCCCAAGGCTGAGTGCGGCCGTCCTGGGGCGGAGCAATCCAGGTGACGCGATCGTTTTGGGTCAACGCGTCGCGGAGGAATTGGACCAGGCGTTCGACCCGATTCTCGACCACCGCGGCTTCGTCCTCGTCCAGGCGGCGTCGGGGCAGGTCGAGGCCAGACGCCTCACGGCGACGATCCACCCGCTCGATCGAGCCGTCCCAGCTTCGGAGGTAGTGCGACTCGTCGAAATAGGCTCGGGTCCAGCGGCCGTCGAGGTCGAAATGGAGAATTGGGGCGTCGTCGCAGTAGATCGACACCCCGTTGGATTTGAGCCCGGCAAACACCATCGAAACCGGGTTGCCTTCTCCGGAAGACGGCGTGGAATGGAATCGCAGCCCTGCACGGGATCGATAGAGCGCTCCGTGGATCAACAGAGCTTCGGCTTCGGTCATCAGGGGGAATCCAATTGCTTCGAGGCGCAATGACGAGCGGAACAGAATACGTAGCGGCGCAAGGATCAACGCCGCGTTAGACCTCCGAAGCGTTGAGGCGCAGGGCGGTTGGCTTAGGACGAGCCGTTGCGGTGGCTGGCGGAGCGGGCTTGACCGGCTTGTTTGACAAGGTCTTCAGGGATTTCGATGCGTAGCCCCCGCGCGTTGCGTGGTGGGACGATCTTGCTGATCTTAACAGGGATCGGCTCGCCGGTCGTGCCTTCGCGGGTCGCGGTGGCAACCGCGTCAGCGACTTGCATCCCCAGGCGTTCCAGCGACCCGATCAGACGCTCGACCTTGGTGACTTTGGAGTCAAGAATGACCAGGATGACAATCGCCATGATGACACCGACGACCAGAGGGGTCAACGACCGAGTGAGTTCCCGGAACGCCACCACGCCGTCTTCGGGGGTGGCGTGCAGCACCTCGTTGGCGATGAGGAGTCCGCCGAGCAGGCCGATCAGGGGGGCCAACACGGTGATTCGCCGCAGGGTGCCTAGGTTGCGCTTGAGGCGGTCCCGCTCCTGACGTATTGCGATCGCCACCCCGCGCTCTACGTCGGCGGTGGGGCGTCCCCAACGTTGCAAGGCGGCCAGGGCCACCTGGGCCGCGGCGCTTGGGCGTGTTCGGCAGAGTTCCAAGGCGCGGTCGCGGTTCAAAGGAGGTTCTGCCAGCAGCGTAGTCTGGAACGTTTTGATGAAGTCGCCGCCCAAGACTCGTCGGGATCGAGTCGCCCAGGTGCGTTCCACGATGATGAGGAAGGCGAATAGTCCGCAGGCGGCCAGCCCGCCCCAGCAAAGGCGAATGCCCAGGGGGGTTTCGGTCTGCCAGCGCGCGAACCATACGCGGGTTGCTTGGAACCGCTCCGCGGCGAGCGCGGGCAGAGTGGCCCAGTCGATGGTCCGCGGGTCGAAGCCCATTCCCCACCAGCCGGCCTCGGCCGATGGCCCCATGTCGGCTTGATCAACGGCCGACCGTCCGTCCTGGCCGACGGGTTGGTCGGCGGAGGGAGGCTCTCCATCGTGGCCGGAATCGGCGTGGGCCTCGGGGGTTGTCAGCTCGTCTTGTCTGACCAGGTCGGCGGGAGCGTCGTCGGGCAGGGGGGGCAAGGTTCCGAGCTCAAACTGATCCTGCTCCTCTTTGACGGCAGGCTCAAACGTCGAGCGATCTCCGTCTTGGAGGAGAGGTTCAGATTGAAGGGCTCCGATCATTGCATCCGCGGGGGATGGCACCTGAGCGACGCTCGCAGCGCGGGCTGGGTTGGGAAGCAGGGCCGCGCTGAGAAGTGTCCCCCCCCAAACCAAGACGGTCGCCCAGCCGGTTCCGATCGCAATCCCAGTCGATCGCATCAGCCCTCACCCTTTCGAATCGAAACCCACGTTGGAATCGCATCAAATCGCCCGGAGCATTCCTTCCCAGGGTCGATTCCTCCCAACAGCCGTGGATGGCCTGTGACTTGGCTTGCTGCCGATCGTCGCGCCGCCTCGACGAGACGCTTATCACGCGGAGGTGTGGTTACCGCGCCGGCGAGACCGTCGAGTCGAAACGAGGGGTCGTCCCATTTGGAATCGTCCGTCCGGTCGCGGCCTCTTGACCGAAAAGCGCGGTCGCGTCGTCCTTACGGATCATTTTACGCCTTCAACGTGGCGATCGCACCACTTGTGACGCGGCGCACTCGGTTCAGCTCGAAGCATTTTGGCAGAACGAGTCATTCGGAGCGGTCGGAGCGGTCGGGATGCCACCAGGCGAAGCGGGCGAATCGTCCATCGGTTTTCCAAGCGGGGAGGGGATCGCCCTTCCACAGCGGCAGGACCGCTTGGGTCAAAGGGCGCTCGATGGGGTGGGGAATGCGTCCGCCCACCGCTTGAAAAAGAACCATTTGGGCAAAACCCACCACAGCCAGAAGCCATGCGACCGCCTGAACCACACGACCGCCTCCCGCCCAGCAGGCCGCGGCCAACGCCACCAAAAATGGCAACGCGGGGGTGAGCAAGCGCGGCCCGGTGGACCACCCTCCGGTCCATTCCGGATAGGCGACGTTCACGAAATAGACCGCCAGCACAATGGCCGCGGCGGTGCCGGCTTCGAGCCAGCGTTTACGGCCCAAGCCGAGCAACAGCAGGCCGGGTGGTGCGAGGATGACAATCGGAGCGAACCAGATCAAACCGCGGCGCGATCCCACCACCAGTTCACGGGCTACCACTGGGTCCAGGCCGGCGAGACCCAGCGGATTGACTGGGTTGTGGACCGCCGCAAACTGCGGGGTGGCATGGTGGAAATAACCGGCCTCCAGCGGCGAGCCAAAGCAAATCACGTTGTACCAGGCAAGGATCGCCGTTGGGATCGCCGCTCCTACGACGAACAAAGCCAATCGTCCACCCCGCAACCGCCTCAGAGCCAATAAACCCAGAATCGCCGAGATCGGCGCGGCTTGGAGTTCCACGACCGAAGCCCACGCCGCCGCCAGCCCCGCCACCACCGCGCCGGCTCGTTCCACCCGAGAAGCCGTCAGGATCATCCAGCCAAGGAAACCGCACCAGGCGGTCACCTGATGACCATAAGCCAGCGAACCATACACCCAGGCGGGCGTCGCCAAGCCATAAGCGAACCCTGCCAGCAACGCCGCGCGACCCGAACCACCCAGGCGTCGGACATACGCCGCGACGAGCGCCGCGGTCCAGGCCGTCGCCCCACCCGAGACGCCCCAGGTGGTCCAATAGTCGGTCGGCCAGTACGCGAGACCCTCGACATTGAGCGGGTGGTCGGGGAAGTTACCTAAACGTTTAACCACCCAGGCCCAAGGCACCGCGAGCAACGACCAACCGGGAAACTTGTCCGAATAGGAGTGGCCTTTGAACCAGGCCCGGTCGCCGGTTTGGTTCTCCAAGCCGTCGATTCGGACGGTGCCACGATCAACCAGCGCGTAGGTGAGCATGAGTCGGCTGGCAGTGTTCCAATCGCGTGAGTGCCACCAGACTCCGCAGGCCAAGAACACGACCACAAAGACCACGATCTCGGGCCAACGGCGGGAGTGGAACAGGGGCGGGTCCGAAGTCGGGCTGTTCATGTCGAGGGAGGGGCTTGGAAGCGGGGGGGAGGGGGAAACCGTCGTCGAAGAAGAGTGGTTGGAAACGAACCCAAACGGGTGAGTCCCACTGCGCCAAGGACCGCCGCGCCAGGTTGCAGCGCCAGATAATAACGGTCCCAAGCCAGTGGGATGAATCCCAAGACGATTGTCCAAGAGATCGCCACCCAAACCAGAACTGCCCAGGCGTCCGGTGGCGTGCCGTTGTGGAGTTGGTCTTTTCCGCGACGCCCCAGAACAACTCCCCCGGCCAAACAAAGCGGCAGCCAGATCGTCGCGCCCCAATCCAAACGCGGACTCAACCATTCAAGCGAGTGTTCGTTTAGCGGCGGCGGACCCAGCGGCCCAAACCGGCCGAAGCCCTGAACCGCCACTGAGACCGCCTTGGCCGTCAAACTGTTTAGGGCGTGGTGGGGAAACTGCTCGGCTGAGGCGCGGGTCAGTTCCCAACGATGCTCTAGGATCAGTTGGATTCGCGCCGGGATGGAATCGTCCACTCGACTGAGGAACCGCATTGGGTAACCCGGCGGGGGCCAAGGTTCCAAGTCGGGCCGCGCCGTCACGAACGGGTTGATTGCCACAAACACCCCAAACGCGGTTGCAGAGGCGGCCAACGCCCCTAGGGTCAACCGGATCGCTAGGGTGAGCCGCCGGGTGACGATCAGACCCAGGGGGATCAGCACGAAGGCGGGGAACAGCGTGGCTCCGGCGTTGAGCTTGGAACCGGTGGCCAATCCGGCGAAGAGGCCGATCGCAAGCCAGGTTCCTATCCCAACCCGAGGTCGATTCGGTCGGGAGCCGCGGACCGTCTCGGCGTGGGACTGCAACACCTGAGCTAGACGCACGTGCCAGGCGCTGAGGGTCAGCGCCACCGCAACCAACCCCAGGGCTTCGGCGGGGGCGTCGCTCATAGCACGTCCTGCCGCTTGGCTGTACAGCGGGTTGAACGCCAGCAGCAACGCCGCGAGTAGCCCGGCGAGTGGTCCCCCTGCCAGGCGTCCCAAGGCGAAGACTGCGCCAATTCCCACCCCCGCGACCAACGCGACCGGAACACGGGCCACCGCGAGGGTCGCGTCATCCTCCCAGCGATACGAGATATTCGCATACCAGCGTTCAGAAACTGGTGGAGGCGGCGGAGTTCGTCCCGAGACCTCGAGCGCCAGGCCAACCAGATGCTTGGTCAACGGTGGCAAATCGACTCCGGCGTAGGTCAACCAAGTCGGGTCGTTCCAGAGGCCGGAGCGATAGAGGGTCCAGTAGCCTGACTGACTCACATAGGCCGATTCGTCGGCGAAATGAGCTGGCGGGTTGACGACCAGTGTGACGAGAAAGCCGACCGAGGCCAACGCGCCGACCGCCAGGGACGCCCCAAGTCCGCCGATCCGTTTGGGCCATCCCATCATCGCAATCGCGCCTTTCACCGGAAGCCGCCTGGATTCCGTGGTCAACTCCACCGCGATGGGCGTCATCGACCCCCCAACCCGACGTGGCGATCTTACGAACCGACCATCTTGGTTTGCAAGAGACCGAATCGTCCTTCATCTTTGGGGTGACCGCGGATGTCGGGTGGACCGTCGCGCGGGCAATGGAGGCCGAGTTCATGCGAGGCATGATCATGTCACGGTTGGAATCGAGATGGAGAGGCTGGGCGGTGGTCGCTCTGGCGGTCGGTTTGATCGTCACCTCCGGCTGTCGTCATCACTGCCGCAAGTGCGGAAAGCATTCGGTCATCTATGGCGCTCCTGCGGGGGTGATTGTCGAGCCGGGTCTTTCCCCCAGTGCGATCGGGATCGAGCCTCACGGCGCGGTGTTCCCCGGACCCGGTGTAGTTGAAGCTGTTCCTGGCTTCCTCGGAACCGTCCCCCCCCCTCTGGAGGGGGGGGCGGTGGTGGCTCCTCCTGCCGACGGCCCGCCTGGGCTCGTCAACCCTCCTCCTGGTCCCCCCCGCAACTCCGAACGGTCGCGGGTGTTCTCCAACGAATCCAATGACTCGACCCCGGCTCCAAATGATCTCAATAAACCCCAAGAACCGCCTGTTGAATTGAAGCCTCTTCCCGATCCCCCTCCTCCCTTGGGACGCACCCAGGATTCGTTTCGACCGGTCCCTACCAGTTGGCGCTCCTCTGGGCCACCGGGTCGCTTGCTCGACCCGTTGGCTGAGTATCCTTTTCAACGGCCCGCCTTCGCGGGCCGTTTCTCGTTGGCGACCTCTGAGCCCAAGTTGAACCCCGTGACGCTGGGGACACCCGTTGTCGCCTCAGGTCGAACGATCGACGGCCCAACGTCCCAGCCGGGTTGGTTCATTCAACCAGTGTCGGTGGTCTTGCGTGGTCCTCGGATTTTGTTGGAACAACCGCCACAGGGGGCGCTGGAGGGAAACGACTTCGCGGAGTTGACATCTGATGGTCCACCGGCCACTCGTCGGTTCGTGGTGTTGGAACCAGGATTGGCGGGCGGTTCGACTCCCGGACCCGAGGCGTTTCCTTGGCTGGCTCGTTGTGGTTATCGAACCGTTGTCAATCTCGACCCGCCCACCCTCGATCACCTCGACTTGATCGAACGTTCGGCGGCGGTGGGGTTGCGGTACGTCGCCCTGCCGATCCGACTTGAACCGCTGCGGATTGAGGCCCTGCGACGATTCCAACGCGAACTCTCTCTCGAAAACGCCGGCCCAGTCTTGATCTTCGACTCCGACGGCGCGCGGGTGGGGGCGTTGTGGTACTGGCATCGTCGCGCGGGGCGGTTGGTCTCCCTCGATCAGGCCCGATCCGAAGCGATCGCGCTTGGGTTGCGGGACTCGGCGATGATCGCGGCGATCGATGCGATGGTTGAGCGTCCCGAGTTTCAATCTGACGCATCACGCGTCGGTGACGATCCATTGATCCAGGCCGCCAACAGGGGCGAGTTGTCGCAGAGCTCGGTTGATTTGAACGGCCCCGCCTCCCTTACGGTGATTCCCAGCCGAACGGAACGTCCCGCCAGTCTGGGAGCGGATTATTGGGCTTGGGTAGGGCTGGCAGTGTGCCTGGTCACGCTGCCGTTGGTGTACCTGACGCTCTCCTGGATCACCCGAATCCGATTGGCGATCCGTTCTCGTCTGCGTTTGCGTCGGGCGGCGTATCGGGAAACCGCGGCGCGGTCCTCGGGCAAAGTGGCGCGGCGTGGTCCGATGTCCTCCTCGCTTTGGTCTGCGACGCGGCTTCGTCGTCGGGAAACGGCCACCCCGCCGGCCAATCGCTCGGCTTCGGAGCGCTGAGCCTCATCCGCTCGCGGCGGGTAGGATGCTCAAACTCAACCTGCCAGGAGTGCAAGGCAATTCGTCCGTACCCATCGACGGCCCTCAACACACGCGAAGCCCCATACTTGACATCTCCAGCGATCGGCCAGCCCCGCGACGCTGTTTGCGCTCGAAGTTGATGGAACCGTCCTGTAACTGGCTCCAGAAGAATCAAAAGATAATGTCGCCAGCGTTCTAACACCATGTAACTCGATACGGCTTGACGTGTCCCAGATTCGGCGCGACCCCGAGATTCCCCGAGAACGCAAGACCGATTCGAGTCCGAAAGTTTGAGAAGATAATCCTCCAGGATCCCGCTCTCCTCGAAGCGGAACGAGGCGTTGGGAGAGGATTCCAGCACCGCGACATAGCGCTTGCGGATCGTGCCAGCGCGGAACTGTTGAGCGAGCCGTGCCGCGGCTTTGCCGGTGCGCGCTAAGATCACGAGACCAGAAACCGGACGATCGAGCCGATGGGTCAGACCGACGAAGACCCCTCCTGGCTTGTTGTATCGGCGCTTCAGGTCGTCCCGTGCCCAGGTGGTCAGGTCAGGATCACCGGTGCGGTCGCCCTGGGAGAGCAAACCGGCCGGTTTGGAGACGACAAGCAGATGGTTGTCTTCGTAAAGGCGGAGCGGTTCGATCACGGGGTGAAGCGGTCGTCGGCCAAAGGGTTGAATCCGGGGCGTTTGCGACGGGGTTGGGGACGTCGGCGGCGCGGTTGGGGGAGGGATGGTGGTGACAGCTCGTCGTGATCCCGGCCTCGCGTTTCGCTTGGTTGGGACGGCGGGCCCAAGGTAAAGCTGCGGCCGCGTTCGAGCGATTCGACGAAGGCGGTGATTCGTTTAACCAGGATCGTGGCGTAAGATCCCCGCGGCAGATCGAATTGGAGGATCAGTTTGGAACGTCGCGGATAAAGCTCGTCGGGCTGACTCTCGAAACGAACCCGCTCAGGACGGATGAGGGCAGGGCGGTCCCCTTTGGACAGGAACACATCCTTGAGGTGCCGCACCCGCAGATCGTCCCAGGTTAGGCCGAAAGGGTCCAGAGCCTGGGCGAAGTGGCCGGCCCATTCGCCCACCGGTTTGGGGTTGCGAGCGCTGGGGAGGGGAACGCGAAGGTGGATCAGCGTCTCGGCGTGGAATCGGTCAAGGTGGTGAGGGATTGGCAGCGGGCCGAGTTTGAACGGAATTTCCAAACGCCGCGTCTCTGGCAGGTGGTGACGGATCCAGCTTGCCAACGCGAGGTTCCAAATATGACTTTGAAACGCCGAGAAGGCGATCGAGCGATCATCATACCGGAGACGGGCGAAAGCGCCCCGGAAATCCTCCGGGTGATCGACCAGGTAGGTGACCAAGCTGCGGGTGTGACCGCGTGGGAGGGCTGCCTTGGCAGCAAGCCAGTCACCCCAATGAGCGCGAAGGAGTTCTTTCTCATGGCGCGCGTGGGGACGATCAAGCGGGTTGGCCTGGGCGATCGCCAGCCACAAGGCGCGGGCGTGATCCCCCTTGAGCCATGAGGCGGCCTGAAATTCGCCTGTGAATCCGACCGAGCCAAACCGCTGGTCGTCGAAATAGTTGGGCAGGCCGTCGCGCTCCAGCGACTCCAGGCCGCGCTTCGCTCGCTCAAGAGCGTCGCGATCAAGGTCGCGCAAAACCAGACTAAAACGATTACCCGCGAAGTCGCGGGGACCGTAGGGACGACTCATGGTCCCTACCGGCACCAATTCGAGCCGGGATTGCCGCAGCCGCCGCCACGGCCCCCGCCGAATGGTGAGGTACTGAATGGTTCGGGCGTGCCGATCCTTCAGACCGCCTACCGAGAGGCTTGCCCTCGGCAGGTTCCAGCGCCGCCGAATCGCTTCCAGAGCTTCGGGGGTGCCCAAACCGATCTTAGTGAGTCGGTAAAGCACAAACTCGCCGCGAGCGATAGGCTGGTCAGAAGAAGTCTGACCAAGGCTGGATTCCGAACCGCTTGAAACACCCTGGGCCTGGGAATCATCACAATCGAGATCACTCGTTGGCAGGGCGCGCGGATCGGTCAAGGGAATCAAGAGGCGTTCTTCGACGAGGAAATCCTCGGGGAGACGCTTGAGCTTCACGAACCGCCACCACCACTGCCGCCGCCACCGCCACCAATGCCCACCTGACTCCACACGCCGTCGTCGAGCGTCTGCACGTTGTCGCCCCAGACGCCGTTGTTGCTACCGCCGAAGGTTTGAATGGAACCAATCACGGCCAGTAGGATGAGAAGAAGCATCACGGCATATTCAATGGAGGTGGCTGCCTCCTCTTGGTGGTGGAGCCTCCGAAACTGGTCTTGGAGTCTCATATAAATAAACCTCCTCGCGTTGAAGGACCGAGGAATCGCCATCCAAAACGAGACTACCCGCCAGCGTCGGGAACCGGCATTGTCTCCAAGTTTAATTATGGTATCGGTCGCCTCTCCTGTCAACGGTGTTGAAACGATCTTTTTTTGCGGATCTCGGGCGTTTGTTTGGTTTTAAGGGCAACGACCGTTAAAGGCAACGACCGTTGGCGGCTAAGGTCGTTGGAATCCAGATTGGCTGAATGAGCAAGGTTTTGTGTGGAGAGAATTGGCATCCCGGCAATGGGATGCGGAAACGTCGGTGGAAGACGGACGCGACGGCCACCACCATGATCGAGACGCGCTTGGCGTGAACAGTAAAGCGAAGCAAAGCCTTATGCGTCGTCTTGAGGCGGTTTGAGCCTCTTGGACAGACGATGCGATCTCATCCTCACGATCGGTCGAATCAAGCGCGTGTCGAAATGCAACGATCAACGGTGATCGGTCGCTGCCGGTACCCTCTTGATCTCACGCCGTGTGATGGTCAATCATAGGGTGGCGTTTGAGGCCGCGCGCCGGAATGTTCCGGCAGCCAAGCGTCGGCGCTTTGATTTCATTCATGCTCCACGGATCGACTCTGATCGATTCGATCCTTCGAAGCGCCGGAGGGTAGGTGGCGGCGGACGTCAAGTGGCTCGCTTGAATCCAAGCCGGCGGAGCGATCGAAAGGGCACCCGTTCGCATTTCCGGCTTGCTAAGCGGGATCATCCCGCCTTGGCGCGGGGTGATCGCTTAGGAGTCTGGGGTGATCCGCAGTGGAGGTCCCAAGGTCATCCCATGATTCGAGGGAGGAACCGGGATGGGACCGTTCATGCTCGTCCCGACGTGTGCCTATCTTCAATGGACGATTTCTTACTAAGAAAGCCCCCCGCGATGGATGAATCTCCCCGTCTTCGGCCTCTCAGCCGTGCTGAGGCGCGAAATCTCGATTTGCGGGCTGTGCGTGAGCTCGGCCTGCCGACACTTGTGCTTATGGAAAACGCGGGTCGCAGCGCGGCTCGCTGGTTCCTTGAAGATTGGCTCTCCCAGGGCAAGGGAAACCTCACCGATCATAAGGTGCTGATTCTGTGCGGTCCCGGCAGCAACGGCGGCGATGGCGGCGTGATGGCCCGCTGGCTTGACTTGGCCGGTGTTCTCGTTCGGGTCGCCTGGGTCTCCGGCCCGGTTCCCCGTCTGCCGGCCGGCGACGCGGCCATTCAGCGGGACGCTCTGGCCAAAGCGGGATTCGATCAGCAGGACTGGGTCCTGCCCGAGGACAACGCCAAGCTCGCCAAGTCCCTCTCCTGGTGTACCTGGGTTGTAGACGCCTTGCTCGGTACCGGCTTGACCCGACCCATCGACGGCGCGTTCCGCACCGCTGTGGAGATGATCAACGACTCCGGCAAGCCGGTTTACGCCCTCGACCTGCCTTCCGGCTTGGACGCCGATACCGGTGAACCCCTAGGTGTGGCGCTGCGAGCCACCGCCACCGCCACCTTCGTCGCTCCCAAACTCGCTTGTCAATATGAAGAAGCCGAGGAGTATCTCGGCGAAGTAGCCGTCCTTCCAATCGGACTTCCCTACGCTCTTCTCGAAGACTACATCGAAGAGGACTGATCGATCGGAAGTCACGCAATTTCCATCCTGGTCGTTCTCAACACGCTTGAATCAAAGGCTTGCATCACAGAACCGAATCAGACTCCTTATTCGTTTGATTCGGTTCGTCTCGCATCCATCCCAATCGTTGCGAACTCACCATTGAATCAATTTGATTGACAAACATTTGCCTCAATTACTTCAATCAACTCTGTGATGACTCGCTACAATACGATACGGTCGGGCGGCGAGGAAAGAATCTCGCGCGACCGACCGTACTGATTCTAAACCGATTCACCTATCAAGCTAAGATATGCTTGATGTTCGTTTAGTGACGGATTGACGTTGCCAATCAATAACCCTGAGGGGCAGGGGGAACCGTCTTGCTCGGCATAGCTGGCATTCCGACCGGCATGGGCATCGCCTTGGCTGGAGCAGCGGGAGCAACAGCTTGCGGCATCGCCTTGGCCGGAGCCGCAGGAGCAACAGCTTGCGGCATCGTCTTAGCCGGAGCAGCGGGAGCAACAGCTTGCGGCATCGCCTTAGCCGGGGCAGCGGGAGCAACAGCTTGCGGCATCGC
>Ga0209017_10000975_pt1 | contig 24324 bp, 14 predicted proteins | sample YNPBryunderm2012_FD_185812 | JGI IMG/M metagenome (GOLD analysis project Ga0209017, IMG submission 185812) | Anoxygenic and chlorotrophic microbial mat microbial communities from Yellowstone National Park, USA - YNP Bryant MS undermat 2012... ...
AATCCGCTTCGCACCGTCCCTCCGACCCGGCGAGGGGGAGAAGTGATGGCCGGCGGTCCCTGGTTGGTTAGGTCCAGAGTATTCAAATCAAAACCGACGACCATCTTTAGCTTCGTGGTAAACTGAACGACCGTCGATGAACACTTCGACGACGTAGTGGCGCGGGTCCAGGATCAAACCGGTCGAAATCACGATATCGGCGTCTTTACCTGGCTCTAAGGAACCGACCCGATCCTCGATCATGAGCGCCTTGGCGGCCTCGATGGTCAGACCGCGCAGCGCCGCTGCCTCGTTCCAGCCGTAGCGGACCGCCATCGTTCCTTGAAACCAAAGTTCCTCTTGGGGAATTACGGGCGCGTCGGTGTTGACCCCGAGGAACGTGACGCCCCGGTTGGCGTATTCGGCAACCACACCGTGCCACTGACCATCTTCGGGGTTGGGATAGAAGCCGCGGGGACCGGCCATCACTGGAATGTTGCGCTTGAGAACTTCCTCACCGAGCCGATAGCCGTCGAAGGTGCCGTGACCAATCACGATCTTGAGGTTCATCTCGTCGTGCAGGATTCGAATCGACGACATCACCACTTGATATTGCTGGGTATGCACCAAGACGGGGATTTCCCTGTGGAACAGCGGCTTGAAGTACTCCAAACGCAGGTTCACGGCCGGCTTAGGACCGTTGGGATTCTTCTCCCAGGCGTCCCAGGCTTCGACGTAGCGCCGTCCTTCTTCAAGCTGCTGACGGATGACAAAGTTCATCCCCATCCGTCCCGAACCAACTTCGCCATTGCGACGTTCGGGGTTGCCGGCCTGGGCGATCTTGAGGACACCGGGGAAGCGAATCAACACATCCTTGAGTTCCCCCGGCCCGGTCTTCAGCAGCGCGCCCCAGCCGCCCATGTTGCTGCCGGAACCGGGAATGTAACAGACGGTCGTCACGCCGCCGGCGATCGCCAATTTCAGGTCGTCGTTGTGGGGACGAAGTTGGTCGAGCACCCGCAACTCGGGGTTGGTCTGATAGACCGTGTCGTTCAGGTCGCCGGAGCCGGCAACGTGGCAGTGGGCTTCGATCAGGCCGGGCATGGCGAATTTGTCGGAGTGGTCGATCGTCTCATACCCCTCTGGAACAGCGATCTCGCGGGCCGATCCAACCTTTTCGATCTTGCCGTGAGAGACCAGGATGATCCCATTGGCGATCGGTTCGCCTGCCGAGGTGAAAATCTTTGCCGCCTTGATCGCCAGCTTGGGCTTGGACAAAGCGGCGTTGGGCTTGAACTCGGAGGCTTTGGGAGTTGGGGACTCTTGACCACGCGCCGCGGACCAGGTGACCCCAATTGCGACCAGAACCAAACCCATTCGTGCCCAACATGAATGGAAACGTGCGGACATCACCTTAGTCCTCCAGGGGGTCAGTGGGAAGTTCGGGTTGAGTCGAGGAGACGAAGCGTCCGTCGATCATGACGGCCAGAACCCGGCTGGAGGGCAGGCCGGGAGGACCACTCAAGATCACCAAATCGGCGGCGCGTCCTGGCGCGACGAGACCCAGACGGTCGCCCAGCTTGAGCAGTTTAGCCGCGCCGTGGGTGAGTGCCACCAGAGCGTCGCGGCTTCCTAGACCACGACTGACAGCGTAGCCGACCGCCGTGGGCAACTCCTTGGAGCCAGTGGCCGCCTCCGAGATGAACCCCAACGGCACCCCCTGGACCGCCAGCGTCTGAGCCACGTTAATCGAGCGTGCCCCCTGGGAACGGAATAGGTTAGGACCGAGAGCCACCGCGACATCACGCTTGGCAATTTCGCCCGCCAGAGCGTTCGCTTCGTCACCGCCGACGATGACCAGCGGCAGCTTGTATTCATCGCGGAACAATTCCAACGCCAGCTTGATCGCCGACTCGCTGCGAGCTTCGACCATAACGGGCATCGTGCCACCGAAGATCGCCCGAAACGGTTCAAGGTCCTCATTGACATTAGGCTTGGTAGGTTCCTTGGGCTCCACGGGACTGGAGGGTTCCTTCTTGGTCTCTTCAGCCTTCTTGGTCTCTTCAGCCTTCTTGGTCTCTTCGACCTTCTTGGTCTCTTCGACCTTCTTGGTCTCTTCGACCTTCTTGGTCTCTTCGACCTTCTTGGTCTCTTCGACGTTCTTTTCGTCGGCGGGCTCGGTCGTCTTGGCTTCCTCGGTCGTCTTCGTCTCGTTGGACGTCTTCGTGGCTTCAGCCTTTTTGGCCTCCTGAGCCTTCTTCTTGGCCTCCTCCGCCTTGGCCTTGGCCTGGGCTTCGTCGAACGCGGTTTTGAGTTTGCGGTATTCAGCCAGATCGGCCTCGTACTTCGTCCAGGAATCCACGTAGGACTTGGCCGAATCGAGGGTCCGCTTAAGACCTGGCCTCGCCGCAGTCAGATTGCCGGAGATGCGAAACTTCAAAGCCACCGGGTCTTTGACCACCTTAGGAGGGTCGGACAATTTGAAGGCGACGACCGGGGCGGGGTTGGTTCCGGCGGGGTTGGCGGCCAGCAGCACGGTGGTGATCCCGCCCTGACGGGCCACTTCGATCGCTGGGTCGTCGGAAATCAGCCGTTCGCCCAGTTTGGTGCGGGGGGCCAGCGTCTGGGTCAACGGCCCGTTGAGTCCCAGGCCGAGATTGGCCGACAGGTCGAGGAAGCCAGGGACGACGTATCCTTCCACGAATTGACGCACTTCGGCTTCGTCGGGGATCGAGATCGCCTCAATGGGTCCCAGCGCCCGGATGAGACCATTTTCGATCAGAATCGCTCCGTTGGGAATCACCTGGCCGGATCCGTCGGCCACCATCGCGGCCTTGACAATCAGGGGACGGGTTGTCGGGGCGTCGTCGGAAGGCTTGGCGGGGTTTGGGGTTCGGTCAATCCCGGCGACAATCACTCGCTTGACTCGGGTGGAGGGCGCAAACGGAGCCCCGTCGAGGATGAGCAAATCCGCATCCTTGCCCGGCGCGAGGGTACCGACGCGATCGTCCACGCCGAGAATTTTCGCGGCGTCGCGGGTGAGCATCGCCAAACACTCCACCGATCCCAGGCCGCCGCGGGCGAATAGACCACCGAGATAGAACATCTCGCCGAGATCGGCGTCGGACTCAGGACGGATCGCCACCGGGATGCCCGCGTCGATAAGGCGTTTGGCGTGATCCCACGGTTCCAGTTGGGCAATCAACCGACCTTGGTCGTCCTTGATGGGGAGCGGCGGATTGCTCAATCGTCCAGGACGCAGGCCAGGGCTGAGGATGACCCCGGCCACCCACTTGCGCCAGACGGCGGGATCATAGGTGGAAATCAACGCGGGATCGGCCGTGGGGTCGTCGGGTCGATTGGCGAAGTCGGGACGACTGGGATCGACCAACACGATTTGGCGATTGAACTCGTTAGCCAGTGCGAGGGCCGCGCGAATTTCAGCGGGTTCGACGGCGGTGATCCGCAACGGGCCACCCCGCTCCAGCCCCGCCTTGAGAGCGAGCAGACCAACATCGTCCCCGAGTTGGTCGGCGTCGGCCTGTGTGGCTTGGAACAGGAGGCGGAGACCGGCCACTGCTCCGGCGAGGCTGCCGGACAACTGGGGTTGAGTGGGCTTGAGGGGACGCTCGACCGAAACCGGACCGACTTCGGGCTCGAAGATCCGCGCTGGGCTGCGGGCCGCCGAGGAGAGGACAAACGCCACAGCTTCCTCGGCCCGGAGGATTCGATCCAACAAGTCGTTCGAGTCGGCTCCGGACAGCTTGACCACCGCCCCCACGCCGGGCGCGAGGCGATCGCGTCCTGCGGAAAGCTGGACGGTGACGACCCCGCCGGACAATGCGCGCTCGTAGCGATCGAATGGATCGAAGCCGTCCACTGCTTTTATTTCGGGAGTGACGGCCCGTTCCTCGATGGGCCCGGAGGCCGTCAAGGTGGTTTCCGCCACCACCAGGGCCGGAGTGATCGCCGCCCCCGGCCCCAAGTCGCGGACGATCGCTCCCTCAGGCACCGCCACCTGATCAACCGGACCGACCGCCTCGATCTTTCCGCTCCGAGTCACTAATGCGCCAGGGGTAATCGGCGGACCATCCCCAGTCCAAATCGCTCCCGCGCGATAGACCACGACCGCGGGCGTGTCGTCTGAAGTCGCGGGGGGCGATGCCGACCAGCGCGACGGCCAACTCATGGGTCCGGCTATTTCAAGAGCCACACCGACTGCCGCCGTCGAACCCACCAGGCCCAAGGTTTTCAAGCCAAACGAAAACCAAGTCCGAGCCGACATGGTCACTTGGTCTCCTTCACAGGTTCGAGCAGACGCTTGAGCTTGTCGTCGTTGGAACGGTCGTAGACCACCCGCCCATTGACCACGGTGAGTTCCACCCAGGTTCCGACCTTAAGAGGATCGCCGGAGAGCATGACCACATCCCCATCTTTACCGACTTCGAGAGATCCCACGAAGTTGTCGATTTTGAGCAGTTTGGCCGGTTCGAGGGTGATGGCGGCCAGCGCCTGGGCGTCAGTCAGGCCCGACCTGGTCGCCAGCGCTGCCTGGTACCACAAGAAATTGGACCCCAACGTGGCGCTCGAGGTCGAACTCGTTTGAAAGAGCAAGGGGACGCCGGCATCGAGAAAAATTTCGGGCAGAACTCGTTTGAGATCCTCGCCTGTGCGAGGATCGGTCTCCCAGAAGATCAGGTCGGGCGGCAGGATCGCTGGGGTCTTGGATTTGCCGATGAGTTGAGCGGCCTTGTAACAATCACGGCCCAGCACCAGAATGGGCTCAAACCCGAACTCGTTGGCCAACGCAAGCGCAACGGGCACATCCATCGCCTGGTCGCAAGAGACGAACGCCGGAACTTGTTTCTTGAGCAGGCTCACCAACGCTGCCCTTTGTTCGTCAGCCGAGTTCGCGGTGTCCTCTCCAGAAGAGGGCGACGCGGCGTCTTGCGACGTTTCCTGCTTCTTGGTCTCCTCCTTGTTGGTTTCGTCCTGCTTGTCAGCCTCCGCGCCCTTGTTGGCCTCCTCCTTTTCCGCCTGGCTTTTTCTCTCTTTCTCGTCGTTCTCGATTTGCTCGCGGGCTTTGGTCAACTCGAACCGCAGACGAGCCAACTGCGCCATTCGCCCACGTCCTGAAGCAGGCCGCAGCGAGATTTTCAGACCAGCGTTGCGCACGATGGTCATGTCATTTACATAGGTTCCGGCGGTTTTGACCACCGCGCCTTGCCCGCCAATTAGGGTGTTGTCACCGGGAAAGATCGCGGCGGCGGTGACCCCGTTGCGCAACGCATCCTCGAAGAACGGCAGGCCGGGGTTGATTCCGTCGAGCACCGAAAGAAACGGGACGTTGGGGTTGATCTCATTGACCGCATCTTGACCACTCGTGGTGTGAACTTCAATGAGTCCTGGAATAAGGGTTTTGCCGGTCGCGTCAATCACCCGAGCTTCGACTGGAATCGTCACCTGATCGACTGGACCGAGGGCCGCGATGCGGCCCTCGCGGATCACCAGGGCGGCGTTGTCGATAGGGTCCCCCATGACCGGAATGACCCTTCCTCCTGTGAACGCGATGGAACCGGAACTCTGAGCCTGGGCAATCGGGCCGGATCCTCCCAGCACTGCCGCCACCACGATCGCGGCGATTCCCCAACGGACTCGAGTAACCCAGTTTTCCAATCCACTCATCGCAAGATCCGTTAGGGCGGTGTGCATGGTCATCGTTGGCGTTACAGTCATAAGGGGCTTAGTCCTTCCGAATGTTCTGGTGGAGGGATTGAGGCAGGCGGCCGTTGAGGATGACGCCGCGCACGTTGGTGGACCATTGCAGAGGAGGGCCGTCAAGCACCACGAGGTCGGCGTCGTATCCGGGAGCGATCGCGCCTAGGCGTTCACTCAAACCTAGTAAGCCTGCTGGAACGCGGGTGATCGCGGCCAGAGCTTCCACCTCGCCAAGTCCGAACCGGTGGGCAAACCGAGCCTGCTCTAACAGATCGCCGCCTGTCAAAGCGAATGGGATTCCTGCCTTGGCGAGGATGCCCGGCAGATTCCAGACTAATTCGGTCGCCTCGGGACCGTACACGGCGTTGGTGCGCAGACGCTCGAGCGCGACCGAAGCTCCGGCTCGTTTGATCTGATCGATCACGTTGTAAGCTTCTTGACCTCCCACCAGAATGGGCGGAGCTTGCGCGTGGAATTCCTCCAAAACCCTCAGCGCCGCTTCCAGGTCGAACGCGGTGCGCGCGCGGACCATCAATCGGGTGTTTCCTTTGAGCGCTTGGCGGATTGGCTGGAACTCGGGGTTGTCCGGTTCCTCCTCGGCTTGCTGAAACGCTCGTCTCAGCAACCAGACGACCCCCATGCGATTGGTGGGGAGGCGCACGTAAATGGAATCCGGGCGGGTGCCGGAGCGATTTCTTCGAGCGGGGTCGCTGGCCAGGGTGACCGTCAGACCAGCGCGGGGTTCGACCAGGGAGGCGGGGGTTTGGTCGCCGGTGGTTTTGAAAACCGCCGCCCAGCCGCCCACCACATTGTCGCTGCCAGGCAGAACCGCCAGGGTAGTAATTCCCTGATCGAACGCCTCACGCAGGGCGCGGGCGCGACGGTTGACCGAATCGGCCGCCGTCCAGGTGGGAGTGACTTCGGAAGTCACCTCGGCGTCGGGTCCGAGACTCTCAAACAACGCCGCAGCGTCCACCAAGCCGGGAATCAAATGAGCTCCGCCCAGGTCGATCACGCCCGCGTCGTCGGTGGTCCCCTCCTTCAGACCCACGGCGTCCGCGTCGCCCACCGCGACGATGCGACCACCTTCGATCTTGACGAAACCCGGCTCAATGCTCCCTTGAGCGGCCAAGGTGTGAATTTGGGCCGCCTTGAGGATCACCTGGCCCTCCGCGCCCTCCGGTTGCAACGACACGCTAGCATGGGATGGCACAAGGACCATCCCCCACGTGACCGCCCCCCACGCGACGATCACCCGAATCGACCCGGCCCAACCGCCAGGATCAAGTCGATCTTTGAAAGAAATCATGCGTTTATCCTTGGATCTCATTAACCACTATATGGTTGTGGTCGGCGGATCGAATAGGAAAAAGCGAGGAGACTGGAGCAAACCAAAGGGGAGTGTGGCCAACCGCAAGGGACGAATGTGGCCGATACCGATCAGGTTGCTGTCGAATTAGCTTGGCGGAATCCTTTCACGCTGAGCGGAGCGATCAGACTTGGTGGATGGCGGCCTCCAGAGACGGCCTTCGATCACCAGCGCTTCCACATTCGTTCGCAGGTCCAGCGGATGGCCGGTCCAGATCACCAAATCGGCGGCGGCCCCCACCGCCAAACGGCCACACGAGGGAGGCAAGGCGACGGCCTCCGCGGCGTGATGGGTCAACGCGAGCAATGCCACCTCGGGAGGCAATCCCGCGTTGACCAGCTGCGTTGCGGCAATCCGCGCTTGACCTGGTTCACCATCGTCGGCCAGAGCCAGCGGAATGCCGGCGATTCCGGTCGCCACCACCTCACGGGTCAGTCGCCCTCTCTCGTCGCGGAGCAGCGCGGTGGTTGAAACGACAACCCGCGCGCCGGCCGCCTTGAGATCGTCTAGAAATGGGGTCAATTCCACCGGGCCGATGAGAGTGGGGGGAGCGAGCTTGTGACGCGCGACCAGTTCGAGTACTTGAGCCACCTCCTCGGCACGTCGCGCTTCGATCAGCGCAGGACGCTCCCCTTTTTTGACGGCTTGCAGGCTTTCCAAGCGGCGGGCTTCGAAGCGGGTCTTGAGCGGTTCAGGAAGATAAAAATTGGTGGGTGGCAACGTTCCCTCCAAGCCGCGGTTGAGCAAAGCCAACTGACTTGAGAGGGTGGCTGGGGACCGTTCGAGCGAACGGGACGCCTCGCTGAGAACCAATTTCTCGGCGATCGCCGGATTCACCAACGGTGTCTTGGCGGCAGGTCGCACCGCAGCTACCGCACCGGCGACCACATTGGAGGAGCCAGGGGCCAGCGCCACGGTGAGGAACCCCGCCTCAACCCGCCGACGAAGCGCGGGGTCGAAGGGATCTAGCGCGTCGGCAGCTGTCAGGGCGGCGATCGGTTCGGCTGGGTCGTCAATCGCTGCGGAGCGACCAAAATCGGAAGGACCCGCCACCAAGCCAGGGGTCAGGGGACGATCGCCCAACTCCACCACCGGAACGTTCGCTGGAACGTTGGCCGCAGCGTCGGGGCCAAACGCCTTGATCGCACCCGCTTCCACCCAAACTGCGCCGGGGGCGAACCCACCGCCTTCGGTCATGAGCCGCGTGGTCGTGAACACCACCGCGGGAGCTTGAACCTGGGGGAAAATGGCAGGGCGATCAGCGGAGGACAAGTCGCCCGCCGTGGGCGGAAGCGAGGCAATGGTAACTGGTCCTACCCCGGAGGAAGGTTTGACCTGCGCGTTCTGAAAGGTCGCCACTCCTCCCGAGAGGGTCAGGCGGACAGGCGCGGAGGGATCGAGGGGATCCCCCGCGAAGACCGCCAAATCGGCACGATAACCGGTTTGAATCCGGCCCAAGGTATCGCCCCGACCCAGAAACTCGGCCGGCCAACGGGTGATCGCCCGCAACACGCGCGGAGGCGCGATTCCCGAGGCGACCGCTGCGGCGGCCTGGACCCGTAACCAACGCGACCCCGCCGGCCGCCTCGTAACGCTCGCCAGCGCGAAACGACTTTCCTCGTCAATCAAGCCCGCGGGCCAATCAGACGGCCGCCCCGCACGGTAGGACGGCGGAGCACCTTCCAGTTCCACCCACGGTCCCAGCACCAGCGGCACTCGGCGGGTTCGAACCAGGTTGGCCTTGTCGCCGGGGTGACTCAGCCCTTCCAAAATCACAGGGATCTTCAGCTCGTCAAGCCACTTGAACGCGCGTTCGAGATCGTCGGCCCGATGAAGTTCCAAACGCAAGGGAATCACGTTCTCCAGAACCCGCACCAGCAACTCTTTGGGTTCCTCCCTGTCCGGCGGTGTCGGCTTGGTGGGAGGGGACGGAACGTTCTTCCGGGCGTCCTCCTGTTCCTTCTTTTCGGACGCCTTCTTCGTTTCAGCCTCCTCCTTCTTGGAAGATTGATCTTGTGGTTCGGGCTCCTGCTTCTTTTGGGATTCCGAGCTGGATTCGGCCCGAATCTCCCGCAGGATGTCGCGGAGAATCTCCGGGGTGGGACGCCCGATGCCTCGTTCCCTCAGAATCTCGAAGATGCGACGCAGCTCATCGCGCGTGGGCGGGCGATCCGGCTCGGGCGTGGGACTTGGAGCTGGCCGGTCGTTCGTTTCGGCCTTGTCCTTCTTGGCCAGCGGTTCGCCCGGCGTTTTCGCGGCCTCCTTGTTCTCGGCGTCGCCCTTGTTAGACGATTGGCCGCTCGACTTGGAGGCGTCCTGGGCGTTGACCGCTTGGGCCTGTTTTTTGGCCTCGTTGTAAGCTTTCAGGTCAGCTTCATACTTTTTGAGCGCATCTTGATATTTTTGGAATTTTTCTTGATACGCCTTAGCGTCGGCCAGTCCCTTCTTGAGGCGATCGAACTCGGCGGGTCGAGTCAGCCCATTGGAAGGACCACCGCCGGCACCCAAGGCGGCTTGAACGCCCGCCTCGTTGTTGAGGACCATTGCCTCGGGCCGGGGGTCGGGGTTGGGACCAACCCGCACCAGGATCGAGCGGCCACCCAGTTGACCTGCAGGGGAGGGTTGGACCGAAACGGCCGTGATCCCTTGAGCGGACAGATCGAGCATCTCCTCGGCGAACGGATCCAGCACCCGCGCGGGGTCGAGCGAGGCGTCAGAGGCGGAGTCGGCGGCGGCGTCGCTGGTGAGACCAGCCACGCTTCGTGCGTCGATCAATCCCGGCGTGACGAGGAATCCGGTCAAATCCAGCCGCTCGGCCTCCTCGGGGATAGTCACCTGGTCAGCGGGACCGACTTGAGCGATGTGGCCGTTGACGATCACCACCACGCCGTTGGAAATCACACGGTCGTCATCGTCGAGGGTCACCAGGGTACCACCCACTAGAGCCAGGGGCGTTTGGTTGGCGGGTCCGACAAACGGCGGCGGAGCGGACTTGACCGGGTCCTTCTCCTTTTCCTCTTCGTTCTTGGCGTCGAAGCCGTTGGCTTTGGTTGGGGGAGGGGCGGTCCCACTCTCCGCCGGTTCGTCGGCGGCGATCCAGGCGACGCTGATCAACGTGGAGGTTAAAACGGCCGCCGCCGAGGCAAGCCAACCCCGACGGGGTTTGGAACACGATGCCGACATCAACAGATCTCGTTTCAACCAAAAGAAATCGTTCTTCAAGCGGTGGAGCGATTTTCCCGCCATGCGATTGGAATCGCGTTTGGCAACGCCGTGGGCTCCGATCATAGAGTCCTTCGGCGTGCAAACACGTCACGGAAACGATTGGTTCTCGCCAATCGCTCCTATTCGTTTCGCATCTTGGTCTCCTCACCATCACCCAGCGACAAACCGCCGTCAAGTGTCAGGTGGAGTTCCCATTTGGGATTCGCCACATTCCCCAAACCATCCGACTTGGAATGCTTTGACCCAGGCCATAGGCTGGTTGTCAGCACCCTCATTTCGAGGTGATTTCGAGTCCAAGCCGCTGAGCATCGTGGATCGCCCAGGTCAACGGCATTGCTTGGACGGAGTCCTTGACGGATCGGGGCGAGTCGATCATGCTGCCGATTCATGGGCCCCGCAACGGTGAGGGTGAAGCCGATGACAGTCCACACACGATGGACCAAGGGGCTGAGATTGGCCCTGGTCGTGTTTGGTTTCTTGGGGGTGACCTCTTGGTGGGCCGAAGCCCGTTCTGAGGAACAGTTGCGGCTGACCTGGCGACGCGACGCCGAATCGGGTCGGGAGTTTCTGACGGTGCGGGGGCCCCGTCTTCCCGAGGAGGGTTTGGTCATCTGGCACCTGGAAGCGTTCTGTCGGCCCGGCTCAACCAATCGGGCTTGGGAGGAGACCGTCATTCCCCACCACACCGAATTGATCGATCAGGCTCCGGACGGCTCGCAAATTCTTCTGCGGTCTCAACTCGAGGACGGCGTAACGGTCGATCAACGGATCGAAGTCGATCCCCACGAGCCGGATGTGGTCCGCTTTGCCCTGACTTGCCGCAACCCGACCGACCGCGTTTCGCTGGCCCACTGGGGTCAATCGTGCGTCCGGGTGGCCAACTTCACCGGACATCCCGAACGCCCAGGGGCTGAGGATTACCTTCCCCAGGTCTTCGTCGGAATCGAGGGCGAATTGACCTTTCTGCCCTGCCAACCCTGGAGCCGGACCGCCCGCTACACTCCCGGACAGGTCTTCCGGCCGGCTCATGTGGACCCCCAGGATCTGAACCCACGTCCGGTGAATCGCCGATTGGCCGATCCCGGCCTCATCGGTTGCGTCTCGGCCGATCGGCAATCGCTCGTGGCGGTCGCTTGGCAACCCTATCAGGAACTTTTTCAGGGCGTCATCGTCTGCATTCATGCCGATTTCCGAATCGGCGGGCTTGAGCCGGGCGGCGAAAAACTCGTTCGCGGCGCACTTTACGTCATGGAAAACGACCGCGAGCGTCTCCTCCGACGCTATCGACGCGACTTTCCTCAAACCAATCAAGGAGACCTGTTGAAGGGTTGTCCCAAGGTCTCGTCCTCAATGAAAGGCGTGCCACGATGACTCCCGCGCCAATCTCATTCGTCGGTTGGTTGACCTTCCTCACCCTCGCCGGCTGGCTCCCTCCGTCATCCTTAGCGGTGCCCAGCGATTCCAACCTAATCGTAGAAGTGTCCACCGAGCGGGACCTAGTTCACAGTCCCTTGGTGGTCGAGGTAGGGCAAGCTGCTTCGACGGGGGAATATCTGCTGATTCCCGAATCAGGCGGTCTACCCATCCCGGCCACGATCTTCGAGGGCGAACCTCCGGGGCAGCGGATTCTAAGAGGGCTGCTGCCCACTCTGACAACCCAGGACGGAAAGCCCCGCACAGAGCGTTACCGACTCAAGCCGCTAGGAGACCGCGACGCCGCGACGCCCGCCTTCGCCTTCCGCGCAGGGAGGACGCCGGGATCGCTCGAACTCCATCAGGGCGATGAACTCATCACAACCTATTTCGATGGAACCGCCGACGCCTACAAACCCTATTTTCATCCCCTCAACGCCCCTGGAGGCACCCCAGTCACGCGGGGCTATCCAATGTCGCCGCGTCCCGGCGAACCCACTGACCACAATCATCACCGCGCGTTCTGGTTCACCTATGGCGAAGTCAACGATTTCGACTTCTGGGCCGCCGATCCACTCAACGAGAAAGGCAAGCCCAATCCACGTTACGGCCGGATTCGCCCCTGGAACACGCCAGAGGCCACCTCATCCACCTCCACACCCAGCACACCGACGGCTCGGGCAGGGGTGGGGGCCGCTTCGTTGACGACCGTGCTGCGCTGGACCAACGCCAGCGGCGAACGAGCGTTGCTGGAGGAGCGTCGGACCACCTGGTTTTACGGCGACACCCAAACCCGAATCCTTGACAGCGACATCACCTTGACCGCGTTGAAGGAGCCGGTCCACTTCGGCGATACCAAGGAGGGGATGTTCGGTCTTCGAGTCGCCTCCACGATGGATGTGGACGCCTCAAAGCGCAAGGAGGGGGATCCCGCCCGAAGCGCGGGGGGACGCATCGTCAATGCCGAGGGACTGACCAACGCCGAGGCCTGGGGCAAACGTTCGGCTTGGGTGGATTACTCGGGACCAGCGGAGGGTCGCATCTGGGGCGTGGCAATCCTCGACCACCCAACCAATTTGAATCATCCCACCGCTTGGCATGTGCGAACCTATGGTCTCTTTGCCGCCAACCCGATCGGGCGACGCGACTTCAACCTTGGTGACCATGAACAGGGACCCTTCACCCTGGCACCAGGCGAGGCGCTCCGCCTGCGTTATCGCGTCATCATCCATCCCGGCGATGAACAGCAGGGGCGGATCGCTCAGGCGTTCGCCAGCTACGCCAATCCGCCTCAGGTCAAAACGATCCGCCCTTGAACACGTTGAGAGGAAATCTCCTCCAATTATGGTCAACCTAGATTGGATTGTCGCGCCGATGCGTTGGGTCGAGATGGAAAAGGATTCCCTCAATGCCGGTCTCTGGGTTGGAATTCCTCAAGGAAGCTGAGGCCAACGCGAAGCAAGGGATGGACTGCCCCGCCTTCGCGGTGATCTTCGGCGATGAACCCTTCTTGAAATCACGGGTGCTGGCCGCATTGCTCGACCGCGCGTTGGGACCCAACCATCGCGCCGAGGACGCCGACGCCGACATGGCCCTCTGTCGATTGGATGGCGAGGCGGCCTCCGCGCAGGTGGCGCGGGTCTTCGACGAGGCACGCACCCTCCCGTTCCTGGCTAAACGGCGGGTGGTTGTGGTCGAAGAGGCCGACGAGTTCGTCACCAAGGCCCGCAAGGAGTTGGAGAAATTTGTTCAGTATCCGCCACCAACAGGAGTGTTGATTCTCTCCCTTAAGAGTTTTCCTTCCAACACCACGCTCGCCAAGCTGACGGAGAAGATCGCTTTAGCGGTGGATTGTCGCGCTCCCAAGGAAGCGGAGATGCCGGGACTGTTGATTCAACTGGCCCGCAAGGATCACGGACTCAACCTGGAGAGCGACGCGGCGCGGCTCATGGTCGAACTCGTTGGCCCGGAATTGGGGTTGATGGTCAACGAACTAGGTAAGCTCGCCGCCTATGTCGGCACGGCCCCCACCATCACCCGTGACGATGTCGCGGCGATGGTGGGGTCGGGGCGGGTCTTGGAGATTTGGAAGGTGATCGATCTGGCCACCACCGGCAAGGCGGGCGAAGCCCTCGATGCGCTCGACCGTCTGCTGGCCGCGGGTGAGCCTCCCATCAAGCTGATGGCCGCCATGACCACCACTCTACTCAAGGTGGCTCACGCCGGGCGTCTGCGAGTCGCACGCATGACACCCGAGCAAGCCGCCCGGGCCGCGGGCATCCCTCCGTTTGGAGTCGAGAAAATGGTGGCGCAGCACGCCCACCTCGGCCCGTCCCGAGTCGCACGCTTGTCCAGCTTGTTGCTCCAAACCGACCTCGACCTCAAAGGTTTCTCCAACTTGCCGCCCCGCACCATCTTGGAACGGTTGATTGTCGAACTCGCCCGACCCCGCAAGGACCTGGTTGCGGCTTCCACCATCGCCCCATCCGGCGCGGAATCCACCCCGCGCGCCTCTTCCACGGCGCGACGTCGCGGCAATGCTTCGGCCTCGGGCTGACGTCGGGGCAATCACTTCCGATTTCCCTCGAACACCTTGTTGAACAGCTTGGGATCGGTGTCGGACTGAAGGTGGCGAATCGCCTCGCTCAGCAGAAAGAGGGTGGGACCGTCGTTTTCAAACCGAGTGAGAACCTCGTTGAGTCGCCGTACCGAATCCCGGAACTTCGCATTCTCAAAATCTTCCAGCGCCTTTTCATAATCCTTGATAAGCTCATCTTGTCGTTGATGAATCTGATCTGAAGAACACTCATTCAAATTATTATGTTGAGGAACTAACATTTCATAAACTTGGACACTCTCAGAAAGATTAGCCAACCTGAATTCTCCAACCCGCCGCGCTAAGGCGATGGAGTTGATCCGCTTGCGGGTTTCCGCTGTCAAGAGCAGTTGGGTCCGAAGGATTTTGTTGAGGTTCTGAATTCGACTGGCAATGTTGACCGTGTTGCCCAGTGGACCATACTTGAACCGTCGTGAACTACCGGTATTGCCAACATGGGCATACCCTGAGTTGATGCCAACACCAAGATCCATCGGCTTGCTCAGACCAAATTTTTGGCAGCTGTCACGCAGTTCTGGCAAGGATTCGATCATGGCTTGGGCCGCCTGACACGCGAGTTCGGCGTGATTCTCCTGATGATCGGGCGCGCCCCACATGGCAACGAGTTCGTCGCCAATGAAATCGATCAGAACCCCGTCGTAGTCTTGAACGCAGGCCGAAAGCTTGTCCATGACCGAACGGACCCACTCGACCGTCTTGAGCGGACCAAGATGTTCTGACTCGCGGGAAAAGCCCCGGATGTCACAAAAGAGAACAGTGACTTCACACTCCCGGCCATCCATCAGGGAGGGGTTCTGAATCAACTTTTCCGCGAGAGATTTTGTAAAGAATTGTTCAAATGCATATAACGCTTGAAATTTTTCCTTTTCGAGCTTAATCTTTTCTTTTTGGAACTTGATCCGTTCCAGTCCTCCGGCAACCCCCATCGCCAGCAATTCGACGATGAGGGCGTCGGCTTTAGAAATCGTTGGGAACGGGGCGACTCCCCCCAGTCTTTGTCGCCGCTCGCCGTAAAGGGCTCCGATGACCTGTTGATTCTTGTCCAGAATCGGAGCCGCTACCACTCGTTCGATGCGGACCATACTCTCACTCAGACTGGCAAGATCGTCACCGTGGTTGTAGATAAAGGTTTGTTTGCGAGCCAGTACGTGACTCATGACGCGTCGGCTAGGAGTCAGTTCGCTGCACCCTGCTAGCTGAGACCTAATGTGTTGGGACTGAACCTGCCAGTTACCGCTCATCGTATCGAAGAACAACACGCCACCGATATCGAGACCTACGATTTCGACGAGCGATTTCGCCATGAAATCGTAGTAGTTCGGATTTTCGGCGTCGGTTTGCAGAGCGTCAACAGCCAACTGAAGGCGACTTAGAATCGCTTCGATCGGACTTTCTCCACCATCACGGTTGGCTCTGATCAAGCCGAGGCGTTCCGAGCGTTCGCGGCTTTGCAGGCTGGAACCAGGGGCTAGGGTGGCTTCGGGCAACGATTCAAGCGAGTCGTCGTCGGGATCAATCACGTCAAAGTGGATCACCCGTTGATTCCCCACTCGAATGACCAAACTGTGAGAGTCGATGTGGGATTGGCCAGGCGGCAAGGCTTGTCCGTTCCCCAAGTGCAGCACCGCCTGGGGCGAAATATTGCGCACCTCCACCTTAGACTCAGGCAAAGCGCGAACCTCGGCTTGATGACGGGAAATCTCGCTCTTCCCCATCTCGGCGATGACGAGGCGGGTGCGACCGGGCGTCAACACCCGCGGCTCGAAAAGCCGTTCGAGGTTGTTCTTCTGACGGCCCAACTCCAACACACCGTGGTAATCGGCTTCATGACGGCTTTGATAACCTTCTGTCGTAATGTCGGTCACTAAAACATGAAGGAAGCTCGAAGACATACGGCCTCCAGTCAGCAATTCGGCCCAGTTGTCGGAAAGAACACAGAAAAATTGATAGAGAATCTTTATAAACCCATAATCGTAACACCAAAATGCACAGGCTGACACTACCAAGGTTCACACCCAAAATCACCAACGGCGGCGGGATCCAAGTCAACATCCCGGGGTTGAAAGCGATTTGGTCCCTCATCCTTCAAGCTCAACCTCGTAGGAATGGTTGAGGATTTTGGTCTTGGATTGGGGTCCAGCAAGGCGAGCGTCAAGACGTTGGGGTAGGGTTCCAAACCCGTCGATGAAGCGTCACGTGGAATTGCGTCTCGCATCCCTGCCTTGATCCGGGTTACAATAATTCCACGGCAAACCGAGATCAACCACCCCCACACGCATCCCAGCCCCCCTTTTCCCCCGCCTTCTTCCATCCGGTTCTCCGCGTGGAAATTGTGTGACGCCTCCACTGGAGTTCCACCATTCGTCAACCTCGCCAAGGGTCACTCCGCGATGAAGACGCGCTGCTCCTTCTTCAGGCACTTGGGTTGTTCATCCTGTGTCGAATATCTCATCTCATGCTGGCCGACTTCATGCCTTGGTTCTGGTGTCCGAAAACTCGGTTCAGTGACGCTGGCTGCGCTTCTTGTTCTGATGGGGGGGTTGGAGAATCGAACCTCCCTCCATGCTCAAGAGCCAACGCCCCCGCGGTTCGACACTCTGAGATTGCCTGCGCTGGAACCGGATCAAGCCTTCAAGGCGATCCAAGTCGCGCCGGGATTGGCGCTTCGTCGGGTTGCGATGGAACCGTTGGTGACCGATCCGGTGGCCGCCTGCTTTGACGAACTGGGGCGGCTGTACGTTGTGGAGATGCGTGGCTATCCCTTTCCTGATAACACTCCTCCGGGTCGGGTCAGGCGGTTGGTTGATCGTGACGGCGACGGAACCTTCGACGAGTCGTCCCTCTTTCTGGACAACCTCAATTGGCCCACGTCGGTGATTGCCTCGCGAGGGGGGGTATTCGTTATTGCGCCTCCCCACTTGATTTACGCCCGCGACGAGGACGGCGATGGTCGGGCCGATGTCACCCGCGTGGTTTGGACCGGCTTGGGCACTCAGAACGTCCAAGCGTTGGCCAATGGTCTGAAGCTGGGACCAGACGGTTGGATTTACGCCTCCTCGGGTGGCAACGGCGGGATCGTGCGTCGTCCTGACCAACCCGATCAACCCGCAGTCGATCTTCGCGGCCGCGACTTTCGATTCCACCCCGACACCCTGCAACTTCAACCCATTCCTGGTGGCGGTCAGTTCGGACACGACTTCGACACCTGGGGACGCCGCTTCGTCTGCAACAATTCCAACCACCTCCGCCAAGTGATCCTGACCACTGCTGATCTTGACCGCCTCACTGTCTGGCCCGACGCCGGCTCAAGCCCCTTGGAGGACATTGGGGTGGATGGGCCAGCTGCGCCAGTCTTCCGCATCAGTCCCCCAGAACCCTGGCGGGTCGTCCGCACCGCGCGACGAGCCGCCGACCCGGCGATGCGTCAACGTCTGCCCGCCTCCGAACTCGCCGTGACCGGCTATTTCACCTCCGCCTCTGGCATCACGATTTATCAAGGCTCAGCGCTACCCGAATCAGCGTGGGGCATGGCGGTCGTTGGCGACGTGGGCGGCAACCTGGTTCACCGCAAACGGCTCGAACCCCAAGGCGCGATCCTTCAAGGCGTGCGAATCGACGCCGAGTCCGAACTGCTGGCCTCGACCGACAACTGGTTTCGCCCGGTCCACTTCGCCAACACGCCGTGGGGAACCCTGTTGGTGTTGGACATGGCGCGCGAGACCATCGAACACCCCCTCTCCATCCCCGACGACATCAAGGCCCAGCTCGACCTCAAAAGCGGTTCGGATCGGGGACGCATCTATGAACTTGTTCCCGCTCAGGGAACTGTCCGCCGTCCTCTTCCCCGATTCGATCAAGCCGACCATACCCAACTCGTCGCCACTCTGGCCGACCCCGACGGCTGGAGGCGTGAGACTGCTCGCCGCTTGCTCTGGGAACGCTTGACACAAACCCCAATCGATCACCCTGACGCCGCCGCCACTCTTCACGCCTTGCGCGAGCTCATCGCCCAACGTCCCAGCCCCGAAGCGCGGGTTGCCGCGCTTTGGACTCTCGACATGTTGGGATGGCTCAATGCCGAGGATCTCCTCCAAGTCGCCAACGACCCTACTGCCGAGGTCCGCGAAGTGGTCGCGCGCTTGGCCCGCGACCGATTGAAGATGAACAATCCGCGCCTTCGCACGGTTGTGATTGATCTTGTTCGAGACGACGCGGGGATGGTCCGGTTTCAGGCCCTTCTGGCGCTGGGAGACGCGGTTCCCTCAGACGAACCGTCCATTTTGACCGCCCTCGTGGAGGCGTCGGAACGCCCTGAGATGCAGCAAGGCCCCACGCTCGATCGCTGGGCCAGACGGGGACTCCAAGCCGCCGTGGCACCCCGGCTGGCCGCCTTCCTGACCGCTTTGAATCAACGTCGCACCGAACTCGAAGGAAAACGCCCGCGAGCGGCTACGGAGACAGCAAGGGAATCCGAACGGTCTCCTGACGACTGGGATGCGCGTCTTGCCTCCAATGAGAGCTGGAGGGTAGCGACCCTAGAAGCCTTAGCTTCTTCGAGGGATCGTCGGGATCAGCTTGCCGCGCTGGATGGCTTGGACGCTTCCCAAGCCACGGAGGACCAACTGCGGAACCGCTGGTTGGCCATCAGTCGGGGGGCTGCGCGAAGCAGCTGGAATCCCCTAGACCACCCGGCGCTCGCCCAACGGCTCGAACGTCTGGCCCGGACCGCCAGTCAACGACTAAGGGCTTCTCTGGAGAAGGATCCGCCCGGTCCTCTCAATCTCGACGAGGTCAAACTCGTGGCGGCGGCGGGATCGGATGCGTCGAGCTTGGAGTTGCTCGGTGAGCTGCTGGCCGCGCGGTTCGAGCCGGCCATCCAGGTCGAAGCCCTCGCCGGGTTGGATCGCCGCGGCGACGAGGAGGCGATGCGGTGGATCCTCGAACGTTGGCGAAGCATGAGTCCCACCCTCCGTAGCCGAGCCGCCGAGGTGCTGCTCAACCGCGTGGGACGTCAGGAACGACTCAACCTCCTGCTCGAAGCCCTTGACCAGGCGCGGGTGAACCTTTCCGACCTAGGACCGGAGGCCGCCGACCGCTTGACAGCGGCCGCCCGACGCCTCGGCCCTGAAGCTCACGCTCACGCTCGCCAAGTGATCTTGAACGCCAAGGCGATCGATCCGGCCGCCAAACCCGGTCGTCTTGCCCTCATCAACCGCTACAAATCGGTTTTGGTGGGACGAGCAATCCGTCGTCCTGAACAAGGTCGAGCGATCTTCCAAAACCACTGCGCGACATGTCACCGCCTGGAAGGAAACGGTCACGACGTCGGCCCCGACTTGGCGACAATCCGCCATCGCAGCCGCGAGGACGTCTTGACCCATATCCTCGACCCCAACCGCGAAGTGGCCCCCACGATGAAAACCTATGTGGTGGTCACCCGCGACGGACGCACCGCCTCGGGAATCCTCACGTCGGAAACCGATCGGACCGTGAGTCTGAAACGCTCCGAAGGGATCGTGGAAACCATCGAGCGCGACCAGATCGAGGAGATTGTCGAGACTGGTCAATCGCTCATGCCCGAAGGGCTGGACGCCAACATCGATGTCGAAGCAATGGCCGATCTGCTCGATTACCTGTTGCCCGACTCGTAACGTAAGCCAATCGATTGCCAACCCTCCCTCCGCCCCTGTGACCCGCTCGATTCGCGGACTGACGCTCATGCCTCTTCGAATCATTGCCGGCCAACGTGGAGGCTTCAAACTCGAGGCTCCTCACAACCGCCGCACCCGTCCCACTTCGGATCGGGTCCGCGAGTCGGTCTTCAATATCCTCGGTGAACTCGTCGAAGGCGCGACCGCGATCGACCTGTTCGCCGGAACCGGCGCGATGGGTCTGGAAGCGCTGTCTCGAGGCGCGTCGCGGGCCGTGCTGGTTGAACACGACCGCGAAACGGTTCAAGTGATCAAACGCAACCTGGCTCACGTGCGTTACGAGGATCGGGTCGAGGTGGTCGCCGGCGACGCCTACCGCCACGCCCGCGGCTTGCGTTTCCAGCCCGGCGACCCACCCGTCATCCTTTTTCTCGACCCTCCTTATGTCGAATATGAGAGGAACTGGAAAAAACTGCGCGACCTTCTTCACCATCTCTGGATCAACTTGCCCGTGGATTCGGCGATCGTACTCGAAGCGGGCGAACGCTTGCGCGAAGGGTTGCTCCCCGAGCCGAGCCAGTGGGATCTGCGCCGTTACGGCGGCACCACCATCGCCTTGGCGGTGAAAAGTCAAGTCGATCCCTCTGAACCTCCCTCCGAAGAAGGCGAGACACGCCCCGACCAACCAGAGGCGTGACGACCCGACCCCTCGAACGTTCCAGGTTCCGACGACGATCGCGCCGGGGCGGGAACAGGAGCCCAACCGTGTCCCCCCCTTCATCGCAATCCCCTTTCTCGTCAGTCCAGTCCAACCCACCCCCCCCGCCTTTGCCAACCAACCTCACCGAGGACCCTCTCCGCAAGTTCGCTGTCGAAGTGGTCGAAATCCTCAAAAATCAAGGTTATCTTGCCTACTTCGCGGGTGGTTGCGTGCGGGATATCTTGTTGGGACTCATCCCGTCCGACTACGACGTGGCCACCAACGCGACTCCTGAGCGGGTTCTCAAACTCTTCCGTCGCACTGTCAAAGTGGGCCTCTCCTTTGGCGTGGTGCGCGTGGTCGCACCCAAAGGTGGGTGGGATGTCGAAGTCGCCACCTTTCGCAGCGACGGCGTCTACTCCGATGGTCGGCGTCCCGACTCCGTGACCTATGGTGACGCCAAAGAGGACGCACTGCGCCGCGATTTCACGATCAACGGCATGTTCATGGACCCGCTAGACCATGATCGCGTGATTGACTTCGTGGGCGGGCGCGACGACCTCGCGCGGCGGATTTTGCGGGCCATTGGCAATCCTCGGGATCGCTTCACCGAAGACAAACTCCGGCTCATCCGGGCCGTGCGGTTTGCCGCACGGTTCGACCTTACGATGGACCCCCTCACTGAACAGGCGATCCGGGACATGGCGAGTCAGTTGGGCGTCGTCGCCCCCGAGCGTCTCGCTCAAGAGCTCCGCAAGATGCTGGCTCACTCAAGCCGAGCACGCGCTGTGAGCTTGTGCCGTGACCTTGGCCTGATGCCAACCCTCTTGCCAAACCTGTCCCAAGAGGCCTATCAGTACCAGGCCGATTGGCCCGTGTTGCCGACCTTGTCCGCGCTTCCCGGCGACGCCCCATTCGAAACCGCCCTCGCGGCGGTCTGCAATGGGCTCGACCCAACAACCCTTGTTGCGAACCTCAAACGGTTGCGATTGTCCAACCCCGAGACCAAACGCATCACTTGGTTGGCCGAACATCGTCACGATCTCGACCACGCGCGGGAATTGCCTAGGCATCGTCTCAAACGTGTGCTTGCTCATCCTTACGCAAGCGAACTGATCGTGTTAGCGCGAGCCGAAGCGATCGCGCGCGGCGATGACACCACGCTGGCGAACATCGATTGGGCCGACGCCTATCGTCACGACCTTCCCGAGGGTCCACTTGACCCCCCGTTGTTGGTCTCCGGTCACGATCTGGTTGCACTGGGGGTCAAACCTGGTCCTCGTTTCGCCGCGCTGTTGGAGGCGATCCGGGATCGTCAACTGGACGGCTTGATCACCGATCGCAACCAGGCGCTCGACCTGATCCGGCGACAGGTGAGTCGTTCGGCTCCCGAACCAACGGATGCGAACTCCTCAACCAACCAGACCCTATGGGAAACTCCCCCGGACAATCACTCCTCTTCGTTTGAGGTTCACGATTAGGATTGGCCCGAACTGGAACACGTCGGGGATCCGGCCCACAGTTGCCGTATGAGACCAAGCTCGGGTGGAACTCCCAAAGCAACGCCTGGATGATGCCCCTAGAGAGGGGAATCACCACCACCGCCACCGCCGCCAATCGATGAGATCAAGTGCAGAGAAGTCGAAGATGTGATTGTCAATCGCCTCGGCAGAGCGCGATCCTCGACCCCGACATGTGATCGTGCGGTAGGCGGGACTGGGTTTCAGTCACCTGAGCCAGTTTTTAACTCCCATCGAACCACGACGCTGCCGGAGGCCGTCAGCGGCCTGGTCTCGACAACCATGGCAACATTCATCTCGATGTTCCAAACGGCATCGGTCCAAATTCCACGCATGGGGTCGTAGGTTTGAGCGCCTTTGACCCGATACTGAGCCGACTTGATTTCGATCCGGCCCGACTCTGGAGCCGCGGTCAAAGTTCCGGCAACCTCGACGTTGACCGGTTGACCAGGCTTGGCGTCGGCCACTGGTGCCTTGGTGAAGGTTAACTCGCCTTGAGCAACTCGTCCTGCGCCCATCGACAGCCTAACCGGGGCTTTCCAGCTGGTTTGATCAGCGAGGAATGGCACATGCATGGCCCGAACATTGTCCAGCTGATCGTTCTCGGTCAGCACTCCGGTTTTGAGCTTGACCTCCCGGTATCGTTCGCGTCCGTTGGAGTCCAGGGTCAGGACAGCTAAAACTCGGCCGAAATCGTCCAGCATGCGTTGCTGGGCTTCGGGCATGTCGCCGCGTTTGAGGACGCGGGTTTGTCCATTCTGAATCACGGTCAATGCTTGAGAATCAAGACGAGTGATCAGATCTCCTTCGGGCGTTCCGGTGCCACTGATCCCCACCTCCAATTGGTCAATGATGACCTCGACCCGCTTGCCCATCCCCGAGGAATCCGGCTGGATGCGGAACCGGTGATCAATCACCGCGTCAGCGTTGACCGTCTGCTCTGGCTGGTCCGCCGCCTGGATCTGTAATTCCGAGCGGGTGGTGAGACGATAGGCCCGCGTCTCGAACGCGCTGGGCTTGGTGGTTTGAGACGCCAAGTCGTTCTTCTCTTGGGCCGACGTGGAGTTCCCATCAATGAAACTGGTCACCACGATCATGCTCAACCACGCCCCGGCGATCATGCGAGCCGACCGCCCTCCGTTTCGCGCCGTCATCATGGTCGCGTTCCTTTGCACGCAAGAGTATGCGAACCCACCGCCGATCGGCTTCCCAAGGCGGGTCAGCGATCGGTTTCAACGCGGTAAAACGGAGGTGAAGCCGAACAATTCGATGGAGATCGAAACTTGTCGGCCGATTCCGTCTCGCCACCTTGAATTTCTTCGGCGTTTTGAGTGTGGAGGCGGACGAGCGAGCAACCAGCCTGGGTTAGCGGCCCATTCGAATCGATCCGACCTTGCCAATCACGCCTAGCGATTCAATCTAAACCGTCAATTCTCCTATCACAAGCCGTCGTGTTTCGGCTTCGCAACTGTCAGTCCCTCACCTTGATCGCTAAAACGGCCGTCGCTGGTCAAACACGGGGTGAGGAAGCATCCTTGACTCGATCTAAAGAAACGCTTCGTTCAGGCGATTTCCTTGGGGACTCGGACCCAGGCCAAGCGTTTCAAGATCGGCCCGGTGGCTTTAGTCCCATCGCGCTCATGAGCATTTTCAGGTCTTCCCAAGCCTCTTTTTTGTCCGACGGGTTGCGTAGCAAGTAAGCTGGGTGGAAGGTCACCACCACCGTCATTCCCCGGTGCCGATGCAATCGCTTTCTCAATTGAGCCAACGGTAACGGCGTGCCAAGAACCGCCTGGGCGGCCGTCTTGCCCAACAAACAGAGGAACTCGGGCCGAACAATCTCAATTTGCCGATCCAGGTACGAAGCGCAGTTGCGGATTTCGCTGGGGTCGGGGGTACGGTTGCGTCCTTCGGCGTCGGTTGGGCGGCATTTGCAGGCATTGGCGATGTACACTTGGTCGCGCGTTAGGCCCATGCCCTTGACAATCATATCGGTGAGCAGTTGTCCTGCGCGACCGACGAACGGTACCCCCTTGGCGTCCTCTTCCTCGCCGGGCGCTTCTCCGATGAACATGAGCCGGGCGGTGGGAGACCCTACTCCAAAGACGGTCTGGGTCCGTGAAGCGACCAAG
>Ga0209017_10000977_pt1 | contig 24298 bp, 19 predicted proteins | sample YNPBryunderm2012_FD_185812 | JGI IMG/M metagenome (GOLD analysis project Ga0209017, IMG submission 185812) | Anoxygenic and chlorotrophic microbial mat microbial communities from Yellowstone National Park, USA - YNP Bryant MS undermat 2012... ...
CAATGGTTTATATTAGTGCCCGCAAAAGTGGGATTATAGCATTTATATTGGCAATGTTGGGTAGGTCTGGTCCATATGAACTTACAGTAAAAAGAAAAGAAATACAATACAAAGACGGTCTCATGACCCAGACAATTCCAATTAGCTCTGTGTCAAACATTATATGCGGATTGAGTTCACCCACTCACTACATAATTTTTGCCATATTATCCTTACTCTTTGGATTATACTACGGATTTGCTAAAAACGACTTTATAGCCTTTTTTACATTCTTACTAGTCAGTATCGTGTTTATAGTTTTGTATATATTGGGAAAACGTGTTTTTCTTGAGATTTATCCTGGTGCCGGTCCACCCATTATTATGGCCTTAAAACCTAGTATTACTAGTATTATAGGGGGTATGCCCATTGATAATGATAAATTATTATTGATAGTGGCTTTGATCCGTGATTTAGTTTATAATGTGAATATGGGGGCTAGCAGCGACAATCAGGAGGTAATATCGGTTGTTCAAGCCGAGGCGGTGACTGGTTACGAGGTCATACAACCGGAGACAGAGGCGGCAAGTTATGAGTCGTACTCGCCTGCCCCCGAAGTCTCTGAGCCGACCAACCCCTTTGCCTGGGATGCGTATCAGTCGCAACCCGCTCCAAGCGCTTACAACTCCCCTCCAGCCGCGGCACAAGAAACCCCCGAGCAGGCCGCCGAAAGACTGCTCGCCGAAGCACGTGCTCTCAAACAAGCCAATCGTCGCCAAGAGGTCATCGAACGCTTGAGGCAGATTGTGCATTATTATCCACAGACTCAGGCTGCCCAAAAAGCACGACAAATCTTGGAAAAAGCAGGCATTTCTGCCTAGCTCTCTCCATTTCAGTTTCTCTTTACCAACTCACCTGGCAACCACTCTGCTTTGGCAGGGTTGCTCCTTGGCAATTCTAGGTTACAGCAGCTGACCGAAAGATTGGACGGTAGCCTTATTGGCTGCCGCGGACCGATCCCCCCTTCCTAGCCCATCACAGCATCAAACCCTTCGACATCGCCAATCGGCCGGAGTTTACTTCTGACTGCCCGCTCCAATTTCCTCGAATTCGACTTCAAGACTCCGGGGTTTGGGTCCGTGGGATTTGTCAAATATTCCTGGGATACGGTGGAAGCGAGGTCGCGGGCGGGGGCTTCAGGTAGGCGGCACTGGGAGAAAACGGCATGGGTGAAATACACAGGAGTAAGGAAGTAGCAAACAGAAACGTGGAGGCAACCGGGCTGGTCATGTTTCTTAGCTGGGATTAGAAGTAGTGGGGTGTGATCAGGGAGGTGGGCGGGGGATGATGGAAGCGGATGGTTCCGTGCACGCCGGGTTTGCGACGCTGGGTAGCGGCAACAGCGGCAACCTGGCTGGTCCGGTTGGGGGTAAGGGGTTAGTAGTAATGGGATGCGATGAGAGGCGCTCTAGTAATGGAGTGTGTCATACCCACTCTGGTACTGGGATGGGATGAGGGAGGTGGGCGGGGGGATGATGGAAGCGGACGGTTCTGTGTACGCCGGGTTTGCGACGCTGGGCAGTGGCAGCTGCGGCAACGCCGCCTATGTGGAAGTGGCCGGTCGGGGGGTGCTCTTGGACTGCGGACTGAAGGCGGAGGATTTGACCACGCGTTTGCGCTGTTTAGGGCGAAACTGGAAGTTCATTCAGTCCGTGGTTCTCACGCACGTGCACTCGGACCATTGGCATGAAAGTGTGCTTGCCGAGTTGCTGGTGCGTCGCGTGCCACTGTGGCTGCACCGGCATCATATCGGGGCCTTGCGTAGCCGATCGGAATCCCTGTGGCTGTTGGAAAAGAACCAACTGGTGCGGGAGTATCAAGATGGGCGATGGTTTATGCCGAGCGTGGGTTGCCGGATGCTGCCGATCGAGGTCCTTCACGACAGCCGCCCGACCTTCGCCTTCCGGGTGACGCTGATGCGTCAGCACGAGGTGGTCGCCTGGCTAGGTTATGCCGCCGATCTGGGTTCGGTTTCATCCCGTCTGGTCGAGGCCTTGACGGATGTTGACCTGCTGGCGGTGGAGTTCAATCACGATGTGCAGTTGCAGCGGAACAGTGGCCGACCGGAGTTTTTGATCCGGCGGGTGTTGAGTGACCGGGGTCACCTGTCCAATCGGCAAGCAGCTGCCCTGGTGGAACAGGTGTTGGAACGGTCCCGCCGCCTGCCCCGATACCTGGTGCAACTGCATCTGAGCGAGGATTGCAACGATCCCGAATTGGCCCGACAGAGCGTGCGTCCGGTCATCGAGCGGTACTGTCCCTCGTTGCGCTTGATCACCGCGCCCCGCCACGAACCGAGTGGCATCCTGCCGTTGACAATCGCTTCGTCTGGTACCGGGGCGGCGTGGTAGCAGGCTGTAGAATGCATGTCCCGACCAATCCGGATGGGAAAAGTAGGGAAGTTGTGCGCTTTCTGCCGGGACGTAGCCGGGTTCAGCTCGGCGTTCGGCGCTATTTCCACGACCTGTTGTGCCGGATGGAGTCGATCCTGAAAAGGCGGACGCGGTGGTGGGTTCGGCAGCGGTGGACTACCGGCTGGCCGGTAACATACCGCCGTAGAGTAGTCAGGAGTCAGCGCATGAAGCTGCGATCGATTTGGGTTGTGGGCGTGGTGTTGGCGGGTGAAGCCGGAGTATGGGGGGATGAGCCACGTCCTTTGCCAACCACGCCGCAGGTGCCGCCACTGCGTCTGACAGTGGAACCGACGCCGCGGACCCCCGGCTCCCCTTACTCGGCTCGCATCCATGTGCCCTCGGGTGAACGTCGGGTTTCGATTCCGCGGGAACAAACCGCATCGGCTGTTCACCCGGCTTCGGATGCTACTGCGCTGTCACCGCCCTGGCCCGGCAGCGCTTCTCCATCCGCAGTACGATCGATCATACCCGGCTCCCCGATCAAAGCATGGCTATTTTTCTATCCCACGACGGGCAAGGCGTTGCCCTGCTTTGCGCCCCGGCCGTATGTGGGTCCGATCAGCGGTACCTTCAGCTGTACCGCTACGACGGGCTGGCCCGGGGGAGTGGAGGAGGGTTACCAGCAGGGCTGCTGTGGTTCGCACGCTTCCCGCCTCCGCTCCACGAGCCAGGTGAAGGAAAACCTCGTTCCCCCAAAGCACCACCCGGCGCTGCAGGATGCGGTGGTATCCCCCTCCGGTTATCGTTACGCCCAGCCCGAATCGCCGAAGCTCTACGAGCAGCTGCTCCGGTCCAGTCCGCCGGGTTACTCGCCGCCCGAGAAAGGATTCTGGAACACACCGATTCGGCGTTTATCCGCAGTGCCGTCACCTTCGCCCCAGTGAGGGTGGAGCAGGGTAAGCATAGAACGGGGACTCGCACTAGGGAAAGCAATATCACGTGAGGCGATCAGGTACGGGATGCAGGAGAGCGGAGCGAGGGAAGATGTCACTGCTTAGCAGGGGTGGCGTTCTGACCGGTGGGTGCACTGGGAACCCCCGGCGGACGAATATGTTCGCTCGAACCAGGCCAGGGCAATTCCTCGACGGCAGGTGGTGCGGCGGTGGAGGGCGGCGGAGTGCTTCCGCCGGGCAGACCGGCAGTGGTCGGCATCGGTGGGCATGGGACCGGCTGACCCGTGACCGCATCGTAACAGGTCTCTGCCGGACGGCCTTGACTCATGAGCTGGCCCGCCTGAGGCGACCGTAAACGGGAGGAAAAGAATCCCGGCCTGGGGTCGCAACGATCCCGATCACACATTCGGCATCCCCCATTAAGAGACATCGCGATGACACAAACCCAGGCCAATAGACCGCTGCGTATCATGAAACTTTTCCTCGAAAGCTGTTGCGGCTTCCCGGAATGGCCCGAAGCCAGGAGGATCACCGACATTGTGCCGGGAGGAAAAATGGGAAACAATGCGATTCCGCGGAAAAAGCGGTGGTCCGAGCCTTTCCGGAACCGTGCAATCCCTAAACTGGGTGGAACACGTAGAACCACGTAGCTTTGCGCAGTTTGCCGGTGACGGGCCGGAAACCTTCTCTGGGTTTCTGGAGCGTGGCCTCCCTGGATGACCGGCCGAAGCAACCGCAGAGGTCGGATAGCCCTGGAGGTGGGTCATGTTCACCATGTATCAGTCTGAGCACATCCGCGTGGATCGGGAGGGGCATGTTGCCACCCTGACCTTCACCTGTCCGCCCTCACGTTATCAAAGATGGGATGGGAACACCTGGGAGGACTGGGAACGGGTGGTCGCTTGGTTGTACACATCCTGTCCGGGGGATGTTCTGCTGATCCGGTCCGGGATGAAGGAAGGGTTCTGTCGCGGTCTGCACTCCACGGTATGGCGGAACCTCCGTGGGCCAGCCGAGCGTGCCGCCTTTGCCTGGCGGGGGCAGCGATTGCTCCAGAAACTGGTCCGCTGGCCGGGCGTCAGTGTGGCCCTGATCGACGGCATCTGCCGAGGGGTGGGTTGGGAATGGGCTCTGGCCTGTGACTACCGCCTGGCAGTGCACCGCCTGGGCACCCGCATCGAACTGCCGGACGGTCAGACGTGCTTGGGTGGTTCCGTCCTTCTGCGTTACCGTCACCTCCCGCGGGCGTGGCAGAGACTGGCTTCGGGAGCCACGCTTTCCGCCGGGGAGGCCTACCGGCTGAGACTGGTCGATGTCCTGCTTCCGCCCGTGTCCGAGCCGCGAGGATGGTCTGCATTCCTGGAGCCACTCGGTCCGCGGCCCCGCAAACGTCCGGTGCCGGACTGCTGGCCGGGTCTGGCCGAGGAACGCCGCCGCTTTGCCACCGGGAGTCCCCCCGGTAACCTCAACACCGCTACCCTGGCGGCTCTCGAAACGTTTGAGCCTTCGTTCCCGCGCCGCATCGGCGTTTGGGGGGATATACCCGCCCTGGAGGATTGGCTCCTGGAAGCCGTCCAAGAGGGAGCAACGGTCCTGGCCTACCCCCACGCGCAACGCTATCTGCAACGCCTGGGAGAACTCGAACAGCAGGGCTTCTGCACACCGTGGGAAAAAACTCTCCTGCACGAACGCTTGCATTCCATCGATGACTTGGATGGCCTGACCGAAGCGGAATTGGTTTTCGTCGCACCGCCGCATCAGCCGGGGGAGTTGCTCCGTCGGCTGCCTCCGACCTCTTACATGGTGTGGGTTCAGCCTGCCGGCAGGTCAACGTTGTCGGATGCACCGGTCTGGTATAATAGCAGAAAGCTATCATCCCGTGTTGTACCCATGCGCATCCTCCGCAACCATCATGTCGCGCTGCTTCCTGACAGGGAAATGACTGAAGAATGCGTGCATCGTCTGGTGGCCTGGCTTCAGCGAGGGGATTATGCCGTGACGGTCTTTCCTCCGGATGCTCGTATTCTCGCCAGCGCGGCTTGAACTCCCAAGGGACCAACTGCACCTAGGGAACGGAACCATGAACCCACCTGCCGACCCCCAGCCGGGTGTCCCGCAGCCCCGCCGGTCCAAAACCTGCCCCAAGCCGACACGCAAGCAATCCCCGGCATCGCAGCGTGCGGAGACCATCAACCGTCTGCTGGCTCAAGTCTATCCCCATCCCTCCACCGCCTTGCGTCACGACAACCCTTTGCAACTGCTCATCGCCACCATTCTCTCCGCCCAGTGCACGGATGAGCGGGTCAATCAAGTCACGCCGGGATTGTTCGCCCGTTACCGTACGGCTGAGGATTTCGCTCAGGCGGATCCGCCCGAACTGGAAGCCCTCATCCGACCAACCGGCTATTATCGGAACAAGGCCCGACTCATCCGCGAGTGCTGTACCCAACTGGTGGAGCGTTTCGCCGGTCAGGTTCCCCGATCATTAGAGGAACTGGTGACGCTGCCGGGGGTCGGACGGAAAACCGCCAACGTGGTCCTCGGCGATGCCTTCGGCGTGCCCGGCATCACTGTCGATACCCATGTCAAAAGGTTGTCCCAACGACTGGGTCTGACCCGACACACCGATCCAGTCAAAATCGAACAGGACCTCATGAAGCTGCTTCCCCCTGCGAACTGGACCGCCTTCAGCCATCGCCTCATCCTCCATGGGCGCAACGTCTGCCAGGCCCGCAAACCTCAGTGCGATGCCTGTATCCTCCAGCAGGTGTGTCCGAAAATCGGGGTTCCGGTGCAAAAATCCATGAAGAAATCCACAAACCAACCTCCCGGAAAGTCCCGAAGAAAAAATACCGGTGGCTCATGATGTCCACAATGTTATCCCTGCGAAAAGGCTCCATCCTTCATCCATTCATGCCATGAAAAAATACAATACATCGACATTGCTGGATCGGTTCTTGCGTTATGTGCGGATTGATACTCAGGCTCATGAGAAAGCCAGCACGTATCCCAGCTCTCCGGGGCAATGGGAATTGGGTCGGTTGCTCTGCGATGAGTTGCGAGCCCTGGGGATACAGGATGTGGAACAGGACGAACACGGCCTGGTCTTCGCCACGATCCCGGCCACGGTCCCCGCGGCACCGACCATCGCTTTCCTGGCGCATCTCGATACCAGTCCGGAAACCAGCGGTCGTAATGTCCAACCGCAGGTGATCCGCGACTACCCTGGTGGTGACATTGTGTTGCCCGGAGACCGCCGCCAGGTGATCCGCGTGGCGGACAACCCCGAACTGAATCACCTCATCGGCAAAACCCTGATCACCACCGACGGCACGACCTTACTGGGAGCGGATGATAAGGCGGGTGTGGCCGTCATTATGGAAGCATGTCGAATCCTGTGTGAAGATTCTACCATTCCTCACGGACCGATCCGTATTGTATTCACTTGTGATGAAGAAATTGGAAAGGGTGTTTTGTATCTGGACCCAGATCGTATCGGGGCCGTGGTGGCTTATACCTTGGATGGCACAGGTGCAGGCGAGATCGAAGCCGAAACCTTTTCGGCCGACCTGGCGCTGATCACCATCACCGGTGCCAACATCCATCCGGCGATCGCCAAAGGGCGGATGATCAATGCCGTGCGTCTGGCCGCGAAGTTCCTGGAGCGCCTGCCACAGTTGCACTACAGTCCGGAGACCACCAGCGACCGCGAAGGGTTCATCCATCCTTATGTCATCGAAGGGGGGGTGGCTCAGGTGACCATCCGCTGTCTGTTGCGGGATTTTGAAACCCCGCGGCTGGCGGAATATGCTCACTGGTTGCGGGAGATCGGCGGTCAGATCGAACGGGACTATCCCGGGTCCCGTGTTCAGGTGACCGTTCAGCCGCAGTACCGCAACATGCGGGACGGGATCGCCCGTGAGCCGCGAGCGGTGGCCTACGCCCTCGAAGCGGTCCGGCGGGCCGGCTTACAACCGCAACTCAAAAGCATCCGCGGCGGTACGGACGGCGCCTTGCTCACCGCCAAGGGGCTGCCGACCCCCAACCTCTCCTGCGGCGAACACAACTTCCACTCCCCGCTGGAATGGACCTGCCTGGAAGAGCTGGAGAGTGCGGTCCATGTGGTCCTGGAATTGTGCCAGGTCTGGGCGGGGCGTTGATCTTGCTGGTGTCGGCAAGTTGGTAAGATTCCCACCCGTCCGGCCTGGTCGGGAACATGATTCCCATATCCTCTCCGGTTTTCATACGATCGATCATCTGATAATCTGCTGTTTATTATGACGCATTCAACTGTGTCGATGTTCATACGATCGATCATCTGATAATCTGCTGTTTATCATGATTATTACACAATGAATTGTGTTGAATTCTCATCGAGGGAATGAGTTATCGTATCACACCCAAGATTCGCCCGACTTCTGTGAAAGCGGCGATGGCTTGATCAATCTGTTCGTCGGTATGGGCGGCCGACACTTGCAGGCGGATGCGGGCCTGTCCCTGCGGCACCACGGGATAGCTGAAGCCGATGACATAGATGCCGCGTTCCAGCAGGGCTTCCGCCATCCGGGTCGCTAAGGCCGCCTCGCCTAACATCACAGGCACAATAGGAGTGGGACCCGGTTTGATCGTAAATCCTGCATGTTCCAAGCCCTGACGCATCCGCACGGTATTGGCCTTGAGTTTCGCGCGTAGATCAGCGGCTTGATCGATCAAGGATAACGATTCGATGGCGGCGGCGACCAGAGCGGGGGGCACACTGTTGGAAAAGAGATAGGGGCGGGAACGGTTCCGCAGCCAATCGACGATCTCCGCGCTGGAAGCGGTAAAGCCGCCGCTGGCGCCCCCGAGAGTTTTCCCCAACGTGCCGGTGATGATGTCGATCCGGTCCAACACGCCCAGTTCCTCCGCCGCACCGCGACCGGTGGGACCCAGATGGCCCGTGCCGTGACAGTCGTCAATCCCCACCACCGCATCATACCGATCCGCCAGCTCACAGATTACGGGCAGATTCGCCAGATCACCATCCATGGAGAACACCGAATCCGTGAATATCATCTTGAAACGGTATTTCCGGGCGGATTCCAGTTGATTCCTGAGATCATCCATATCATTGTGACGATAACGAAAGCGCTGTGCTTTACAGAGACGAATACCATCGATGATCGAGGCATGATTCAACTCATCGGAGAAGACGGCATCTTGATCGGTCAGCAGTGGTTCAAACAAGCCGCCATTAGCATCGAAACAAGATATGTATAAAATGGAGTCTTGTTTGCCGAAGAATTGAGCGATGCGGCGCTCCAGTTCTTTATGGATACTTTGTGTTCCACAGATAAAACGCACACTGGATAAACCGTATCCCCAGCGTTGGAGTCCCTGTTGGGCAGCCGCAACAATCCGCGGGTGATTGGCCAATCCCAGGTAGTTATTGGCGCAGAAGTTGATCACCGTGCGGCCATTAACCACGATTTCTGTGCTTTGCGGCGTCTCAATCCGGCGTTCGGCTTTATACAACCCTTGGGATTTCAGGTGCGATAGTTGTTCCCGTAAATAGGCATTCATGGTGCCGGCGGACATGGTGCTCCTCCACAATACATATTCTTTTTCGCTGTCAGAGCCTTCCATGCACGGCGTTTTTTCCACCATTTTATCAACAAGGGGCATATAGAGAGAAATACGACTATAACAACCACCTTATCGATGTGCCGTGCTATCTGGAATTGCTCTCCGAGAATCGGGCGCAGCAAGGGGTCCAGCCACAGGTGCAGTGTGTATCCTAAGAGGATCATGCTGACGATCCAACCGATGCCACCGAAGATGTTGTAGGCGAGGAAGCGGCGGTAGGGCATCTGGGCGATCCCCGCCACGACCGGAGCGAAGGTGCGGATGATGGGCACGAAGCGGGCGATGATAATGGTCTTGCCGCCGTGTCGATCGTAGAAAGCTTGGGCCGCCAGGAGATGCTCGCGGCGGAACCAGCGGCTGTTCGGCTTGCGGAACAACGCCGGGCCGGCACTCTGACCGATCCAGTAACCCATGCTGTCCCCGAGGATCGCCGACAGGCACAAGGTGAGCATGAGCCAATGCACCGGCCAGCCCACGGAGTAGGCGACGATCCCCGCCGTGACCAGCAAGGAATCCCCAGGCAGAAAAAAGCCGATCAGCAACCCGGTTTCCGTGAAGACGATCAGGTTGAGCACCAGAAAGGCGGCCACGACCACACCCGGTGCGCTCAGGGCTTCCCGCCAGGCGTCCGGATTGGTCAGGTTGCTCAGGACCTGCACGAGAATGCTACCGGCTTGGGCTAGGATTTCTTCCATAGGATACTCCCGGTCCGGGCGGAATCCCTCCGCGGTTCATCGGGTTGCTGTGCCGAAGATGGGTCGCCGACCCCTTCACCAGCCTAGCGTATTCCGTGCAAGAGGGGGAAGGGCAATCCCTGGGTCACCGTGAGATTTTTCCCGGTTCTGCTCCTATGCTGTAGGCGGGGGTGAGGGTACCGGATCGTCCCAAGCCGGCTTCAGGTCGTCCGCCGTGGCTGCTTTGGTGCCGACGCCTGGTCATCGATAAGTTCAGGCCGTTTTCCGGGAGAGTTTCCCAAGGTCTAGGGTCATCTGGGCAGGTGAGTCGGCTTGGGGTGTGATGTCCCCTCCGGAGCCTGCGGAGGAGAGGAGCGGGGCGCAGGCTCACTTTTCGCGGCGGAGGCGGATGAGGATGGCGTCCCCTTCCGGTTTGAACTCTTTGGGCCGTTCGCCTTTCTCGGTCATCACGAGGATCAACTCTTCTTTGTCAATTTTGTAGATGCCGGGGAAGGTTTTGCCTTTGTAGTCCCCGTCCAGGGGAGAAATGTCGATGGCGGGGGGGTCTTTGTCGGGATCGAGCTTGATTTGGGCGTTTTTCTCCTCCTCGGCGAGCTTGAGGGTCAGTTTGTTCCCCTTGAAGATAAAGGAGAGGTTGTCGATGACCTGCTTAGGTGCAGGGCCGGAAGCCTTTTCCATCTGCACTACTTTGTAGCGCCCTTCCAGGCGTTTGAGTTCGGCTTGTTGAGCCAGGGCCAGGGTGAGCCCGCCGAGGGCCAATATGACCAGTGCCGTGAGGAAGCGTGAGCGCATGGTAATTCTCCCACCACCCGGAGTGAACATCGCTTGGGGATATATCACAAGATGTATATCGAAAGATGCGGGACTGACCAGAGGAAAGCGGTAAGCGATCAGGAGTGTCCGGGGGTTGGGCTGCTCCAGTGAACGGTGCCCGAGGTTGGGTTGCTCAGCTGAATGGAGTCCGAGGGTTGGGTTGCTCAGGCGAATGATGTCCGAAGGCAAGACATGGCCCGCGGGCAACGCCTGGCAGTCTGGTGTCAGTTATCAGAGGGCGGGGCGGGCGTTTTTTTCGGCTGTGCGATGGTGTCGAAGAAGGCGAAGACATCGGGCAGGGCCTCTCGGACGATGGTGAGGTGTTCGAGGTTTGGGTATTCCCGGAAGCGGTAGTGGGGAAGTTGAGCGGCGGCGAGTTTTTTGTGCAGGGCACGAGCACCGGCGATGGCCAGATCATCCTGGCTGCCCACACCGAGGAAAAAGGGGAGGGAGCGGAGGCGTTGGGGGTCGCTCACGCGTGGGGCGGCTCCCAAGGCGGCGACTGCGGCAAAGGCCTCGGGTTGACTCAGGGCCAGGCTGGTGGCCTGGGCTGCACCCATCGAATGACCGACCAGGAAGATGCGTTGGCGATCGATGGGGTAACGCTGGGCCAAGGTGTCGATCAGGGGAAGGACCGGCGGCGCTCCAAGCAGACCCGAGCGGGGAGCCAGCAGCAGCCAGCCGCGTTGCTGACATTCGCGGACGATCTGTCCGGAACCGTAACTTTCAAAGAACATGTTTTCGTCAACCCCCGCCCCATGCAAGGCCACGACCAGTGGGACCGGTCGGTCCGGCTGGAGCCCTTTGGGCACGAAAAGGCGGCAGGGCGTAGCCGGCCCCGAGGCGGTGGGAATGGACAGCCAGAATTGGCCGTGCCGCTGGGGGATGAAAAACGGCTGACGCTGGGCCATGAGTTCGGCGTTTTCCAGCCATAGGGCAAAGGGGAAGTCGGTGATGGGAACCTCGCCGCGTAGCGTGGCTCGGAAGGTGGCCAGCCGGGTTCGTATCGTGGCTGTTTCGATCGCCAACTCCGCCGGTCGGTTTTCCAGGGACTGAGCCAGCTTGTCCAGACGTTGAGTCAGGCGGGCGATCTGGGAGATGCCGACGCTGGCCGGTTGCAGGTTGTCCTGGGCGTCGAGGAGGACGTAGAGCCGACGGTCCAGACCGTCTTGTTCCCCCAACGGAGGCAAGGGGACGCGGACGGTCAGGGGCCAGGCGTCGATCGGCACCGAGACGACGGTTTTTTCCGTCAACCAGAGGCGCAGGCGGGCATTACCCGGCAGGGGAACGGCCGGCTTGTAAAACGGTTGCACCGTAACTGTCAGCTCGGTCTGGGTGTCGTCGAGCAGTCGTTTCTGCGGGGTGATCTGCAACGCGGCGGCCCATTGCCGGGCAGGACTGGGGTCTCGCGGGGATTGCAAGGCAAAGGTGGCACGGTCCAGGGAACGAGCGGCTTCGGCATAGCGGAAGGCAAAAAACTGCCGGGTGAGCGGTTGCAGAAACTCCAACGCTTTCCGGCGGGCCGCCTCCTGCTCCTGGCGTTCCCAGGCAGCTTCCATCTGACGGAGGCGTCGGCCGAGTTCGTAGCGTTCCTCCTGTGCCGCAACCCATGAACTGGGAAGGAACATTACCGCCCCGAGCAGGCAAGCCAGGCTACGCATCGTACTGTCTCCGACCGAAAGGGGAAAGGGTTTCTGCTGCAGCGCAGATACGCCGCTGTCCCGGTACCGGGTGGGCAAAGCCTCTGCCTGGATTCCCCGTCACTCTTTGGGAACTCGCCCTCGCTTGATAGGATGATAGAAAGCCATGATGCCGATTTCCATGAGATGATTCAGGATATGATCGACGGATGGGAATGATGAATGATGGGTGACGGTGGCTTGCCTGTGGTCGCGATTGTCGGCCGGCCGAATGTGGGTAAATCCTCACTGTTCAACTGGCTGGTCGGTCGGCGGATCAGCATTGTGGACCCGACAGCCGGGGTGACCCGGGACCGTGTGTCGGCGGTGGTGGAGTATGCCGGCCGGTATTTCGAGCTGGTCGATACCGGTGGGATTGGGATTGTGGACCGGGCCGACCTGAGTGCAGCGGTCCAGCGGCAGATCGAGTATGCCCTGGCTTCGGCGGCGGTGGTGGTGTTCGTGGTGGATGTGCGCAGCGGTCTGGTCGGTCTGGATGAAGAAGTGGCGGAGCGGTTGCGGCGTTGGGGCAAGCCGGTGATCCTGGTGGCCAACAAAGCGGATACGGACGCCCTGGCCTGCGAGGTGGGGGAGTTTTACCGCCTGGGCTTCGGGGAACCGCTGGCGGTGTCCGCCGAGCAGCATCGAGGGCGCATCGCCTTGCTGGAAGCGATCCTAGAGCGCTTACCGGCGGTGCCGCTGGTGACCCCCGCGGCTGAAGCCTTGAAGCTGGCGGTGGTGGGCCGACGCAACGTGGGCAAAAGCACCTTCATCAATAGCCTGGCCGGGGCCGAACGGGTCATCGTCTCGGAAGTGCCGGGCACCACACGCGACAGCATCGATGTCCGCATCGAACGGGATGGGCGGGTCTATCTGGTGATCGACACCGCGGGGGTGCGTAAGCGCTCCTCCCTGGCCGACAGCATCGAATTTTACAGTCTGCACCGGGCGGAACGGTCCATCCGGCGGGCCGATGTGGTGCTCCACTTCCTCGATGCCCGGCAGCGGATCAGCCGTGTGGATAAGCAACTGGCCGACTACATCGTGCAGGAACACAAGCCGGCCATCTTCGTGATCAACAAATGGGACCTGGTCAAAGGCCAGATCACGACCGAAGAGATGGGGGAGTATGTGCGGCGGGTCTTCCCCATGCTGGAGCATGTGCCGCTGGCGTTCATCAGTGCCCGCAGTGGCCGGAATGTGCTGCGGGTGGTGCATCTGGCGGCAGAGCTGCACAAACAGGCTGGCGTGCGTGTGAGCACCGGGGACCTCAACCGCGTGCTCCGCCAGGCCCTGGAGGCATACAGCCCCCCGTTACGGCACAATCGCGTGCCCAAGGTTTACTACGCCACCCAGGTGGGCGTGCATCCCCCGACGATCGTCCTGTTTACCAACGGCCCAGAATTGTTCGACGCCGTTTACCTTCGCTATCTCAGTCGCGTGCTGCGGGACCATTTTCCCTTCCGGGAAGTGGCCTTGAAACTGGTGTTGCGGTGTCGCAGCGGCGGCGGGGGGACTGCAGAACTGCCGGAAGAAACCCTCGAAATGGCCTGCGATGGGGCGAACCCAACCGAGTGGGACCTGCACTCTGGCCCCGAAGAGGAACCGGCTCCGCCGGCTCAGCGCACCCACCGCTCCCCTTCGGCCCGACCTCAGACCTGGGACCTCTGAACCGGCTCGCCCTCCACACCGCCGTTGGGTTATACTCCGCTGTCCGTTGCGCAGACCCGCAGGTCCATTCCGGTAGGCATTTCTCGGCCCGCGTGAGCGTCAGTTCGATGGTGCATCCCGCGGGTTGGCTTAGCCGGACCTGTGCGAAAGGCTGTAGCGATTATTCCTGCGTGATTTGGGGGAAGGATGCAATCGTTATCTCAGGGCGATTTGGGTGAAGGATCCAGGGGTTGGATCACGATGTTGCGGAAGGCGACGGGGTCGCTATGTCCGGCAAAGCCGAAGTGACCTTCCCGGCGGTGGATGCCGGGGTGCGGCTCGTTGTCCTTGAAGGTGGTGATGGTGGAGAGGTCGGCCTGAAGGATGCGGGTGCCGTTGAGTTCGACGGTGACGGTGGATTGTTGCACGGTGACTTCCAGGAAGTTCCATTGTCCCGCGGGTCGGAGGTAACCGCGGTGGGCAGCGGCGATGCCGTAGGCCGAGCCGTTGTACTGCCGGGGGTCGAGGCGGGCATAGCGGGGATGGTCATCGTCGAGAATCTGGATTTCGCACATGCCATCGGTGGAAGCGCGTCCTTGGCCGGGGTAGCGGATGGCCAGCCCATTATTTCCCCCGGGAGGCAGACGGTATTCCAGCCGTGCGATAAAGTCGCTGAAGGTCTCGCGGGTGAAGAGCACACCACTGCGGCGGGGCTTACAGACGATCTGGCCGTCTTCGACCGTGTAGGAATCGGTGGCGCCGGTCCAGCCCGTCAGGTCCCGCCCATTGAAGAGGGAGCGGAAGCGCTCGGCCTGATGCTGTCGCAGCCGGTCGTTGGCTTCCTCCGGGGGAATCTCACGCACGAAGAGGTTGCGCCAGCGGATTTCCCCGCCGTGGGTCTGCAACAGGATTTTGCCCTGCCGCGGCAGCGGTGCCTTGCGGTTCCAGTAGTTCTCCATGCGGGCGTGATCGACCACCCGGTGATCGTTGAGGAAGACCGTGGTCCGTTCGCCGATCTGGAGGATGCGGAAGCGGTTCCACTGACCGAAGGGTTTGTCCGCACGCACGAGGGGATCGCGTCCGGGTGCCCCTGGGGTATTGTTGAAGAGGCCGCCGGAGCCAAGATGCGGCTTGCGGTGCGGGTTTTTCGGGTCGTATTTCTGATTCGGGTCCCAGATTTGCACCTGCGGGGTGGAACGCAGATAGATGCCGCTATCCGCCCCGGGCACCGTCTTGTACTCCACGAGCAATTCGATGTCGCCGAAGGAGCGGACGGTGGCCAGATATGGTCCGCGACCGTCGTTGACCAGTTCCCCGTTTTCGACCCGCCAGTGTTTCCGGGCCTGTTCGGTCCAGGTGGCGAAGCGTTGGGCCTTTTCCGCCTCGGAAAGTTTGTCCATTTCGGCGGGACTGGCGCCCTGGGCGTGGATGTCCCAGCCGTGCCAGCCGTCCAGATCACGCCCGTTGAACAGCGGGGTAAACCCACGCGGGGGTGGGGCCGTAGCTGGGGAATCCGACGGAGCGGGGTCCAGAGTTGCGGCCCACCCACTGGAGATCAGCAGCAGGACTACGGTTACGCGGAGCCGACAGAGGACGGGTGGCAGCATCATTACCTCCTTCCACGACATGCAGGATAGGTGAGCGATGTACCGGTGGGATGAACGACCCGCCGCGTGGGTGAAACGGCCCGGCCCCGCCTCTCACTTCTCGACGGTCAGCAGGATCGGTGCACTGGCATAGCCGATCTTGACCACGAAGTTGATCGGCACAAAGGCCTGGACGGCGATGGGCACGTCGGTGCAGGGGGGAGCATCAGGAGCGGCCCGAAGGGTGATGGTGCCCTGATCACCCGTGCCCAGGAGTGTTTTGCTTTTCCCTTCGACCAGAGTGACGCCCGGTGGCAGCGGGTTGCCATAGACGGCACCAAGGTGACGCAAGAACACGTCCAGGGTGACCGGTTTGCCGGCGTAGCGTGGGGATCGCTCCACGGTGACGCTGAGGGTCACCTCCTGTCCGGGCTTGAGGGTGATGCGCTGGGGTTGCACCTGGACACGGAGGATGTCCGAGGTCTGAGTGACGGCGACGGCCTGCATGCGGACATCGAAGCGTCCGCGACCACCGCCGGGAAAGTAAATCTCCTCGACAGCGGTGGCCACCCGCTGGAGGGTTTCTTTCTGGCCGTTGTGTTCGATCGTGGCGGTACCGAGGACACGGACCGGCCCGCCACCCAACGGGGCGTTACCCGCTGCTGTCAACACCAGCACCCCTTGGGTCATGTTCGCCGGTATGGTCAAGGGGTTGACCTGCACGCCTGCGGGCAGCCCTTCGACCGTGACGGTCACCGGACCGGCGAAGCCGTGCCGACGGGTCACCTGCACATACCAGGCGGTACTCGAACCGGGGCCGATCATGGCGATCGACGGATCTACCTTGAGCGAGAAATCCGGCCGGGCCAACTCGCAGAGGAGGAAGTAAACGTGCTCTTCGCTCCCCTTGTTGTTCAGGTCCCGGAGCCGGACCAGGTAATCCCCATCCGCGGGAGCGGTGAAGACGATCAGGCTATCCTTCATCGCCTGGGACTGATCATCGTTGCTGGCGAGTACGTTTTGCCCATCGGCGGAGAGCACCTCCAGCAGGGCATCGAGCCGGCTGGTCAGTTCGGTACCGAAGCGTCGGGCAAAGACTTCCAGAACCACGGTCTGTCCTTTTTTGAGCGCGAGGCGGTAGTAGTCCAGGTCGCGTCGCTGGCCGATGCGGCCATTGACCCCGCCGGGCACGGGCAAGGGGTTGGCCTGGGCCGGCGTGTCGTTCGGCTCCTGTTCCCGCTGGATCGGCACATTGCTGACCACCAGCGGCACCGGGTTGGTCGGTCGGCTGCTGCCCGGTGGCCGCAAACTGATGCTGTGCAGACCCAACGCCGACGGAGTGGTGGCCGACCATTGCGGACGTTGTGGAACCGACAGCACCGGTTCAAAAACCACCGTCGCCGAGGGGGGCACACCGATCGGGAAAATCTGCTTTACATACGGTCGGTCGGTGATCGTGACGGCATAGCTCCAGCGTGGGTCCCCGTCGTATTTGGCATCCCGAATGGCCAGGCGGTACAGACCATCCGCCGGAGGGGTGAAGACCAGCATCGGATCGGCGAAGCGGTCGTCGTCGCTACTGGCCAGCTCCCGACCGGAGGTATCGGCAATGCTCAGGAGCGGGTCGGCGTGCTTCTGCAAGTCATGAATCTTGTCCTGCAGACGGGCGCAGTGTACCTCGAAGGTCAAAGTCTGGCCTGCCTTGGCCGGGAAGGTGTAATAATCGACGCTCTCGGGGCGGTCGATCCGGCCACAAATGACGGCAGGGATCGGCACGGTTTGCGCCTTGTCCGGGGTGCTGTTGCTGCCGTTTTCCACCACCACCGGGTCATCCACGATGAGCAGCTGCCCCAGCGAGGAGATGCCGTGGGCCGTGCGAATGCGGAACTCACGCACACCCAGAGGAGCATCCGCCGCCACCGTGACCCGCAGGGTCAACTGCCGCACCACCGGCACCGGGGCGTTCGTCGCTCCTTTGGGGGCGTTCTTGTCCGGAACGACCTCGGCGGTAACCCCATCCCCTTCGATGTGGACGGCGAGCGCCTCCGCGAAGGACCCACCGTTGGCGTAAACGGTGACTTCCTGAGTGCTCCCGCGGGTCACCGCCGTGGGATGGGTGTGCGTGATCATGGGGAAGGACGTTTGCCCCCAGACCGGGGCACTGCCAAGGAACAGGATGGTCCACCCGACGATCCCACCGCTCAACCAGACCAGGCGGCCGAACATGATTCACCTCCCTCGTTCAAACCGGCATTCCGGCGACGGAGCAGGTTGACACAACCCCGTTGTGGGGCACCGGGTGCAACAGCGCCGTTTGAGGCACAAGGTTCAGCGGTACCAAGCCCAACGGCAGTGGACTCCCACGGCACCGGGCCGGGCAGCACTAACCTTGTGCCGTTGCTGGTTCGTACTTCTCCAATTCCAGGACCGATTCCGCATCGGCGATCTTGTAACTCAGTCGGACCAGGCCGACCCCTTTGACAAACCACAAACGCACCGTGGTCTTGGTGCCGCCGACATCCATGTCCGCACCTTCCACCAGCACCGCCTCGTATTCCCCGGCCGGCACCTTGACCTTTTCCTTATCGTTGACGATGCGGAAGGTGCCTTTGACCAACTGGCCGCTTTGGGCTCCCACCTTGCTGTTGATTTCCCAACTGGCCCCTTTCTGGATCGGCAGCGGCAATACCCGCACCGGCGGGGAGATTTCATCATCCTTGACCTTGACGCGGTAGAGGCCGTCGGCCTTGAGGCAGTACAGTTCGGAGGCCACCACCTTGCCGCTGACTAGCGTGTCCACCTTGGTGCACATTTCGTCCTTGAATTTCTCGTTCTTATCGACCAGCACCTCGACGGCCTGATCCTGCACCTTGTACACCCATTTGCTCTTGGGGGTCAGGGGGAAGTAGCCATCGGCATCGGCAGGGGGTTTGGCCGGGGCTGCCTTGTTCTGGCTCGCCTCTTGACCACTCAGATAGCCCGCGAACATCAGGGCGGCCAACCCGCTCAGCAGACGCAGGGAAAACCATCGCTTCATGGGGAACAACTCCTCGGATCGTCCGGATTCTCTGCGGCAGTGGACCGACACGTCGTTTGCCGGCTTCCCATCATTTCCCATCGTTATACGACTGCATACGCCTTGGGTCTGCTGTTGGTTCGCTCCTGCTGCGATTCCAGCTGGATTCCCCTGTGTTGGAGAGCGGATCCGGGCTTGTTGCGGTTTCGCAGTCCCCTTCGGCAGGGGGCGGGTATGGGGTATCGGCCGGTGGGCCGTTTTCCTGTGGGATTGCCGGGGCAACGCTTGCGGTTTCTTCGGAGCGCTCGAAGAGGGTGCGACCCAGCTCGCGAGTGCTTGCGCCTCAGTGTCCGCGGTTTCTTCGGAACGCTCGAATAAGGGTGCGGCCGACTACCAGCGGACCGGAGGCACTTTCTCGCCGCGAGCGGCCAAGGGGAGCATCTTCGGGTCGTGCAGCGGTTGCAACAGTTTGGCATCATCGAGGGTTCGTCCGCCGGCGGACCATTGGAGTCGGCTCTGCAAGGGGGCAGCGGCAGCGTAATACCCTTCCGGGGTGAGAGCCAGCCAGAGACGGTCTCGGCCGCTCCAGAGCATGAGCAAGGGGCGTAAGTCCGCGGTGGACCAGAGCCGGACCCAGCCGTCGGAACTGCCGGTGGCGACCCGTTGCCCAGGCGCATCAACGGCGACGGCGAAGACCGCATCTGCCACGCGGATGGAGCGGAGTTGGGCACCGTTGCTCCCGTTGTACAGCCGCAGGGTACCGTCCCCCCCTGCCGCCGCCAGCAGTTTCCCCTCCGCGTCGAAAGTCAGCTCATGCACGGCGACGGCCGGTGCAGCTGTGCGGTTCTTCCGCTCCGCCGTTTGCGTGTCCCACCAACTCACCTGCGGTTCCAGACCTCCGGTTACCGCCAGTGCCCCTTTCGGATGTACCGCCGCGGCCAGAACTTCGTCATTCATACCGCTGAGGGTCAGCCGGCCTTGCCCGGTGCCGGCATCCACAATCCGCCCGGTGCGATCCTTGCTCGCAGTGACATACCACTGCCCATTCGGGGCGAACGCCACGGCATAGACGAAATCGGAATGCCCGGTGAAACTGTGACGCACCTGGCCGGTGCTCACGTCCCACAGACGCACCGTCTTGTCGAAGCTGGCCGAGGCCAAAAAGCGTCCGTCCGGGGAGAAGGCGACCGCTGAGACACTATCCTGATGCCCCGTCAGAGTCCGCCGGAGTTGGCCGCTGCGGGCGTCGAACAGCCGCACTTCCCCCCGCGCCGAGGGGTGACCGCCGCCCACAGCCAGCAGCTGCCCATCCGGGGAAAACTTGGCATCATGCACCATGCCCAGCACCTGGGTAGTGGACCACAGAGGCTCCACTCGGCTCAAGTCCCAGACGCTGACCTGACCATAGCTGCCCGACGCCAGAAGTTGCCCATTCGGGGAAAAGGCCACAGCGGTCACAGGTGCAAGCGGACCGATCGGTACCGTCAGTTGCAACGTGCCGGAGAGTTTCAGGCTCGGTGGCGGACTGGCACGCGTCGGCAGAGTCACCGGCAATGTCCGCACCAGACGCACCGGACTGCTCAAGGCTTCCCCTTGTGCGGGTCGCTCCCCCTCCGGCAAACCCGCGGCGATCCACCGACGGATCAGCTCGATCTCCTGCGCCGGCAACGGATCGGCTTCCAGGGGCATCCGCTTCTTCACATCGGTGGTCACCAGGCTGCGGTACAGCAGGGATCGCTCCGGCTGACCGGCGATGACCAACGCCTGTCCCTGCCGCTGGCCCTGCCGGATGCTTCCCAGGCTATCCAGCACGATCCCGGCGGAAATGTCCAGCTCCTCCCGCCGGCGTTCATTGTGGCAGACCGTGCAGTTCTTCCGGAATATGGGCCGAATATCCTGCCACCAGGTAGGGGCTTTCTCCCCGCCTGAGTTACGCGTCGGCTTCCCTTCCGATGGGGGAACCTCAGCGGCAACTCCCAGCCACACCCCAAGCACACCGATTCCCACACCGACGAGAACCACGCAAACACACCGGAGGAGGGTTGTCGTGCGGCCCTTCATGAACAAAACCTCAGTCGGAAGGAAAAAGTTTTCCTGTGGGAAAGCACCCCGTCATCCAGCGCTCACCCCAGGACCGACATTGCAGATGCTCCACTTCTTGGCAGGAACCATCGGAGCGGTCAGTAGTTGAACAGGAACTCGCGGCTGTTGGCCAGCACCCAGACCAGGTCTTGCAATCCCTCCCGCAGGTTCGGGGCGGAACGGACCCAACTTTCCGCCTTCTTCAATTCATCTGCCGTGGGTCGGCGGGACCAGGCGGACAGATACAACTCCTCAATGATCTGGGGCAGGGGAGTCTGGGCGGCCAACAATTTGGAGATGCGACCGTTGGGGTCGGCCAGCTTCCGTTGGAGCACCGCCCCGTTGAGCAGGTGCATCGCCTGGGCCAGGTTCGGCGTGCTGGTCCGTTCGCATTCGCACAGCACCTGTCGCGCTGGCCGACCGAAGGTGTCCAAAAAGTAGGAGGCCACCTCGCTATCCGGCAGTTGCACCGCTCGCGTGCCCGCAGGTAATCCCGGATACTTCTCCGGGCTGCCCGTCAAGTCATCCAGAGCATCGGCCAGTTGTTCCGCCGTCAGGCGGCGCACCACCCGGCGGGTGAAGTACAGATTGGCCGCATCGGCCTGGTTCCCCGGTGTCACCTGTGCCGAGAGTTGATACGCCCGGCTCGTGAAAATCACACGCAGCAGATGCTTGAGATCGTAGCCGCTGCGGATCAGCTCGTCCGCCAGAGCCTCCAGCAGGGCCGGGTGGGTCGGCGGGTTGGTCGCCCGCAGGTCATCGAGAGGTTCCACCAGTCCGCGGCCCATCGTGTAACCCCAGATACGGTTGGCTAAATTGCGGGCAAACAGCCGGTTGTCCTTGCTGGTGAGCCACTCGGCCAGCCGGAACCGGCGATCCAGCGGATCCTCCCAGGATTGCTTCTTGTCCCCATCCAGCGGCCGCGGCGGCACCACCACCCCTTTGCGCGGATGCCGTGCTTCCCCCGTCCCACGCACGTACACCACCGTCTCCTGACCGAACAGCCCGAACTCCTGGCTCCCTTTCGTCCCGATCCGGGTGAAAAATGCCGTCATCCCGTAGTAATCGTCCTGGCTCCACTTCTCAAACGGATGGTGATGGCAGCGGGCACAGCCGATGCGAATGCCCAGAAAGACCTGCGCCGTGCTCTCCGCCCAGTCCTCCGCCGTCCGACCGATGCGGAAAAAGTTCGCCGGACCGTCCATGAACGTGCTCCCTTCCGCCGTGATGATCTCCCGCACGAAGCGGTCCAGCGGCACGTTGTCCCGCATCTGCGCCCGCACCCAGTTGTGAAAACTCCACATCCCTTTCTCTTGCAACGCCGCGCGGTTGATCCGCAGCAGGTCTCCCCACCGCAACGCCCACCAGTCTGCGAACTCGCCGCGTGCCAGCACTGTCTCTACCGCCCGCCGACGCTTGTCCGCTCCGCCATCCGCCAGAAATGCCCGCACTTCTGCCGCCGTCGGCAAACGACCCAATGCATCCAGATACAGCCGCCGCAAAAACTCCTCGTCACTACACACCGGCGACGGCATCAAACCTAACTCCTGCCACTTCTCCACCAACAGCCGGTCGATCACGTTGTCCCGCGGATACCCCGACAAGTCCGGACGGGGACCATACGGCCAACTGATCTCCACCACCCCCACCTGACCGCCAAAGCGAATCATAATGTGCGTCTGACCCGGACCTTTGGCCCGCACCAGACCTGCGTTTGTCACCTCGGCCACCCCCTCGTTGAGACTGTCAAACTGCGTCAAACGCGTTACATCACTCCGACGACCGTCCGACCAGATCGCCGTCACCACCAATTGCTGCTCCTCCCCTCTCTCCAACCTTCGGGCCGGTGGATACACCTCTAGCCCCACCACCTCCACCGCCGGCTCCTTCGGCCCCGGTGCCCCGTCCGCCAGCCACTGGGCCACCACCTCGTACTCCCGGCTTCCTCGACGCAGCCGTTCTCCGCCCCCGTGCTCCATCACCAACGCCGGCTTGGCCAGCAATATGCTCCGCTCCGGATCCGTCACGACCACCCGCCGACCCTCGTTGCTCCGCACAATCTGACTGTAGTCGAACGACGGATCGAACCCAAACAGCGACAGGCGAAATCCTCCTCGACCTAACGCCGCACCGTGGCAACCCCCGCTATTGCAACCCGCCTTCGTCAATACCGGCTGCACTTCCCGCACGAAATCGACCGGCTCGTCCGAAGCGTAACCCGCCACCTGCACTTTCACCGTCGCCTCCGCATCCTCCCAAACCACCCGCACCACTGTCTGACCATCCCCCCGCGGATACACCACTCCCCCTTCCACCACCGCCACCGCCGGATTCTCCACCGCCCACTGCACCGCCCGGGTCACATCCCGCTGCCGCCCATCACGCCCCACCCCTAGCACCACCAGCCGCTGCTCCGCACGACGACCCTGCAACTGCACCTCCGCAGGGTACACCCACAGCTTTCCACCACCTCCTCCCTCCAGCCCCGGCTCGTGACCCCACGCTGCGCACGCCGCGCTCAACACCGACCACCATACCGCTACCATGACCAAACCCTTGCCCCGCGGTACTGCTTGCATGGCTTGTTCCCTATCCCTTGACGCAGACGAGCTTCGATGCGATCGATCCCGAGCTGCTCGGCCGGGATCGCTGCAGGCAGGCTTGTCTCTATTCTGGGACTGCCAGCCCCGCACTGTCAACCTGTTTTCCCCCCGAAACGTCGCACACCTTTTCCTCCCCACTCACCCGCTGTCCGGGAACCCCCCCGGCCTCTGTGCCGAACATCCTACCTCCCATAATGTTGCGACATCCCGGAAAAAAACAGACTACGCCTTGACGCACCAGACCCTCTTCCCTAAGAAGCATCTACCTTATGCCCTAGAGGTCCGCGCCGGGTCTGCCCCTGCCCGCGACGCCAGACACCCTAGCCTCTTCACCCAACCGTCTATATAAGGGGAATGATCTGTCCACGCGGACAGAGGCGAGGCCCGTACTCGCACCGGTTCTGCTTGAGGACTACGACCACCTTCCGCTTGACCCGTCGGCTGGCGGACACGGTCGTCACCCATACGCGAGGATATGCCCATGACTGCTTCCGTCTTGCTCGAACCACTCCTCTCTCTTACCGCTCCGATTCCTGCGGAATTCGGATGGCCCAGCGAACGCCCCCCGCTCCCCATGACTACCATTGCCTTCGACTACGATGACGACGATGACTACGACGACGAGGATGAGGACGACGACTACGACGACGAGGATGAGGACGACGACTACGACGACGAGGATGACGACGATGACTACGACGACGAAGATGAGGACGACCTCGAGGAGGAATACGATGAGGATGACCTTGACAACTTCGACGAGGACGAGGACCTCGAGGACCTAGACGACGAAAACTTCGAGGACGACTTCGATGACGAAGATTTCGATGACGACTACGACGACGAGGATGAAGACCTCGACGACGACTTCGACGACGACGAGGATGATTGACCCATGCCTCCCCTATGCCGCTCCGACCGTTCCGCAAACTTCCTGATACCAAAGGGGGCCAAACCACCCCGCTGAGCCTCATCCTACACCCATCCGCTCCATCCCCTTGCCGGCTACTCACCCGCACCCGCACCGGATCGATCTCGCCCCTGTCTTCTCCCCCACCTGCCTGGTCGGTCAAACTCCCACGACTCCTCTCGGAGCCGTCTGGCCCCTGGACACCCCACGCCCGCCCCCAACTCTCCTCGGCGAGGACCTGTTCGGTCCACACCGGCTCAGCCGTTGGGCTCACACAAAGTTGCGCCGTTGGG
>Ga0209017_10000979_pt1 | contig 24280 bp, 15 predicted proteins | sample YNPBryunderm2012_FD_185812 | JGI IMG/M metagenome (GOLD analysis project Ga0209017, IMG submission 185812) | Anoxygenic and chlorotrophic microbial mat microbial communities from Yellowstone National Park, USA - YNP Bryant MS undermat 2012... ...
CCTCTCCCCCAACCCTTTCCCCCTCTCCCACCGCCGTCTCCCAGGTGGATCACCTATGACTCCCCTCCCCACCAAACCACCCTCCCCGCCTCCGCTCCCTTTGATCGACGGTTTTGGACGCATTCACAATAACCTGCGCATCAGCGTGACCGACCGCTGCAACATCCGTTGCGTCTATTGCATGCCCGAAACGGTTCAGTTCCTTCCCCGCGCGGAGATCCTCAGCTTCGAGGAAATTGAACGGGTCGTCCGAGTAGCCGTCGGCTTGGGAATCAACAAACTGCGTCTGACCGGAGGCGAGCCGTTGGTCCGACGCGATCTGACCAAGCTGGTAGCGCGTCTGACGGCGATCCCCGGCATCCAGGATGTCGGCCTGACCACTAACGGCCTTCTGCTGGGTCCACTGGCTCAACCGTTGTGGGACGCCGGTTTGCGACGTATCAACGTGAGCCTCGACACCCTCGACCCCGTCTCCTTCCGCGAATTGACCAGACGCGACGGCTTGGAGCAGGTCATCGAAGGCATCCTAGCCGCCAAACGGGCCGGATTCGACCCGGTCAAAATCAACGCCGTGGCCATCAAGGGGGTCACCGAAAGCCAGGTGGTCCCCCTGGCGCGATTCTGTCGGGAACACCATCTTGAAATGCGTTTTATTGAATATATGCCGCTTGACGCTGAGAACCGCTGGGAACGCGACAAGGTGCTGTTCGCCGAGGAGATTCTCAACCTGCTGACTGAGGCGTTCGGCCCCCTAAGGCCGTCTCCCAACCAGGATCCCCGCGCCCCGGCCCAGGATTACGACTACCTCGACGGCGGCGGACGGGTTGGTCTCATCGCCTCGGTGAGCCGACCGTTTTGCGCCAGTTGCAACCGGGTTCGGCTCACCGCCGACGGCAAATTGCGCCACTGCCTCTTCGCGCTGGAGGAAACCGATCTACGCGCCTTGTTGCGCGGTGGGGCCGACGACGAGACAATCGCCCAGGCGATTCGGGACAACGTCGCGGCCAAGTGGGAAGGTCATGAGATCAACACCGCGCGATTCATCAAGCCGGAGCGCCTCATGCACTCCATCGGCGGTTGAAGCAAGGTGATTGCGACCACGTCGTGCAGCAGGGCGTTTTAGGACCAATCCCGATCGGATCGTTTGTTGGAGGCGGCAATCGGCTCCGTTCCCAGCCAGGAATGGCCCTCTTTCAAGGCCAAGTCGGATCGGCTCTCCGGGGTCGTCAAGCTTTCGCGCGGGATCCAGGCCAAATTGAGTCCCGGCCGCCGTTCCCAAGCCCATCGGCCACGATTGTTCCCATCGCCACTGCCACGACTCGCGCCTCTCGTGTTCATCATTGCTTCTAAGTAAGAGGATCTCTGTATTACCTCAGACCGCGTCCTTCCGAGCGACGGCGACTTTGAGAACGTCGGGGTTGATTCTGGTTCGGGAGTGTGCGGAAATCAGGAGGGACTACCCCAATCGAGGAAGGAAGGATCACCCGGTGTGGTTTCGGTGGCACAACGCTTGAGCGAAGAGACAACGGACGTTAAGGTTGCGTGATTCCCGATTCGATCGGCGAGCTGAGGATCATCGGTTAGTGGCAACCAGGTCAGAGAACGGTTTTTGGAGTCTCCCATTCGGGTTGCAAGTCCGCCGGGTTCACCCGGATCCTGTTGGTCTGTTGGTCTTTCACGGTTTCTGCTCGCTCTCGAATCGATCGGCTTTTCTCGATCCGCTTCGACACGCCCCACGTCGCACAAGCCGTCGGGTTGGCTCATGGGGCCGAATCCGCGGGATGGATGACCAGTCGAGTTGATCCCCCCTTGTTTCCCTCGTCGTGTTCATGTTCGCAAGGAGATCCGCAGCCTCTTATGTCCGACCCGACCCGCCATGCCGATTGCGACTCGCCAACTTCTCTGGAGAACCCGGGCGCGATCAGTTGGTACGCGCAGGGTTTACGGTTTGCCTGCACCCGCTGCGGCGCGTGTTGCACGGGTGAGCCTGGGCATGTCTGGGTGGATGGTGAGGAAATCGCGCGGTTGGCGACGTTTTTGGGGATGTCGGTGGAGGAGTTTGGACGGCGTCACCTGCGGGCGTTGGCGTCGGGATATAGTCTCAAGGAACGTCCCAACGGCGACTGCGAGTTTTGGGATCGCCAACGGGGATGCACGGTCTACGCCGCCCGTCCCGACCAGTGCCGAACCTGGCCATTCTGGCCCGAGCATGTGCGAACCGCTCAGGATTGGGCCGAGGTGACTGAAGTTTGCCCGGGGGCCGGTCGCCCCGATGGGCGTTGGTATTCCCGCGAGTGGATCGACGCGGCCACGCTGTTGACCGCCAGCCGTTGGTCCGGGCAGGGGGCCCCTGCGGACAACCTCGTAGCGCGGGCCGAGCTTCCAGCCTCGACCCACGAGGTCTGCGGTCCGGACGCGGTTGTGAACCCAAAGGATCCCACCCCGTGAGCAACGAACTCGAACACGCACTGGCGTTTGGACCTTCCCAGGGCGAAGGGGTTGCCCCCTCGCCCAGCACACCCTCGCCCGCTGGCCTGCCTGCGGGATTTTTGGAGGAATTGCGGCAGTTGTACGATGATCTGGGGATCGAGTTGGCTAAGTGGGGTCCGGTTTGCGCCTTGTCGGGACGCTGCTGCCGGTTCCACGAGTTCGACCATGTCTTGTTTCTCTCCGAACCAGAAGCGCGGTTCCTAGCGAGTGAGGCCCCCGCGCCGCTTCGGCCTCTCGACGCCGGCGCGACCTGCCCTTGGCAGGACGATCGGGGGCGCTGCCAGGCGCGTCAGGCGCGGCCGCTGGGATGTCGGATCTACTTTTGCGATCCTTCGTTTCAGGAAGCCATGCCCGTGGTGGGCGAGGCATTCCTGAAACGCCTCAAGGCGTTGACCATGCGGTACGGTCTCGCCTGGAACTACGCGCCGTTGCATCATCAACTGCGACGGTTGCGGGACGAGGGCGTCGTTCAGTTGGACCTGGAGGAGCCTCGTTCTCCCGAACCGTGGGTGGCGGGTCACTCCGCGCCGTCGGGTTTGTCGGCTTGACTCGTAGGGGAAGCAACGGTGGAAAGATCCAGGTCGGGCGTCTTGCGTTGTTCACACTCCGCGTCCTCCCTTGGAGTCCTCAAGTCGCCAGGAGATTCCGGGACGCGGGATTCATCCATGCCGCCGGAGACTCGGTCGTGACCAAGAAGGATATCGTCAAGCGGATCTCCGACGAGGTTGGCCTGACCCAGTTGAAAACCAAGCAGATCGTTCAACTCACCCTGGACGCGATTATTCAAACGCTGGTTCAGGAAGGGCAGATCGAGCTGCGCAATTTCGGCGTGTTCAAAGTCAAGCGGCGGGCCGCCCGCAAAGCGCGCAATCCCCGAACCGGAGCCAAGGTGACGGTCCCGGCCAAAACGGTCGTGACCTTCAAGCCGGGCAAGGAAATGGAGGATTTGGTCAGAAGCATGAATCCTGACGATCTTCCGCTATTGGCGGAGGCCGCGGATGCCGATGAATCCAATAGTCGTCCGGCTGCCTCGCCCAAACGGGCCGCCGCCCGCCACCGCGCGTAACCCAAGCGCTCGTCGCGGGGCCAACGTCGGGGTTGCCCCGGCTTGTCGGGGCGGTGTCCGGTGGAGAGGCCAAGTCGGCGTGGATGGTTTTGGTCCCACGCGATCCTCGGCGGAGCCGGGGGCCGTTGGGACGGCACGGCCCCGAGGCGGCGATCGGCCAGACGGATGGCTCGATTCCCCCGCCTCGATCCCGGCCTCGGGCGGCGCGTTCGCGTCACGAAGCCTTGGGAGCCGCCCGCAGGGCGCGCCCCTTCCTTCGTTCCCGCCGCGACCCGCCTCCCCCCACCTGGCGGAAGGATTCCCCGATGCGCAAGACCAGGACGGCGTTGTTGGCGTTGGGAGCGGTCATCGCCCTGGCCCAGGGCTGCGCCCCCATTCCCCTGCCTCGTTACGCGGCCTACCCGCCCAAGCGGGTCGAGCAACTCCTGTACGAGTCCGAAAACCTTCGTCAAATCGGCGACGAGTGGAACCGCTTCTGGTTCCTCGACCAACCCTCGCACCTGACCCCCTACCGCACTCACGGTGGTCTAGGCTTCTGAGCGCGACTCGCCCGCGAATCCGCTTGGACCAAAACCATCGCGACCGCACCCGAGCCGAATCTTCCCCGCGCGTTCGGCTCGGGCTTGCGCTCTGCGCTGGTTGATTCCACCCATTGCGACCCGTCATGAGATCCGGGAAAGCCGGTCGGGTGTCGCTTTTCCCCCGCTTCGCCGTAAGATTGGTCAAACCGCGTTAATCGCGGTTCCTAAGCTGTTTGGATTCGACCCATCAGCCCCGCGCCCTCGCCGGCTCGTCCCTTGCGGCCTCTTCTCCCCGCCGCGGCGACCCGGATCAACATGATGAGCGCGGTGAGCTCGCCGCGACCCCCGACCCAACAACGCGCGGTCCTCAGCGTGATTCGCATCCTCGTGCTAATCGGACCTGGTATGAGACACGTCCCCGCCTTAGCGTTGCGAGAACTCGGCGCGTATTTCGCCAGCCCTCTGGCTTACCTAGTGTTGATCGCTATTCAGATCCTCGCCTTCTTCAACTTCTGGCAATTGGTCGAACGGCTCAAACTTGGACCCGTTTTCGTCGCGGGACTCTCCGACCCCCTCAACACCTACCTTTCCTCCAGTGTGCAGTTCTGGGTGACCCTGATGTTCGCCCTGCCCGCGCTGACGATGCGGCTAGTCGCCGAGGAAAAGCGCCAAGGCACCTTGGAGGGTCTGCTTACCGCCCCGATCGAGGAATACGAGATCACCCTGGGTAAATTCGCCGCCGGCTGGGTCATGGCCTTGACCCTGCTCCTCCCCTACCTGATCTACCTGCCGTTCCTCCACGCCAACTACCCCTTCGACACCGGACCCATCCTGTCGCTCCTAATCGGTCTGGCAACGCTGAGCATGATGTTCACAGCGATTGGCCTCTTCTTCAGCGCCCTCGCCGCCAGCCAGGTCGTGGCCGGCATTTGGACCTTCGCTACGATGTTCGCCCTGACCGTGCTGGCGCTGTTCGCCCACGCCTCGGCGGTCAACACCCGTTCAGAATGGGCTGAGGTTCTGGAGTTCCTGGCTGTCATCCATCAGCTCGGCGAGTTTGGCGCGGGGCGACTTGACCCTCGCCTGCCCGCGCTTCATCTCTCGGTTACCGTGTTGCTCCTGTTCTTGACCACGCTGAGCCTCCGCAATCAACGCGGCCGTTGACTCATCCCGATCATCACCTAGCCCAACATCATTCCTCCAATCCAATCCAGTCTCGTCCAGTCCAATCAACCCCATCCGGGTGGGTGTGGTTGCGGTTCCAATGATCCTACAACGACGCTCATGTTCACAACCGAAATGGACCAAGCCGACGCCTTCTTCGCCCTGCTCATGGCGGCGGTTCTGCTGATGTCGCACTGGGCCATCCGAGGCGCGCCGGTGGGCCAAGCGTTGCCGAAGGATCCCGAGGGCGATCCCTCTTGCTCCTCGCCGGTTCGCCCCCCGCGGGAGCGCCTGGCGGCCTTGGCGGCCTTGGGGATCGTGGTCAGCCTGACGGCTGCCTATTTGGGACTCACTCGCGGCGTCGCCTGGGCCATTCTGCCGGCACTGGCAGGTCCGGGTTTGCTGGCGTATTCCGCGTTCGGAGCCACCCCTTACCGCCACCGCAGTCCTACGACCCGCCGAATCGGCTCCATCAGCCAAAATCTGCTCTCAGCGAGCCTGCTGGGCGGCATCTTGCTGTTGGGCAACCTGATCGCGTTTCGCTACGGCGGTGGGTCGTGGGATCTGACCACCCAACGGGTTCATTCGCTGTCGGACCAAACCAAGGACCTGCTGGCAGCGCTCAAAGTTCCGGTTCGCTTCACCATCGTTTACGGCCGAGCGCAGGGGGTCGGCGAAAAGGTCGAATTGCTCGACCAGTTGCTGCGTCTGTACGTCACGGCGCGAGCCGATCAAGTGCGGTTGGACCGTCTGGACGCTCTGGGCGACCCGGCGGGCTACCGCGAGCTGGTCCGAGCGCGTCCGGAGGTCGCCATGATGGTCGCCACCGTCGGCGGCGGCCTTTTGATTGAACTCAGCGATCCGCGGGTGGACGAACCCGACGCGCCGATCAATTTGAACCCGGCCCGCGACCGTTTGGCGTTGAGCTTCGCTGACCTGTTTTTCAGTCGTCCCGAGGACGCTGAAGCCAACCAAGCCCGCGATCAGGCCACCTTCGTCTTCCGGGGCGAGGATGTGGTCACCTCAGCGCTGACCCGTCTGCTGGAGGGGGACCAGCCGGTGATCGCCTTTTTGGTAGGTCGAGGCCAACTCACTCCGCAGCGGCTCGCGGCCCTAGAACCGTCCGCCTCCTACCTCAAGAGTCGTCTAGAGGCCGCTGGCTTCCGGGTCGAGGCGATCAACCCCGCCGTAGCCGATCTCGACCCCTCTCGGGTTCCCCTAGCGCTGTTGCTCTCGCCCCGCGAACCGCTCGACGGCACCGAACTCATCAAACTGCGCGGCTACCTCAAGGACGGCGGGCGTCTGATCCTTACCACTGGAGCCAGCAACGATCCGGTGATTCATGAGCTGCTGGCGTTGCACCTTCTGAAGCTAGGATCGCGTGTGGTGGTGGACAACCGCCCTGCGTTGCCCAATCAACCGTTTGTCGTCGCTGCGCCGATCGCTCCGGAGGAACCGCACCCGATCGTTCAAAGCCTGGGCAATCGGGCCGCGATCGTGTCCAACGCCGTCGAACTCCTCATCGAGGACGGTCCGTTGCCCAACGTGGTCGTTGATCCGATCCTCCGCAGCCGTCCTGGATCCTGGGCCGAACAAGACGCCGAACAACGTCCTCTCCGGTTCGACCAGGAGACCGACCAACCTGGTCCCATCCTGCTGGGTGCGGCCGTCTCGGTGGTCCCCAGCCCTGAAGGCGACCTGACGCCCAACCGCGATCCCACCCGTCCTGCCGTTCCCCGGATGGTCGTCTTCTCCAGCCCGTTCCTGGCCGAGGACTCGATCCTCACCAACGCCCCAACCAACGAGCAACTCCTCCTCAACGCGGTCAACTGGTTGCGGGGCCGGCCCGAACTGCTGGGCATCAGCCCCCGGGTTCAGACCGCCATCGCCCTCAATCCCGACGACCGCGCGATCCAAAGGATGATGCTGGTCCCCACTGTCACCTCGCTGGCTCTCATCCTGATCGCCGGAGGCGCGGTCTGGTCCACCCGCCGCGGTTGACCCCCGCCTCGGCTCAGGCGACCCACGCCCGCCGGCCTTGTTCCCGCTTCTGTCACCTACAAACGCGCCTTTCAAGCCCTCCCCATGACGTCACGACCCGCGACCCTGCTCCTGTTCGTGCTGTTCGCCGCCGGGTTGGCGGCTACCTGGTATCTCGAGTGGTCCGGAACGCTCACTGAACGCCAGCGCCGCATCCGACGCGACCTGGCGGTGCCGAGTCTCGCCGAAGTCGCTCTCAGCGAGATCGACCAGGTCGAGATCGAAGACCCCGTCGCCTCGCAAACCCTGGTGTTGAAACGCGAGGGCGATCGGGTCTGGGTGATGGATCAACCCAAACGGCTGCTGGCCTCTGCCGCCGCGATCGAGGGCCTGTTGCTCAACCTCAAGAGGCTGCGACCTTTGCCCGGCTCCGGTGCTATCATATTGGGCGATTCCTCCCGGGACGCCGAGTTCGGTCTGGCTCCACCAGCGCGTCGAGTCACGCTGCGAATCGGTCGAAAGGTCGTCACTAAATTGGAATTGGGCACAGAGCCGACCGAGGGTCAGCTCTACCTGGCCACTGACGGCGTGATCCGGGTGGTCGATTCTCGGTTTCTGGCGATTCTGTTGGACCCGCCCAGTGTCTGGCGGGAACGCAGCCTGTTTCAAATCGCGACGCTTGACGTGATTGGAGTCGAACTCAATCGAGCCGACCCCGACTCGGCCACCGGACGCCGCCGCCTTGCCTTGAGACGCGGTCCCGCCTCCAACCCGACCGCGGTGGGGGGACGTCTGGAATCCAACGCCTGGCAGGTGATCGAACCCCGAACTTTCCCAGCCGACCCCCGCATGGTCGAGTCGCTGCTGGCCGACCTCGCCTCCTGGACCGTGCCCAGCAACGACGAAACCGGTTTCGTCGCCGACGACGTGAGCGACTTCGCCCCCTACGGCCTGGACGACCCGGAATGGATCGTCACCCTGGTTCCTCAAACCGGCGACCCCCAAACCGTCGCCCTCGGATCGCCCGTCGCTGACGCGCGCGACACGTGGTTCGCCCGCCGGTTAGGACACGACGAGGTGTACCGCATCCGGCCCGGACGCCTCGTCGAAACCCCCCTCGACCCCCTCGACTTCCGCGACCGTCGCCTCGTCCGACTCGACCTGCGCCGGGTCGCGGTGCTGGAAGTGGACCAGCCCAGCCTCAACCGAACCTTTCGCCTCGTCCGCGACGCGCAAGGGATGCGCGTCCTCGAACCCCAACCAGGGCGCGCCGACGCCGACACCGTTGCCAAGCTCCTAACCACGCTTCAAGGTCTTGAGGCGATCCGGTTCAACCCGCCCGCGACCAACCTCGACCCCCACGCGACGGCGGCGATCTCGGTTCGCGTCTGGACCCTGCCGGACCCCGCCGAATCGTCGGTGTCTTCGTCCCCTCCCACCCCAACCCCAGACCCTATCGCCGAGGCCAAACTCGGACGCCCCACCTCTCCCCCCGCGCTCCACCTGCAAGTCCTAGGAGTGGATAGCCTGGCCAAGGTCTCGCTGGTTCGCCTCGACGACGACCCCACCACCATCGCGATCAATGATTCGTGGTTGAATACTCTTCCCAACCATTTGCTTTTTTTCCACAGCCGCGATCTGGAACCGATCGACGTGACCCGGTTGGAGATGGTGGAGATCGAGTCGGCGTCGGGCACGATCACCCTCAAGGGGGAAGCCGGGGCGATCGGCTGGCGGCGAACGCGGCCCCTCGACGCGCTGGCCGACCTCGACGCGCTGGATGGCCTGTTCCGCTTCCTCAACGACCTTAAGGCCGACACCCTCGTGAGTCTGGAGGCCGACGAGGCGGAATTAGCCCGCTACGGCCTGGCCCCTCCACAGGCGCGGGTGCGTTGGCGCGGTCGAGGGCCACTCGCCAACGGCGGTCTGGAACTGGGCAGCCCGACCGGACCCGACGGCGTGAGCCGTTTTGCTCGCCGCGAGGGCGAGCAGATGGTCTTCACCTTGAAGGAAGCCTCCCTGGCCCCGCTGAGGGCCGAGTTTCGAGACCGCGACATCCTCAGCTTCGACCCAGTCTCGCTGGAACGGATCTCGTTCCAGTGGACCAATCGGGTCTGGACTCTCAAGCGGGTGCCGGGCAACCCGGCGGCCGAGTCGGGCTGGAGCCTCGAGGAGGGCGACTGGCCGGAGGGTCTCAACCCCGTCAAACTCGACGACCTGGTGCGGCAACTCTCGGTCCTGCGGGCTTATCGGTTCGCGCGGGAGACCGGGCCGTTCCCCGACGACTTCGGTTTGCGGCAACCCGCCTTGACGATCCGTCTGGAGTTTCGCCGCGGCGCGGCGGCCCGAATCCTCAAACTGGGCCACTCGGTCGAGGGGTTGCCCAATGGCCGGTTCGGCACGACCGAGTTGGGGGTTTCGGGGGTGGTCTTCGAGGTGGTCTCGCCGTTGCTCAACGAATTCATTGTTGCCGGAGCGCCGTCTCAAGCCGCCTCTGCCTCTTCAAGCCGCCAGACCTCGAATAACCCCTTCCCCGAACGCCTGCCCGACAACGTGTTCCAGGAACCGCCGCCGAGTCGCTGAGGGCCACGCCAACCAACGTCCGCCCCTGAGAAGGCCGACCAAACCGGCGGGCGTGATGCCAATCTCGGTCCGTATCGTCGTTCCCTCACGGCTGGGTTGTGGTAAGCTGAAGCACCTGGATGGGACGGAAAAACGAACGGACCCGGCCCGCCCGCTCGGGGAGGAACTCTGTTCAAGCCACGTTGGACCACCCTCCCTCCACGGATTGAAGGATCGCCTCCACGATGTTTCACCCTTGGCACGACGTGACGCCCGGCGAAAAACTCCCCGAAGAGTTCTCCGCCCTGATCGAGATTCCAATGGGTTCGTCGGTCAAGTACGAACTCGACAAAGAAACCGGCTTGCTCAAGATGGACCGGGTCCTCTATTCGGCGGTGTACTACCCGGCCAACTACGGCTTCATCCCCCAAACCTTGGCCGAGGACGACGACCCGCTGGATGTGCTCGTCTTCTGCCAAGAAGCGGTCGTGCCCATGACTTTGGTGCGGGCGCGAGTCATCGGCCTGATGACCATGATCGACATGGGCAAGCGCGACCACAAAATCCTGGCCGTCGCCGAAGACGACCCCGAATTCAACGGCTTCCACGAGGCCAACGAACTCCCCCCCCATCGACTCCAGATGCTGCGACGGTTCTTCCAGGACTATAAATATCTCGAAGGCAAAACCGTCGAGGTGGACGAATTCCAACCGACCGCCGCGGCCTTGCCGATCATCGAAGACGCGCTCCAGCGCTACAGCCGCAAGCGTCGCGGAGGCTTCCGCACATGAGCGGTGGTCAGGATCGCTGCCACGTAGCGTTTCAGCCGATCGGCCCCGCTTTGGTGGTAGGTGGCTCGGGACAGATCGGCGGTTGGTTGTTGGAATCCCTGGCCCGACGCGGTCTCCCCGCCGTCGGCACCCACCAGACTACCCCCGCGCCCGGCACCGTCCCGCTTGACCTAGGAGACGCCCAGTCGGTCGAAGCCCTCTTGGTCGAACTTCGGCCCCCACTCATTTTCCTCCCCGCGGGCTTCACCTGGGTGGACGGCTGCGAACGCGACCCGGTCCGCTGCGACGCCGCCAATCGCCGGGAACCGATCCGCCTGGCCCGCCTGGCCTCGCGGATCGTCCCTGAGGTCCGCGTCATCCACTTCTCCACCGACTACGTCTTCGACGGCGCGCACGGACCTGATGACGAGGAGGCGATCCCCAACCCGCTTTCGGAGTATGGTCGGGCCAAGCTCGCCGCCGAACGGGAGTTAACCGAGCTGCTGGGCGAACGTCTGTTGATCATTCGCACCACCTGGGTCTTCGGGCCGGAGCGCCAAGGCAAGAATTTCGCCTATCAAGTGGCCCGAACCCTACGCGAAGGCAAGCCTCTGGTCTGTCCGTCCGATCAGATTTCCAACCCCACCTACTCCCCCGACCTGGCCGATGCGGTGGTCGAACTGGCCCTTCGATCGGCCCACGGCCTCCTTCACCTAGCCGGTCCCGATCGCCTGCCCCGTTGCGAGTTCGCCCGACGCCTGGCACAGGGACTGAACCTCGACCCTACGCCGATCCAATCCAAACCCACCGCCGAACTCGGACAGACCGCCCGGCGTCCCCTCAACGGCGGACTCGTCTCCCGACGCCTCTCGACCTGGTTCCCCAACCATCACCCAATTCGCCCACTCGACCAGGCCGTCGCCGACTTCCGCGCCACGGCCAAGCCCCCCTGGCGCGATCCCTTGACCGACTGAATCCCCACCCCGCTCCCTCCAGCTTCAGCTTCCCTCCACCATGAGCGTTGCTTCTCAGGCTTCCCCCTCGGTCCCAAACGCCAGCGACCCGGCCATCCCCACCCCCAACCTCGACCACGCCACCTTCGAACCGTTTCCTGGCCCGCTCGCCTGGCTGGGGTTCTGGATCACCCTGGCGATCGCGGCCGCAGCCGCGTTGTGGTTGACCGGCTACCGGGACTACCAAATCGCCTCAGCCATACAAACCGGTGAACGGATCATCGAGTTTCAAAGTATCGGCGAACGCGACGACCAAACCATTCGGGAGGCGATTCGAGTGCAACGGGCCTCGATTCCCTTCTGGACCACGCTTCGAATGCTGACCGATTTCGTCTTCCTTCCGTTGGGCCTGGCCGCCCGCGCGCTGGCCGCGGCGACTTTGGCGGCGGCGTGGGCGGCGATTTGGGGACGCCCGCACCGTTTCACCGACGGCTGGCGCGAATCCGCGGCGGTTCAAGGCTTCTGGGCGGTTGGTCTGGCGCTTCAAACGGGTCTGATTATCGCCTTGGGCCAACCCGAAGCAACCTTCTCAGCGGCCCTCTGGCTCGATCCGACTGTCACTCAACCGGCTTGGCTTAATCTGTCGCTGCGTTGGCTCGACGGCTTCGCCCTGGCTGGGTGGATCGCCCTGGCCTGGGGTATCCGACAACGAGGCCAGGCAGGAATCTCCGGGGCGGTTTTGCTGACCTTGATGCTCATGAGCCTCGAGTTCCTCCTGGTGATCCCCTGGGAACTGGTGCTTGGCGCGGGGATGAGGTTGACCGTGGTTCCCCAATAACCGCGTCGGCCACCGAAACGAATCCTGGGAAGGCGGGGTATCGTTCTCCATTGGCGCGGTCGGTCGTGGACCGGCAATCGCGGGGTGAGGTCAGAAATCAATCCCGCCCCTCAAAACGCTTTGAGCAACCGCCTGTCCACACCATGTCTCACCATCCTACCGTATGCTTCGTTCTCCCCATTCCCCTTTAAGACGCGAGGGCGTGATGAAACAGGGTCTCTTGGCGGCTCTGGTCATGCTGGCTCTCTCCGCGGCCGCGGTCTGGCTCAACCTCAAGCGGGCCGACAGCTTGGCGTCCTTGAAGATTGACTGGACTCTGGCTCCCCGCGTGCTTCCCGCGGTTCAAGTCGAGCCCCCCGCTATCCGCACCTTGACCGCCACCATCTCGGCTCCAGGCGTGGTGGAGGCGATCGAGGAGGCTCAAATCGCTTCTCAGGTGATCGGGCGGGTCGTCAAGGTCGCGGTCAAAGAGGGCGATCGGGTCGCCCAGGGCGATCTGCTGGTCAAGCTCGACCCCGCCGACGCCCAAGCCCGGTTGGATTCGGCCACCGCCCGGCAAAACGCGCTCCACGCCGCTATCGACCAGGCCAAGGCCGACTTGGAAAAAGCCCGCCGCGACCTAGAACGGCTGCGCGACCTCTCCACCCGACGCGCCTCCTCCTCCACCGAAATGGCCGACGCCCTGTCGATGCAAGCCAAAATGAGCGCCGCCCTGGAACGGGCTCGGCACGAGTTGACCGAAAGCGACGCGGCCATCCGCGAAGCCCGCGAATATCTGGAACGCACCGAGATCAAAGCCCCCATCCCTGGGGTCGTCGCCAACCTCGATGTCGAAGTCGGCGAGGTCGTCATCGCCGGCACCACCAACTTGCCAGGCACCGTGCTGATGAGCATCGTTGACTTGGAACGCATGAGGATCCGCGCTGAAGTGGACGAGACCGACATCGTCCGGGCACGCCCCGGCCAAATAGCGCGGGTCTATCTCCAGGCCGACCCTGACCACCCCATTCCCGGCGTGGTCGACCGAATTGCTCCCAAGGGAACCAAAACCGGCGACGTCGTCACCTTTCAAACCCTGATCGACCTGCCCAGCCCCTCCGCTCTGACCCGAGCCGCCATGACCACCACGGTCGAAATCGAAGTGGAAACCGCCGAAAACGTCCTAAGCGTGCCGATTCAGGCGGTGGTCCACCGTCGCCGTAAAGACCTGCCCGACACCCCCGAGGTCCGCGCTTGGGCGGCCCGCGACGCGGCCCGAACCCGTAGCCGCCGCTCCTACCAACCGGAGGAAACCCGCTACGTCAAAGTCGTGTTCCTCCACGACCCGGCTACCGGTACGGTTCACGCCCGCCCAGTCGAAACCGGCGTCTCCAACGAACGGTACGTTCAAATCCTCGACGGCTTGACCGCCGAGGATCGCGTCGTCGTCGGTCCCTTCCGAGCCCTTGACGAACTCAAGGACGGCGACGCCGTCACCTTAGAACCCCACACCGCATCCCCAGGCGAGGAGTCTCCCCCACCCAGCTCCGACCCCGTACCCCATCCTAATACGCCCACCCCCCCTCCTTCTCCACCAGCTATCGCCTCAAGCTCTAAGTAACCCCTCCCTCCCCTGGTTTGACGCCGCTCTGTCTTGAGATGGTTTCGGTTCGGTTCACGGCCGCGAGGAGGACCGGATGCGTTCTTGGTTCCAACGCCCCCACTCCACTGCGTTCCCCCTGTCCAACCACCCCCAGGCGGCTGACTCGCCTCACCACCCCGCGCGTCCCGATTCAGTCCTGATCGAACTCCAGGGAATCCGCAAGGAATATCGGATGGAGGCCGAGCTTGTCCACGCCTTGAAAGGCGTCGATCTCACCATCCACTTTGGCGAGATGGTGGCGATCATGGGTTCCTCCGGCTCGGGCAAATCGACCTTGATGAACATCCTCGGCTTGCTTGATACCCCCACCGCCGGGCGCTATCTGCTGGAAGGCCGCGATGTGGCCGGACTCTCCCAATCGGATCTCGCCCGCGAACGCGGCCGACGAATCGGCTTCGTCTTTCAAACCTTCGAACTGCTGCCCCGGCAATCGGCCCTACGCAACGTCGAATTACCCCTGGTCTACGCCGACGTCCCCGCCAGACAACGACGACAACGCGCCCAGGAGGTGCTGGAGCGGGTCGGCCTGGCCGATCGGATCGGCCATCGTCCCAACCAAATGTCTGGCGGCCAACGCCAACGGGTCGCCGTCGCCCGCGCGTTGGTCATGCGTCCCTCACTGCTGCTGGCTGACGAACCCACCGGTAACCTCGACACCAAAACGGGTCAAGAGATCCTCCGTCTCTTCGAGGAACTCCATGCCGAGGGTCAAACCATTGTGATTGTCACCCATGAACCGGAGGTGGCCGCCCGTTGCCCTCGGGTGGTGCGTCTGCGCGATGGCCAGATCGAATCCGACACGCGGGATACCCCCACCGTCCACCCCAAAACCACCGCGTCCCCGTTCCATACCGCCTGACCCGGGAATCGCCCGCCCCTCCCGCTTTCGACGACGCGATCCTGTCCTATGAAAACGATGTCGATTTTCGTCTGCGCATTTGAGCAGATCCTGGCACAAAAGATCCGGTCGTTGTTGACGATTCTTGGGATCGTGATCGCGGTCACCTCGACGATCGTCGTAGTCAGTGTGGTGCGCGGGTTCACCGACTACGTTTCGGAGTTCCTTCAAGGATTGGGGACCAACGCCATGTGGGTCTGGCCCCAACGCCCGCCGGGCGAGGCGGGCAAACGTCTGGGTCGGGTCGAGATGGACTTGCGCGATTACGAGGCGATTCAAGCTTTCTGCTCGAGTCTGCGCGGCGTCTCGCCGCTGATCCGCAACCCCGCCGCCCGCGTCCGCGCTCCCTACGGCGGGGTCACCGACGAGCTGATTTTGACTACCGAGGGAGTCGCTCCGGTCTATCACGTCATCCGCAACATGCCGGTCGAATTGGGACGCACCTTCAGCCTAGTGGATATTGAACAGGCCCATCAAGTCTGCGTCGTGGGCCGCGAAGCCATGCGCAAACTCCAACTCCGCGACGACGATCTGGGCGGCACCCTACTGATCCAGAACCGCCGCTTCCGCATCATCGGCATCCTCAAAGAAAAGGGGTCGTTTCTGGGAACAAGCCAGGATGACCTCATCCTCATCCCCTACACCGTTGCCCTCAAGCTTGATCCCTCGGCGCTTCGCAACGTGGTGCTGACAGCTCGCTGCGAAACGGCCGAACTCGTTCCCGAAGCCCGCGCGCAGATCGTCAATGTCCTCAGACGCCGCCACGGTCTCCAGGCCGATCAACCCAACGATTTTCAGATCCGCACCCAGGACGAGATCCTTCAGGCGTTCACCACCATGAGCGCGGCGGCCACCGCGGTGCTGGCGGGGATCGTGGGCATCTCGCTGCTAGTCGGCGGCATCGGCATCATGAACGTCATGCTCGTGAGCGTCACCGAGCGCACCCGTGAAATCGGCTTACGCAAAGCGGTCGGCGCGCGTCGCCGCGACATCCTGACCCAGTTTCTCATCGAGTCGGCCACACTCAGCCTGATTGGCGGCGGCCTGGGAATCGCGCTGGGCTACGCATTGAGCGTGCTGGCCAGTATGCACCCCCAAATGGTCGAGGTGATCGTCCCCTGGTGGGCCGTGACGCTAGGCTTTGGAGTCTCGGCGGGCACGGGATTGGTCTTTGGTATGGTCCCGGCCATCAAAGCCGCCCTTCTCAACCCCATCGACGCCCTGAGGCACGAATGACCCCTGACTCGATCGACAACGCCTCTTTTCCTTCAAACCCGTCGTGTTCCAACAAACAAAAAACGGCACCTTCAATCAGGTGCCGTTGAAGAAAAGAGCGGGAGATGGGATTTGAACCCACGACAACCACGTTGGCAACGTGGCGCTCTACCCCTGAGCTACTCCCGCAAGGTTGTTGGTCCCGATTCCTGGAAAGCATGGTGTTGAAGCCTGTCAGTTGGGACAACGTTATGATATCGCACGCCTCCGGTCAGGGCAAGCCCCTCACGCGAAAAAAGAAAATGAGAACGGGAGGGTGACTTGCGTTCACCGGGTGGATCCACATCACCGAGAGCGAAGCGTCGCGGCGGTTCCACCGCTACGAGAGCGACGACTTCCAGGTGCCAATGCCACCGGGGTCCAGCCAACTCCTCAACTTCAATTCACAGGCTAACGAACCCTCGCAACGCTTGATCGCCCTGTTCGAGTCGCCCGAGAGGCCCCCTCAAGGCGGTGGCGGCTCAGCCCTCGGCGGCCATCTCCACCTCTCCGTTACGGATTCAACATTCCACAATGAGCGACGCTCTCGATCCGACCACGGTTCCCACTCTGATCTGTCCCGACTGCGGGCGACGCCTGTTGGCCCGCGGCGCTCGGCCTGGACGGGTGGGCCGCTGCCCTTCCTGCGGAGCGCGTCTGACCTTTCCTGAACCCCTTCGGACATCCACCACGCAAGCGACTCCTTTCCAAGGATCGGAGACCGTTCGTGCCCGTCCCAAACCCCATCCCCCCTCGCTTCGGCCAGATCGGGCTCCTCCTGGTCGCGCCGATCATCGGCCGGCCTCGGGATTCGTGGTCAATCCCGACCATCCATCCGCATATTCAAAGCAAAGCGGCCACCCGGGCGCGCCTTCTTGGTTCATCGCTGCCCCCGCGGAAACGCGAACCGGCCTGAGAGATGCCCTCGCCTACCCCTGTTGGGACGCCCAGGCTCCCGCGTTGATCGGGATGACCAGCCCGTTGTTGACTCTCTTTTCGATCCTTTCGATCGGATTAATGAAGAGGTATGGGTTCGAGGGTGGTTTCGTCGAGCGCTTCGCCTTCTGGATGCTGTTCTTCCCGCCGATGTTCGCCCTCTTTCTGAACGTGCTGGGTATCGTCCTGACCTTTCTGGCCGACGTACTAGCCGAATCGGCTCAAGGACGGGTCCAACACCCTCATTGGCCGGAATGGAGCATCGCCATTGGTCTGGGACCGCCCCTGGGTTGGACGATCGCCTGGGGATTGGGCGCGACCCTCGGCGTGGTTCCCGCATTGGCCGCGGTCAACGCGCTGAACTGGAACGAGTTGTGGATGGGGTCGGCCCTGCTCATCGCCGGATGGATCCTGACTTCCGCTTATGCGTTGGCGTCGATCCTCGGGTGGCGGGTGGCCGAATCCTGGGCAGCGCTCAATCCCTGGGTGGCGGCCCGCACCCTGAGCGCGTTGGGGATCGACGCCGTCCGCGCCGCTGCGCCCGCCGGAGTGTGTGGATTCCTAGTCAGCCGAATCGTTCCTCGTCTCTACGAGGTGAACGGACCCAACCAAGTGTTGGTCCAGGTCTTTCTGGTCTGGTTGGCTGGTTTAGTCGCCGCAGTGGTCGCTGCGCGGCACTTTGGCACGATCTGCCACCACCACCAACGCGCGCTTCCCTGGACCCGCCAACCACGACGGCCTGTGGGCGACCCCGGTGTTCTGCCGCTTCACCGCGAACCACCATCCGAACTCCATCCCCCCGCACGCGACGAATCGAACCTGCCCCGCGGTCTCGATCCCGATTAGGAAGTTTCCTCGTTTCGAGCCGAGTCACTTCGCCGGGTTGGACCCAGGCGAGGGGGTCCCGCGCACTTCGATTTCACATGTATGGAGATTACGATAAAGATTGCCCAGCACGACGTAGCGAATCCGAGTCGCACCTTTGAGATTAAGGGCATAAGTGTGAATAAACGAACGCAAGAACAACCCGCGGGTCGCGGTGTGCCACGAGTTGGCGGCTTCGTCCCAGACTTGAATCACGGTGTCGGTCGGCCAGGCTTCGGGGCGTTGCGGATCCTCATAAACCGTCAGGCTTGTCACATCGGTGGGAGCGTGAAAGCGGATCTCGACCCAGGGTTGACGAGCGGCGGAGGCGGCCCAGAACAGTTCGTCAAGCGAGAACCAGCCCAACGCCAAGCCATCGGCGCGGCCATCGGTAAGAATTTCCGAACTGATCTGAAGACGTCCTTCGGACATCCACCCTGGCGTTCCGCCGACGCTCAGGACGGCCCACGCCTTGGTTGGATCGCCGGGGCGGGGCGACTCGGCGGGCGAGAGCAGGTTGGGACCATCGGGCAGAGTCGCCGAAGCGGTCGCCGGGCGAACCACGCGATGCACCAACGCCGCGGGGTTGGCACTTGGTTGGGAAGGCGCTTGCTCGCCGCGCGGGAGGTCCTCAGTGACCGACTTCGACCAAAGCGGCCGGCCATCCTCCGCAAAGCCGCGCAGTCGGCCATCCCAACAGGCCACGATCAGTCGATCCGACTCCGCAGCGCGAACCAACGGACCGGCGCTGGGCAACTCACGGCTCCAGACAACGTTGCCGTTGCGGTCCAGACGCTCCAGACGTCCCAAAGCGTGCGCTACGAACACCGACTGCCCATCGCTTGCAAACGCCAGACCGATCGCCGGCAAAGACAACCGCCGGGAGACTCGCAAATGGCCTTGAGCGTCGCGCAGCTCAAGCATCCGGTCCCGGGTCGCCAGCGCGGTCCAGCCGGTCGAGTCGGCCACGGCCAACGCCGAGGGCGCGGCTATGGAACTCCACGAGGCCAAAACCCGGCCGTCGCGGTCCAGCAGGTCGTAGGCGAAGGTTTCGGTTCCCCAGGAACCAACCTGGGTTTCCAGCACCAAACGGGTTCCCAACGGGGCGACATGCAGCTTGGGAAACCGCAAGGCGCGGGGACCGGCCGGCTCGAAACGCCAGCGGGCCGCGCCGTCGCGGGGATCGACCGCCACGACGCCCGTCTGACAAGGCCGCTCGGCGGTGATCCATTGGTTGTTCGTCATCTCGCCATAGACGATGTACACAAGATCGCCCGTCGGCGGCGCGAAGGCGTGAAATTGGGCTTCGCGGTTGGCCGAGTCAGACACCGGCCAATCCATCTTGTCGAACGCCCTCCACGACTCGATCGCCCAGGCTTCGCTCCAACGGGCAACGGCGGGTTGGCCTTCGCCCGGCTCCTCAGCCCGCCAGGCCACCACGCCATTGGTGCCGGTGACAATCACGGTTTGGCCATCGGGCGTGACCGCGTGACGACGCGAATGGCCACCTAGATCACCAAAGGCAGCGAACAAATCGCGCGGACGAGTCCATTGGCCATCTTGATTAAGTTCGATCAGATGCAGACCTTCACCAAACACAGCAAGATCGCGGTTGGAGGCGGCCGCCCAAGAGCCGTCAGGAGCGATCTGGATTCCAACCGGCGCGTGACCATGACCGACGGATTCGAGCCGCACCAGCTGGGGGCCGGACTCATCATCAACACGATAGATCACCAACTGCGGTGGGGTTCCGGCTAGCGAGACCGCCAAATGACGTCCGTTGGGACTGATCGCCAGCTCCTCCAAACGGACCCCAAACAAATCGCTCAGGGTCGGCGGCAGGTCGGACGCCTCATCCATCATTTCCATGTCCGTGCGGGGCTTGCCGAGAATCGACTCCTGCTCAACGCGGCCAAACGGCGGAGTGGAGCGATCGGAAAGACGGGCCAGATTGACAAAAGCGTGATGATCACCCGACCCATCTCCCATCTGTTCCTCTTTCGAGGAGCCAATGACTTGGTTGAGGGTTTCTAGCGCGCGGTCAAGCCCTCGGTCGTCGCCGCCGAGGATGATGATCGCGTCCTCTCGGTCAATGCGAGGCGCGAGCGCGGCGGTCACCGCGGCGCGTTGTGGTCCTGGGAAGTCGGATCCCGCATCAAATCCCAACAGCCCTTTGCGCCAAGCGATTTTCACGGGGTTACGGTCGCCGCGAGTGTTCCCGGGCCGTGTCTCCTCCAGCAGATCGGTCGTGGTGGCCACCGCCACAGTCAATCCCGGTTGGGGAGTCTCGGGCCACTCCATCGCGGTTCGAACCGTCAAACCGTGGGCGTCAAGCATGTCGCCCAGCAAGCGGCGACGAGCGGCGTTCAGCAGACGGGCCGGTCCCACCAGAGTCACCACCCTCCGCTCCGCATCGCGGGTGGCCTCGTCGAGCAAGAAGGCGATCCGATCAGCGCGGAACCAATCGACTGGGTTTCGACCAGCCACCACGGGATAAATTGTGGGTGGTCCTTGCACGCTGAGGGTGGTAACCCGGCCCGTGAGCAGTTCAACCACCTCCAACTCCCAGGCCGCGCCATCCGGTCCGCCCTCGATCGGCAACGGCAGGATCGTCTCGAACCGGCCTTCAGAATCGGTCAACCGAAAGAGTTCGCGGGCGTTTACATGACCAGAGCGCAGTCGAATACGGATTGGAACCCGGGCCGCCAGCGGCCGCGACTCCGTGGAACTGGCCGACGCCTGCCGATCCTGAACCCGCGCTTGAACCCGAATCGCCAATCCTCCCCCGGAAACCACCTGACCGACCACCTCGGGAGCTATGGGAACTCCGGGAACCAGAGCATACAGTCGGCCGGGGAACGTAGTGAGATCAACGGTCAAAGTGCGGCGGTTGTCCAAATCGGATTCCAGTTGGGAGGGATCGACGACGCGGCGCTCGAAAACGTCGATGGTCACCAACTGACTCCAAGTTTGCTCCGACTCAGGAGGCAACGACAAGCGGGTGAAGCCAGGGGTCCAAGACATCGAATACCGCCGACCCAACGACCAATGACGGCCCGCGTCCCACGTCGTTGGCGACGACTCGCGGGCGAGCATGGCGTAGCGAATCGCGCCGCCGTCGTAAAGGCCAATTGCGGTGAAGGGATCGTCGGCTCGGAAATCGAACCGGCGTTGATCGGGGTTGGCGGGCGAACCAAGCGCTGCGTCAACCGCCCTGGCGAGCCGTTGCAGGATCGGGAAGGCCAGGGGAAAGACGCTGTCGGCGGCGTAGCCTTCGGCCAACGCCTGGGAGAACTCGCTGGTCGAACCGGCCACGGTGATCGTACCGTCGCGGGGCTTGGCGTCCTGATCAACCACAATCCGGCCACCGGCGGCGACGAACTCGGCCAAACCACGCTCGACCGCCTCGGGGAGCGGTTGGGTCTGACCGACCAGCCAGACCGCCTCCACAACCGGCTGGCCCGCCTGGTTTCGCAAACGACCAGCGGCGACATCTTCCTCGTAGACCACCATCGGCGCGCGATGGGCCATCGTGGCGGCGCAGAAGGCGGCATAGACCCGTTCCCAGTGCGGAGTCCCCTTGGTCAAACGTCGTTCTGTCAGGTCTTGAGTCCGCGACGAGAGGATCGCCACCCGGAACCGCGGCGGACACTCGGCGAACAGACCGCCGTAGGTCGTCGCCAGCAGATTGCCCGCGCGAAGCGCGGCCGCGGCTCGGGATTGGGTCAGCGGGTTGGTGTGCTGCACTCCAATCCCCTGGGGTGCTTGCGTGAGCATCTGAGCCAGATTCTTGAGATAGCCCTCGCCGGTCTCGTCGCGGTGGGCGTTGTCGAAGACCGCCCGCAGCGGCAAACCGGGGCGGCGAAACAGCGCGGCGCTATGGGGAGCGTACCAGGGGGTCAAGTAGCCTTCCGAGAGAAAGTGGGTGTAGCTCTCGGTCATGTCGCGGAAGACGGTGGGGGGATACGATCCCTCGACCGGCGGGGACTGCCACATCGGAGTGGTAGTTCGGGAGGCGTGGGGCATCGCCCGCCGCACTGCGTTGTTGAAGCGTTGATAGGTTTGATCGAGCAGATAATCGAGCGTATCAGCGCGGGGACGACCCGCGAATTGTTCGGCGGCGACCCGAGCAACCAGGGCGTCGTCCTGAGCGGTCCAACCCGCAGCCAAGCCGCCACCGAAAAACAATTCGTCGTGGTAGTTGAATCCCCAAAACGAAGGATGCCGACCCAGCCATTGGCCGATCCGTTGCAGACTGCCAGCGTGACGCGTCAGTATGTCAGGACGGATTGGCACCCCTTCGCAGTGTCCCAACAATTGGGTGTCCCAAACGACTCCGGCGGCGGTGGCCCGATCGAGATAGAACTCGGGTTCCCAGCGTCCTTGGTCGGTTAACCCTAAAGCTCCGGCGACTGGCAGCCCCGCCGGTCCCAGATCAACGCCCAAGGCCGGTTGGTCGCGCCGCGAGGCCAACGGATCGACCACCGGATCGAGCTTGAACGCCAGGCGGTCGGTCTCGCGGTTGAAGCCCAACGCAGCGGTCGCCTCGACGTGATCCAGAATGCGGCGGCGACGTTCGGGCAGTCCCGTTAGCCCTGGTTGAGTTGTCGTGATCGGTTGTTGTTCAAATTCATGATAGAGGATACGTTGAAGGGGTGAATCCGGCTCATCTTGGGCGATGTCGAAATCAAACGGCGCGGCCCGATGGCCTTCCAGTTCGACGATCAGGCGGTAACGGCCCGGCACCAGCCGTCGAGTCAATCCTCCGGGAATGATGCCGGCGACCAGACGATCCAGACCGAACGCCACTTTGGCCAGCACCGGCGGGTGAGGGCCGGCGTCCAAACGGGTCAGGCTGAGGGTGGCTCGTTGCGGGCCGTTGCGTTTGGGGTCGCGGCGCACCAGTTGGATTGGAATGTCCTCGCCTTGTTGATAGCTCCAACGGCCCAGAACCGGCACAATCGAGGTCGAGCGGGTCGCCCCTTTGGGAATCAACGTGACAACCGCTCGAACGTGGGGATCGTCGTCGGGACGCGCCTCGTCGATCGGACTGTTGCCGAGTTTGACCGCCAAATCCACCGGCCCTGACAGACCGACCGGCCAGAACCAAAGGGTGTCGCCCCGACGATTGACCGGCAACGCCGTCCACGCGGGCGTCGAGCCGTCGGTCGGACGCGCCCAAACCCGCCAAACCTGATCCGAGGATGGACGCGGACGACCCTCAACCCGAATCGGCAACGGAATCGGCCGTTCGGGATCGGCTTCGATCGCCCGGTCGGGAAAATCTACGGACACGTTCAAATACCGCGGTCCAATCACCTGTGGACCTCGACCGTCAGCCTCCCAACGCAGCACGAGAACCTCCGGCGCATTGAGGCTGGCGTACACGCGCCCGGCGTTGTCGGTCTGGACATCGACCACCGCAGCCGCGCCTCCAGCGCCTAGGTCGGATGGAACGGGCCACTCGCGCTCGATCTTGAGACCACCCCCCGATCCCGAGACAGGACGGATCAGCTTGAGCGACCGTCCGCAGCCTACCAGAATGGTCCCGTCGGGACGCAAGGCCACCCCGCCGTTGCCGTCGCCCAGACCGGGAATCGCCAGCTTCGCTTCAATCGTCCCATCATACGAGACGGTCCAGAGTTCACCGGATCGACGCGCCAGCAGATAAAGCCGCTTGCGGGCTGGATCAACCGCCAGCGCGTCGTACCAGGTTCGCAAAGGGTCAAGTTCGGCGTTGGGACCCGCCGCGTCGGCGTCGTATTTGAGGAGATCCTTTTGAAAGGCTCCGGTCAGGTCGAACACCGCCACCCGCGACCAGGCCGGATCGAGTTGGCCGGGTTCAGCGCTCGTGACATCAAGAGCGAACATCCGTCCCGCTTTGAGATCGACCGCCAACCCGATTGGACTGGTCCAACTCGTCTGGTCGGCTCGAAGGGCGCGGGCGTCCCGGCTTTTGCGGACGAGCACCATCGCCTCGGAACCATCCGACCGCAACCGGGCGATCCGACCCGCTGCCGAGGCGGTGGCCGAGAGGAACGAACCATCGGGTAAAGGAATGAGAGTGCGGGGGGTGGTTCCTTGAGGGGTGTAGATTCGGTCGATGAACCGGCCCTGAGCGTCGAAGACCAGAAACGCCTCCCGTCCGGCGAAGTAAAACCGCGAACCGTCGGGCGCGACCTGGAATCGCCCGCTCCGGCTGGGCGACTCGTCCAACGAGACCCACTTTTCGACCGTGTTGGCACCGTGGGCAGGCCACTGCCACCCCATCCCGATCCCGATCGGTAGCACCCCCACCACCCAGCCCAACCAGGCCCAGATCCACCCCTGAACAAGACAAGC
>Ga0209017_10000985_pt1 | contig 24144 bp, 22 predicted proteins | sample YNPBryunderm2012_FD_185812 | JGI IMG/M metagenome (GOLD analysis project Ga0209017, IMG submission 185812) | Anoxygenic and chlorotrophic microbial mat microbial communities from Yellowstone National Park, USA - YNP Bryant MS undermat 2012... ...
GGGCCAGTGGTTGGCCACACTGCCTCGTGCGGACCAAGCGTACACGGGCGTGGCATGGGACGCGGTGGGCAATTTGTATGTGGCCTGCTGGAGCGAGTCCGTTTGGAGGGTGTACTCTCCGCCGGGGAGCAACGCGGCCACCACGGTGTCGATTCAGACCGTGGAGGTCACAGAGCCGTCGCAGCGGCCGGTGCTGGAGTTGTTTCGCTACGAGGCTGGACAGATTGTGCTGGCCCTGAGCGGCAGGCCGCATACCACCTATGTGCTGGAGGGTTCCGCGGACCTGCGACAGTGGAGTCCGGTAACCACCGTGGAGATGGGAGCCGTGTCACGTCGGGTTTTCACAGTGGCCGCGCCGCAGCCACGCCAATTTTATCGGGCGCGAGTTGGTCCCTGAGGCCTGCAGGGTTGAGTGATATGCACCGGCCTTGTCGGAAGTCACTTGAGCACGGCACGGAGCGGCCACCCCCTTGAGGATCGAGGGTTACCTCCAACGCGCCAGCGCAAACAGTCCATGGAAACTTTTGGCGGGGCTTGGAGACAAGCCGCCCAAGGCGGGCTGCCAGTGAAAGTCCTTCGTTAGAGCCGTGATCCTTTGCGCTCTAGAGGCTGGGGAGCAGCGGTGTGGCTTGTGCCGAGGGTCCGCAGGACGGTCACCACGGGTGGCGGAGGCGTGTTTCAGGGTTTTTTGGCTCCGATAGTGGGGACGAATCGGCACTGGAAGCCCGTTACTCTGTGTCCGATTGGGCCGGCGTGGGACCGGGTTCAAGCACAGCCAAGACGTAGCGGTTGGGATCGAGATACCGGGCGGCGACGGTGCGGATTTCCTCCAGGGTGACAGCTTCTATGCGGGCGTCTTCGGTGTCGAAATTGGCGTAGCCGAGGCCGTAGAGTTCGTCCAAGGCGGCCTGCTGGGCCAGGCTACCGAGTTCTTGTCGGGCGATTTTTTTCTGGCCGAGGAGCTTGGCTTTGGCGCGCTGGAGTTCGTCCGGGGTGACGCCGCGGTCACGCAACAGGGCGGCTTCGGCCCGCAGTTCGCGCTCCACCCGGGAGATCTTGCTCGGCTCGGTGCCGGCATAGAAGGCGAAGTAACCGGGGGACAGGCCCATGAAGTTTTGGGCGCCGACATAGTAGGCCAGGCCGAGTTTTTCCCGGACACGCAGGAAGAGGCGGGAACCGAGGTCGCTGCAAAGCTCCTGGATCAGTTCGAGGGCGAAGCGGTCGTCGCTGTCGAGTCTTACGCCGGGCCAGCCCATGACCAGGACGGCCTGACGTTTGTCGTGGGCTTCTTGGATGCGTTCGGGGCTGCGGGGTTGGCGGGGCGGGTGCTGCACCAGGCGGGGTGCAGCTTCGGCGTCGCAGGACCAGTGGCGGAGGGCTTTTTCGACGGTCTTGTGCACGGTTTCCGGGTCGATGTCACCAAAGACGGCCAAAACGCAATTGTTCGGCACGGCCCACTGGCGGTGGAAACGCTGGACGTCCTCGACGGCCAGACGGGCCAGGCTGGCTTCCGTGCCGAGGGTGTCGAGTCCGTAACCGGCAGCTCCGAACAGGGACCGGCGCATGGCCAGCAGGGCGCGGGTGAGCAGGTCGTCCTTCCGCGCGCGGATTTTAGCCAACTGAACCTCTCGTTCGTGGTCGAAGGCATGGTTGGGGAAAGCAGGCTGGAGGATGACTTCCGCCAAGAGCTCCAAGCCCAGGGGGAGGTCGTCGCGCAACACTTCGGCGCTGAGGCCGAAGCTGTTGTTGCCCCCATAGGAGTCGAGGTACCCGCCGACGGACTCGATGCTCCGGGCGATTTGTTCGGCGGTGCGGCGTCGGGTGCCCTTGAGCAGGAGGCGGGCCATCAGAGCAGTCAGGCCGTTGGTCTCCGAAGTTTCGGCCAGGACGCCGCCCTGGAAGGCGGCGCGCAGCTCGACGAACGGCAGGCGGCGATCCGGTTTGAGAAGGAGGCGGAGTCCGTTGGGCAGGACGACCTTCTGGATGGGTTCGCTGCGACTGGGAGGCACGGCGACCGTGGCGCGGGGCAGGCGGCCCTTGGGCCAGAGCCCATAGAGCGTGCGGTTTTCCGGGATCAAATAGGTACGGGCCACGCGGAGCAGGTCGGCCGGGGTCAGCCGCTGGATGGCTTCCAGGTATCGTTGGGAGAAGGCCAGGTCATTGGCGATGAGCCAGCAACCGCCGAGGTCCTGGGCCTGGCCGGCCATGGTCTTGCGGGTGGACAGCAGCGCGGTGGTGCACTGTTTGACGGCCTTTTGGAGTTCGGTTTCCGAGACGGGCCGATCTTGGAGTCTGCGGATTTCGTCGGAGATGGATTGTCGGGCCGGGTCCAGCTTGTCCGGTTCCAAGGTGGCACTGAGTCCGAAGAGACCGGGCTGGCTGGTGGTGTAGGTCCAGGCTTCGATGCTGGTGACCAGTTTCTGTTTTTCGCGGACCTGCTGGTAGAGCCTCGAACTGCGGCCCTGGCCGAGGATGGTGGCCAGGACCTCGAGGGCGGGCAGGTCAGGATGGCGTGCGTCGGGGATGTGCCAGGCGATGTGGAGGTGGCCCAGCTCGATGGGGGCTTCTTCCAGGATCTCCCGGGGTGCGGTCTGACGGGGTTCTTCCGGCAGGACTTCCGGGGGCAACGGTCGGGCCCGGGTGCGGGCGTAAGCTTGCTGGATTTGCTGGACGACTGCAGCGGCCTCCACGTCGCCGACCACGACGTAGAAGACGTTATTGGGCACGTATTTTTCGCGGTAGTAAGCCAGCAAATCCGTACGCCGCACGGCATTGAAAAGGTTTGGGTAGCCGATGACGGTGTATCGGAGGGGGCTGCGGGTGTAAGCAACTTCGAAAAGGCGCTGGCTGGATCGGCGATGGGGATCGTCCTGGCACATGTCCATTTCCCGGCGGATGACGTTCTGTTCTTTGGCCAGCTCGGCGGCCGGGAGAGTGGCGTGCTGCATGATGTCGCAGAGGATGTCCACGGCCACGCGTGTGCCGCTAGAGGGAACATCGATGTAATAGACAGTGCGGTCGAAGGAGGTGTAGGCGTTGATGTAGCCACCGGCGGCCTGGACCTCTTGGTCGATGCGGGAGGCTGGCCTGGTTTTGGTGCCTTTGAAGAGCATGTGTTCGAGCAGGTGGGAGAGCCCTGCGCCGAGCCAGCGGCCCTCGTGGATGCTGCCGGACATGCACCAGGCCTGGGCGGAGACCACGGGCGCGCTGTGGTCTTCGCGCACGATGATGACCAAGCCATTGTCCAGACTGGCGAGATGGACATCAGGAGGGATTGCCGGCAACTCGCGGGTGGCGGCCCGGGTGGGGAGGAGTCGGGCGGATCGGGCTGCGTTGGGTCTTCTCACGGATGGCTCAGAGGGGCGGGCTGGGTGGGGCGGCCAGCCACAGGGGGCGAGCCGCTCCGGGCCGATTGCGGGTGTGACCGGGGACCGGGTACGGAACGGTTGTGTGGATGAAGCGGTCCAACGTTCAGTGGCCTGTCGATGCCGTCTTGCGCTCCTTTTCCCAGGCCAGTTGTTTGCTGGGGGGGAGGAAGGGCTTTCGGAATGCCTCCTCGAAGTCGTAACCGTTTTCGAAGTCGGCGCGGCTGTCTTGCTCGGTTTTGGCCAGAATCCCGGCATCCACCATGTTGAAGACGATTTCGCCAAAGTCGCGGCAGGAACGGATGTTCCACTCCTCGAACACGGTCAGTGTCATGGGGCCGAACTGTTCGAGTGCGCAGGCGCGAATCCCGGCCAACAGCTCCTGGCCGGTGACGTGGCGCAGCCGGCCGCGCTGGCCGCGGCTGACCATTTTCTGGGTGTAGTCGAGGGCCTCCCGAACAAAATGGTAGGCGTCCCGCGGGTAGCGGGGGTCTTGGGCCAAGATCCGATCCAGTGCTTGTTCCAAAGCCACTTCGTGCATAGGTTTTAGCGTTGGGTCTGCTCGACCCGCGACGGTTCTGGCGGGACCCGGGTCTGCCGCAGGGTGCGGACCGCCCATCCCACGAGGAGCAGGCCCAGTACGACGCAGAGGACCTGTTGTTCCCGGCGGGTCAAGCGCCACATCTCAACCAACCATAGCGGAGGAATCAGGCGGCCGCAATGTTGACCAGTCGGCCAGGGACCACGATGACCTTGCGGATGGTTTTGCCTGCCAGGTACGGTTGGGCCTTTGGGGCGGCCAGGGCGGCCTTTTCCACGGTGGCAGGATCGGCATCACGCGGGATGCGGATGACATCGCGGACCTTGCCGTTGACTTGGACGGCGATTTCGATGGTGTCCTCGACCAGCAACGCCGGGTCATAGGTGGGCCAGGGCTCGTAGGTCAGGCAGGGGACCGGGCAGTTGGGGGCAAAGGTGCGGTGCCAGAGGGCCCACAGTTCTTCAGCAAGGTGCGGGGCAAACGGGGCCAGCAATTGCAGGAAGGTGCGCAAGAGCCGGGCAGGACGAATCTCCCAGTCGGTGGCCTGGTTTGTGAAGATCATCATCGCGGAGATGGCGGTGTTGAAGCGGAGGGCTTCCAGATCCTCGGTGACCTTCTTGATACAGGTGTGAAGGCCCTTGGCCTGCCCAATGTCAGGTTCAACGTCGCGGATGGCAGGGTGAAGGCGCAGTAAGGTCAGCAGCGCTTCTTGCTCCTCTGCCGGGGTGACGGTGAGGGTCTGTTCGAGTTCCGTGTGGCTGGCTTCGTCCACAAATAACCGCCAGACCCGGCCCAAGAATCGGTACACCCCTTCCACGCCCTTGGTGCTCCAGGGCTTGGTGTCCTGCAGCGGTCCCATGAACATTTCATAGAGCCGGAAAGCATCGGCACCGTACTGGGCGAGGATGTCGTCCGGATTGACCACGTTGCCGCGGGATTTGGACATCTTTTGGCCGTCCTCGCCCAGGATGAGTCCCTGATTGACGAGCTTGTGGAAAGGTTCCGGGGTGGAGACGTGGCCGAGGTCGTAGAGGACCTTGTGCCAAAAACGGGCGTAGAGCAGGTGCAGCACCGCATGTTCGGTACCTCCGACGTACAGGTCAACGCCCGGCGTGCGCCCCTCGGCGGGATCCGTGCCCATCCAGTACCGTTCTGCGGCCGGGTCGACAAACCGAGCCTGATTTTTCGGGTCGAGGTATCGGAGGTAATACCAGCAACTGCCGGCCCACTGGGGCATGGTGTTGGTTTCGCGCCGGCTGCCGTCGGGCCGTTCCACCCATTCCCGGGCCCGTGCCAGAGGCGGTTGTCCATCCGGGGTGGGTTTGTAGTCGTCCAGAGGCGGAGGCAAGACCGGCAACTCCGATTCTGGGACGGCTTCATGATACCACTCGCCTCGGGCGTCTTGACGCCAGACGATGGGAAAAGGTTCGCCCCAGTAGCGTTGGCGACTGAAAAGCCAGTCGCGCAACTTGTACTGAATGGTACGGCGTCCGAGCCCCTTGGCCTCGAGCCATTCGACGATTCGGCGTTTGGCCTCCGGGGTGGGCAAACCGTCCAGGCAGACCTCCGGTCCCCGGGAATTCACGGCGATTCCATCGCCCACAAAGCCCCGCCAGTTGGTGGTCCCATCCGGGGGCTGCACCACCTGGACCACGGGCAGGCCGAACTTTTCGGCAAATTCCAAATCCCGCGTGTCGTGCGCGGGCACAGCCATGATGGCTCCCGTGCCGTAGCTCAGTAACACGTAATCGGCGATCCAAACGGGGATGCGGCGACCGTTGACGGGGTTGATGGCGTAGGCGCCGGTGAAGACGCCGGTCTTTTCGCGGGCCAAGTCCGTCCGTTCGAGGTCGGATTTGCGCTGGACTTCGGCCCGGTAGGCCTCGACGCTGGCCCGATATTCCGGGCGGGTAATGCGCGGGACCAGCGGGTGTTCCGGCGCAAGCACCATGTAAGTAGCACCAAACAGGGTGTCGGGTCGCGTGGTGAACACGCGCAATTGTCGCTCTTGGGAGGACAGCTCGGAGTCGTCTAGCGTGAAAATGACTTCGGCACCTTCGCTGCGGCCGATCCAATTGCGCTGCATTTCCTTAAGGGAAGGACTCCAGTCGATGAGGTCCAAATCCTGCAACAGCCGTTCGGCATAGGCGGTGATTCGCAGCATCCACTGCCGCATGGGACGCCGCACCACGGGATGTCCACCCACTTCGCTGCGGCCATTGACGACTTCCTCGTTGGCCAGGACGGTCCCCAGGGCCGGGCACCACCAGACAGGCGCCTCGGCCACGTAGGCCAGGCGGTGGGCGTCCCGGTAGGCTCGGCGCCGCGCTTCTAGTTCGGGATCCGGAGTCTGGCCTGGGCGCAGCTCCAGTTCGGGCGGATAAGGCAGGGTATCGATCGACTCGGCTCGCTGGGTCTGGGGATTGAACCACGCGTTGTAAATTTGGAGGAAAATCCACTGGGTCCACCGGAAATAGGCCGGATCGGTGGTGTCCACCTCGCGCGTCCAGTCGTAGCTGAAGCCGAGACTTTTGATCTGGCGACGGAAGGTAGCGATGTTGCGTTCAGTGGTGAGGCGCGGGTGTTGCCCGGTCTTGAGGGCATATTGTTCGGCAGGCAAGCCGAAGGCGTCCCAGCCCATGGGATGCAACACATGCAGGCCTTGGGCGCGCCGGTACCGGGCCAGAATGTCGGTGGCCGTGTAGCCTTCCGGATGTCCCACGTGCAGTCCGGCACCAGAAGGGTACGGGAACATGTCGAGGATGTAGCACTTCTTGGGCAAGCGGTGCGCCTCGGCCGTTCCGCTCAGGCCATGACGGCGGGCAAAGGGATGGCCGGCAGGGATTTCGTCCCCCGGGTTGAAGGCGCGGAACGTGCCGGTCTGTTCCCAAATCCGTTGCCATTTGGGTTCGATCAGGTGAAACGGATACAGCTTGCGCACGGTACCCATACAAAGCCGGCAGTTTGCGGAACGCCGGCCATTCGGGCAACGGCGAATTGGTTTTCCAAATCCAACGCGCCCCAGCTCACGATCCTGCACACCAGCCGGTTCCCACAGAACACGAAGCTCCGTGTTAACGGACCGAATTCCCCGGAAAAGGGATCGACCTCTTGGGAAAATTGGGATGCGCTTGGCAGGGCCAGGCAGGGCGCGCCCTCCTTGGATCGGGTCGAGACCCGCCCGGAAGGAACCCGAGCAAGGGGGGAGACCATTCTAACCGGGTTCCCTGCAGCGCTTTTCCCGGGGTGGCGCTCTCTCTAGCGCCGTGGACAACGTCGTGGCGCCCGCCTTGGCCACCTTTGTCACCAGTTCATGCCACATGACAAGAAGTGGCAGGGGGGCATATGAGAAATGCGGAAGCTCAGAAGCCTTCCGGAGCCTTGGCATGCAGGCAGCGCGCAAAAAACGCTATGGAAGCCCCACCAGCGCCGGGAAACGACCGCCCTGCGACTGGGAAAAAGGCCCACCCACGGCAATGGGGGTCCTGCGAACGGACGCACAGGAAGGCTCTCCGGTTTATCCTCGCTCCGGACGACAGATTTGTCCTCAACCAACACCGTCGAATCTTGCCCTTTGGCCTTCGGTGGGCCCTCAGAAGGTCCTCCGGGGCGTGCCGGTAAAGAATGGGGACCGGCGCGGCGAGCCGTCGTGACGCCAGGGGGATGATTCGACGTGGAAGTGGGATGGGGCGGCAGACCTCCGGGCCGGTCTGCCGCCCCTTATTTTTGGGGGACGGGGCCCATTGGGGGGATGGGCCGGATGCGGCCGGCCTACGCGTGCCGGGGCTGGAGAGGCATGGCTGGAACTGGAGACACGCGGTCCATCGCACATTCGAGGGGGCGCGGTAGCGGGGCAGGGGCTTGTTCGCCGGTCGGAGATGGCGGAAAGTGACGTGCGTGAAGGGCAAAGCCAGAGGTTCAGAAAGGTTGCTTTTGGGCGGCGGATGGAGTCGGTGTCTCCTGGTGGCGGGGGCCGTGGCGTTTGGGGCGACCGCTTGCCTGTGGGGTCGCGAGGCACCGGAGCTAGCCCGTTTCGAGTTTGCCGAACCCCAGATGGGCATGGAGTTTCGCGTGGTGATGTACGCGCGGGAGGCCGGCGCGGCGCGCGAGGCTGCGGCTGCCATGTTCCGACGGGTGGCCGAGCTGAACCTGGTGCTGAGTGACTATGAGGAGGAGAGCGAGCTGAGCCGGTTGAACCGAACGGCTGGGTCAGGTCAGGCTGTGCCGGTGAGTCGGGATCTGTGGCGGGTTTTGGAGGCGGGCCAGCGCATGGCGAAGCTGAGTCAGGGGGCCTTTGACATGACGGTGGGGCCGGCGGTGCAATTGTGGCGCCGGGCACGGCGGCAGCGGGAATTGCCCTCGCCCGAGCGGCTGGAGCGGGCCCGAGCTGCTGTCGGGTACGCGTATCTGGAACTGGACGGGCGTACCCGCGCAGTTCGGCTGACACGGCCGGGCATGCGTTTGGATCTGGGGGGGATTGCCAAGGGCTACGTTTTGGACGAGGCGTTGCGGGTGTTAGAGGCCCACGGTGTGCGACGGGCGCTGGTTCAGGCAGGCGGAGATGTGGCGGTAGGGGATCCACCGCCTGGCCGGTCCGGCTGGCGCATCGAGCTCCCCTGGCCGGAAGGGGCGCGGGAGGGGGCGACGCAGTGGCTGCTGTTGCGTCGGTGCGCGTTGGCCACCTCGGGCGACGTTTTTCAGCACGTGGAGATCGACGGGGTGCGCTACTCGCACATCCTGGATCCGCGGACGGGGGTGGGCCTGACCGACCATAGTCAGGTTTCCGTAATCGCGCGCACGGGGATGGTGGCGGACGCGTTGGCAACCACGGTTAGCGTACTGGGCCCGCTGGAGGGGATGGCGCTAGTGGAACGAGCCAAGGGCGTGGCTGCCCGTGTCGTGCGACTGGAGGATGGCCGATGGGAAACGTGGGAGAGTCTTCGGTGGCGAAGGTACCGCGCACCTGAGCCAGCCGGGCCGCGGCGATGACCGCGCTACCGGCATCCCCTGTCCGGGACAGTCGCAAGAGCACGCACGGTCTTCTGTTGCCGGTGCAAATCGTTCCTGCTTAGTTTGGGGAGGTGACAAAGAGCCATCTATGGACTAAGTCCGGACCCCTGCCAGGCTTGGGCCTGCCAAAGCCGCGGCTGGCACGGGGGTGCGGCGGGCTCCGAGCAGATGGCCGCCGGCGGGGCAGATGGGCGGGATGAAAAAAATCCTGGTGATCGACGACGAACCCGGCCTGCGAGAGATGGTCAGCGCTGTACTGACGCGGCGGGGCTTTGCCGTTATTGAAGCGCCAGACGGCCGCGAAGGCGTGGCTCTGGCGCGCCAGCAGCAACCCGATCTGATCCTTTGTGACATCAACATGGAGCACATGAACGGGTACCTCACGCTGGCGGCTCTGCGGGAGGACCCGGTGACCGCGGCCATCCCTTTCATCTTGATGACCGGTTATGCCGATCCGGCGGGCATGCGTTACGGCATGGAGCTGGGTGCGGATGATTACCTGCCCAAACCCTTCACGCCCGAACAACTGCATGCGGCAGTGGAGGCCCGTCTGCGCAAGGCCCAGCAGATTCGCGAAGCAGCGGAGCGCAAACTGGCCGATCTGCGCGACAGCATCAGTCTGGCTCTGCCGCACGAGTTGCGGACACCTCTGAACGGAATTCTGGCCTATGGCGAGCTCCTGAGCACCGAAGCGGCCTCACTCCAACCGGAAGAAGTGGCCGAGATGGGACAGGTCATTGCGGAGTCGGGACGGCGGCTGATGCGCTTGGTGGAGAACTTTCTAATTTACGCGCAACTGGAGCTGCTGGGCACGGATCCGGACCGGGTCGCCGCCCTGCGCCAGAAATGCACGCACCAGGCGCATCGGGTGTTGGAAAGCCGTGCCCGCGCCGTGGCTGTCCAGTTCGGCCGGCAGGACGATTTGCGGTTGGATCTGCAACCGACCAGCCTACCGATGGCCGAGGAATATGTTGCGCGCATGGTGGAAGAGCTGACCAGCAACGCGTTCAAGTTCTCCAAGAAGGGGAGTCCCGTCGCCGTGACGCTGAGGCTGGATTCCAAGAGCGTGTGGCTGCAGGTGCGGGACCAGGGTTGCGGCATGACGCCGGAACAGTTGTCGCGGATCGGGGCCTACGTGCAGTTCGATCGCAAGGTCCGGGAGCAGCAGGGTCTGGGCCTGGGACTGACGATCTGTCGCCGGTTGGCCGAGGTACATGGCGGTAGCCTCGCGCTGGACAGTCAGGCCGGCATGGGGACCACAGTAACGGTGCGCTGGCCCACCGGCGGCGTGGCCCCCTGACCACACGCGGCCACCCAAGTACGCCTCCGCGGAGAGGCTACCGCGGCGTGGTAGACCGGACAGTGCAGGAGGCCGGTCCTCGAGGGGTGGACCCAATCTGACAGGCCGCGATTTCGCCGGGGGCGGATCAGACCGCAAGCCATTCGAGTGTTTGCCGGGTGAAGGAGGCCGGGTGACGGGGGCTGTCCGCACCCGCCCAAGTGGAGAGAGTCGCCCGCATGGGGAGCACGTGGGATTTTGAAACTGGATGAACCAATCCCGATTCCGGCCTACCCGTGCGCAGGCAAGCACGTGGCTGCGGCGAGGCGCAGTCAGCGGCGACGTGCCAACCGGCTGCGCCCAACCCGATGCGCTCCTGGGTCCCCGTCCCACCGTTCGACGATTTTTTGCATGGCCTCTTCCTGCTGCTCGATGGATTCGACCAGTTTGAACTGGGTCCGACAGCGGTCCAGGTTGTGTCCGGGCCGGTGAATGCGGAAGTACATGTCCCCGGTGAGGTAATCAGTCAGGAAACGCAGGCCGGTCTCGAAGGTGATCAGCTTTCCGGCAAAGGGCAGGAGCCGGCGCTCGGCCGGTGTCAAGAAAGAGCCTGCGGCACTGAGATACCCGGCCAGCAGCTTCTCGAACACGGGCAACTGCATTCGCACCTTGGTCAGGTCGCGCTCGTCTTCCAAGGTGGGGCTGGTGGTGGTGCGCACCATGTCGCCGAAATCGTAGAGGACGCAGCCCGGCATGACGGTGTCCAGGTCCACCACGCACATGGCCTCGCCCGTGGCGACGTCCATGAGCACGTTATTGAACTTGGTGTCGTTGTGGGTGATCCGTTCCAGAATGCGGCCCCGGGCCATGGCGTCCAGGATGACCCCGGTGATGGGTTCGCGTTGGAGAGCAAATTCGATTTCCGCTCGCGCCTGGTGGGCCCGGTTGACCGGGTCTTTCTGCACGGCTTCTAGAAAGGCGGCAAACCGTTTCCGAGTGTTGTGGAAGTCCGGGATGGTCTCGTGCAGACGCGGCTCCGGCAGATCCACCAGCAAGTGCTGGAATTCGCCGAAGGCACGGCCCGCTTCGTAGGCCTGGGCCGGGGACTGAACCGCCTCGAACGTTTGCACCCCCTCGATAAACAAAAAGGTGCGCCAATAGTCGCCGTTGCGATCCACGTAATAGGAGCGGCCGTCCCGCGCAGGCACGATGGTGAGGCAACGGCGGGTGATCTGAGAAGCCCCGCGGGCCTCCAGTTTCCGTCGCAGGTGTTGGCACACTCGTTCTAGGTTTTCCATCACGGCAGGTGGATTGCGGAAGACATGACGATTGATTTTTTGATGCACGTAGCGCACGCGGGTACCGCCCTGGTCGTAGGTGGCCGAGTAGGTCTCGTTGATGTGGCCAATCTTGCAAGTTTCGGCGTGGAGAATTTCGCCGTAAATCTGAAACTGTCGGGAGATGTCCTGAAGCTGTTGTTCTTCGTAGATGGGCATAGCTTGCGACTGCGATCGAGGATGCCTCACGGCCCCATGGCTGGGCAATGGTAAAGGGGAGGCCGGCCCCCTGCGCCGCAGAGGAATCGCATCGCGCCGGCCGCTGGGCCCGCTTGCTGGGTAAAATGCACCGGTAGGTTCATCCCCCAAAACCGGTCCTGGAGGTCTCCTGAGCAGGGCCGGTCCCGCTGGCTGAGCAGCAGCATCGGCTCCGCAGGGCGGGTTCCTCCCAAGAGACGCGCCACCCTTGGCTGCCACGCGCGGCAGCCGTACAGTCCGGTGCCCACATTTAGAGTTGGCTGTGGTGCGGCACTGCAACTCGAACCCCCGGCCGAAGCTCTGCCGGTGTTTCGGAACGGCCGGCTAGAAGCAGCCAAGGCGTGGAGAGGAGGCTTGACTCGCTGTCCCAAACACGCTGGCGTGAGGAGAGGGAGAGACGCGACCCGGACAGGACCCGGGGCTGCGCTCTGACTGATCGAGGCCAAACATGACTGCGAAAGAACGCGCGGCCTGGGCCGCCGAGATCGAAAAGCACCTGCTGGGACATATTCTGCCTTTCTGGGCGGGACCGGCCATGGAAAGCAACCGAGGCGGATGGCATGCCTGGTTGTCTCATGACCTCAAACCGGAGCCCACGCGGCCCCGAGGCCTGGTTCTGAACACACGCATCCTCTGGACCTTTGCCGCCGCGCACGATCGTCGCCCCGAGGCGCTGTTTCACGATCGGGCCGAGGTGGCACTGCGCTGGGTACGCGACCGGTTTTGGGATCCGGTGCACGGGGGCGGCTTCTGGCACCTGGACGAAGGGGGCCGGGTGCGCAATGACACCAAACAGATTTACGGTCAGGCGTTCTACGTGTATGCGATGACCCAATACCATCTGGCCTTCTATGCCCCGGAGGTCCTGGACCGGGCGCAGACCTTGTACCGTCTGATTGACCGTTATGCCCACGACAGCCGGCACGGCGGATATTTCGAGGCCTTCGAACGCGACTGGTCGAAGCCGGCCATCTCCCTGGTGGGCGGCCACGAACTGGGCGCGGCCAAATCCATGAACACGAACCTGCACGTCTTGGAAGCGTGGACTACCCTCTACCAGGCTTGGCAGCACCCGGCGGTAGCCGCCCGTTTGCGCGAGTTGCTGCTGTTGTTTCTAGAAAAAATTCTCAACCCGCAAACCGGGCACCTGGAACATTACTTTGCTGCGGACTGGCGGGTGTTGTCGGATAATTACACGTACGGCCACGATATCGAGGCCAGTTGGTTACTCTGTGAAGCAGCCGAGGCATTGAACGAGGAAGCCCTAGTCAAACGGGCACGATCCGCCGCCGTCTTGATGGCGGAAGCAGTGGCCCGGGAGGGTTTGGGAGCCGACGGGGGTGTGGCCTATGAAGGGCGCGCAGGCCGGGTGACGGACACAGGCCGCGACTGGTGGGTGCAGGCAGAGGCGCTGGTCGGGTTTCTGAATGCCTGGCAGATCACGGGGCAGAAAACCTACGCCATAGCGGCCCGGCGGGTATGGGACTTCATCCGAACCCGGGTGGCTGACCCGGAATATGGGGACTGGCACTGGCGCGTGGACACGGAAGGACGACCGGACCGGTCCCGTCCGAAGGTTAGCGAGTGGAAGGGGCCGTACCATTCTTCGAGAGCCTGCTTGGAAGCGATCCGCCGGCTGGTCGGCACCGCCGGAGCGTCATGAGTTTTGACGACAGGACAACCGGGCGCCTCTCGGCTACATTGCCGCTCGTAGGGACAGGGACTGACGGACGCATCCGCGAAATCGAAAGGGGTAGGGCTGCCCGGTTGGGTTGCTGTGCTGGGTTCGAGAGCCTGCCCCGTCTCGGCTTGGCTGGTTTGCGGACCCCAAACTCTCCCGCCGGCATGCCGGCGAGTTTCCGCCTGGACAAACTGAAGATTTATGTTGTCCCGGAGCCGCGCATGTGGGTGCTTATTGGGTTGGAGGTACCTGCCTGCTGCGGCTCCGGCGGGTTCGCTGATGGGACGAGTTCGTTCCCAAGGCAGGCCGCTCCAGCTTGGTTGGAGCGGCCTTTTTAATGGGGAAGGCCGAGAGCACAGGGTGGTCCGACCCTCCTTGGTGCGGCGCGCCGAAAGATGCCTGTTGGGGCCCCGGCTATAAGGGAGCGCGCCGCGGCGATTGAGATGCCTCTGTGCCGGCCAAGGACCGCGGTTTCGCTAAAACTGACAGCACTTCTGCAAGGCAACGGCCAGCCGGCACAAGTACTCGTCCCGGGGAATTTCAACGGCTCCCAGCAACCGGGTAACAGGAGTAAGCATCTGGGTGTCGAACAGTACAAACCCCCGCTGTCGCAGGTGTTCCAAAAGATGAACCAGGGCCACCTTGGAGGCGTGGCTGACGCGGTGGAACATGGACTCGCCGGCGAAAAATCCGCCCAAGGCCACTCCATAAATGCCGCCCACCAGCTCGTCTCCCAACCAGACCTCGACACTGTGGGCGTAACCGAGTCGGTGGAGGGTGGTGTAAGCTTGGATAAAGGCCGGGGTGACCCAGCTCTGTTCCCGACCCGGCGCGGGGGCCGCACAACCTTCCATGACCTGGCAGAAGGCGCGGTCATGCGTGAAAGTGAAAGGGCAGCGGCGCAAAAAGCGGCGCAGGCTGCGCGGTATGTGGACCCGATCGAATTCGAAAATGGCACGTGGGTCGGGAGACCACCAGGTGATGGGGTTATCGGTCCAAGGGAAAATTCCACTCCGATAGGCCAGCAGGAGCCGCTGTGGCGAGAAATCCCCACCGATGGCCACTAGCCCCTCGGGCGCAGCCCTACGAGGGTCAGGAAACCAGAGTCGTTCCCGAAGCAAGGTGGGGGGTTGGGGCGAGGTGCGCATAGGCGGCGAACCGTCAGAGCCGAGGTTCAGGAGGCCGCATCGCGACGGGCTTCCAGCAGGAGGCTCATTTCGAGCCAACCGGCCACTTCCATGGTGGCGGCGTGTCGGGCCCTCTCGAGGTCGGAAGGTAGGCGATCAGGGAGCGGGTCCGGGCAGCCCAGTGCGATCCAACTCCCGATGCGCACATCGTTGAGCACTTGCAGGAGAGTTTCGAATTCTTCGGGCCGCAGGTGCAGGGCCCAGCCGTCGCTACGGCGTTGGAACGTGTTCGGGTTGGAGAGGAGGAGCTGCCGGATTTGCTGCCGGGTGGAGGCGCGTTGCTCGGCCAGGGCCTCGTCCAACAGGCGCTGGACCTCGGCGGCTTCCGGGTCGTCAGCGGCCACGGCCCGCTGGCGCAGGTGGGCCGGGGGCACACTAGGGTACCTTTCCACCAGCTCCAGCAACAAGGCCCGTTCGGCAGCTGAAAGGTGAAAGGTCAGCCGGTCGGCGTCAGCATGGAGAAGTCTCATTCGGCCCGTTCCAAGGTGGCGTGGAGGTTGTAACGCTGAAGTTGATGGACGTAGTGTTCCGCCTTTTCCAAGGTTTCCCGGGTCAGGACACTCCGCCCCTGCCGGTGAACCTGCAACATATGGAACTCGGCTTTCTGCCGGGGCCAGCCGAAGACCACCTGGAACACGTGCGTGACATAATCCATGTAGTTAACCGGGTCGTTCCAACAGACGACCAACCAACCCGGATCGAGCTCCGACTTGGGGCGGTCGGAGACGTCCGGCTGCAAATCCGGTTTCGCCGTAGTATCCGCCGCGTGTGTCATCGCTGCTAACCATAGGGCCGCCTGCCGGGTTTGTCGAGGCGATGGCCCGCATCGTGCTGGGGGCCTGCCGGCCCTGGACGGGCTGGGCGGGTCGGGATCCGGGTTACGGCGCGACCGGCGCTGCCGCGATGGGGTGATCGAACTCCAGTCCCAGCAAACAGACATCGTCCTCGAAGTGCCCGGTTTCACTGAAGGCGCGCGCTTCTGCCAGCAGGGCATCGAACAGATCGGACGTGGGCGCGTGAAGCCGGGCCTTTACGGCTGCCTCCAACAAATCGGTGGAGTACAGTTCTTGGGCCGCATTGTGAAGCTCGTAGAGGCCGTCCGTGTAAAGCATGACCAAGTCGCGCGGCTCCAGCGCAATCTCGGCGCTCTCGTAGCTGGCCGACTCCAGCAGGCCCAGGGCCGGCTGAGGCACAGCGGCCGGCCAGGGCAGGAGTCGTACCTGGCCGGCGGCCCGGCGCAGGTGGAAGGGGCGTGGATGACCCGCGTTGGCATAGCGCAGGGTGCCGGTAGCGGCGTTGGCGACAAGGCAGCAGGCCGTGGTCATCAAGCCGGTGTCCTCGTGGCGGAGGATGCTGATCAGCTCACGATTGAGACGCGTGAGCAACAGGCCGGGGTCGGCAGCCAACGGTTTGAGTTCCTCCAGCAGGGCCCGGATGACGGCCGTAACGAGCGCGGACCGGACACCGTGGCCGGCCACGTCGCAGAGAAACACAGTTGCGTCGACCTCGGACAAGGCGGCGATGTGGAAGAAATCACCGCCCACGTCACCCGCCGGCTGGTAGCGTTGTGTAAAGCGGAAGGCACTGGCCTCAGGGTGCGTTCCCGGGGGGAACACAGGGTGATGCTGGGGCAACAGCGCCAATTGGATCTCTCGGGCCATTTGGAGTTCCTCGGCCATTTGCTGGTTTTTGCGCCGGAGTTCTGACTGGCTTCGGGCCAGCTCTTCGTTGGCCTCCCGAATGCGCTGTTCGGCCAGGCGTTCCTGGGTGATGTCCCAAAAGATGCCCTGCAGACCGGTAATCTGGTTGTGAGCCCCGCGCAACGGCGTCTTGATGACCTGCACGATCATCTTTTGGCCTGCGGGGGTAACGTGTTCTTCGACCAGCTTGAGGGGTTGGCCCGTGGCAAGGACCCGGGCGTCGTCCCTCTGGTACTTGCTGGCCAGCTCGGGGGGGAACAGATCGTAATCGGTCTTCCCCAGGATGGCCTCCAAGGGCAGCCCCACGGTGCGACAGAACTGCTGGTTGGCGAAGGTGAACCGGCCGTGCAGGTCCTTGCGAAAGATGTTCTGGGGGATGGTCTCGACCAGGGAGTGATAGAGGGCTTCGGAATTGCGGAGTCGCTCCTCGGCCAAACGCCGTTCGGTGATGTCTCGGACGGTGCCCTCGTAGTAGAGCAGTTTGCCAGAGCCGTCCCGGACGGCGCGACAGTTCTCGCTGATCCAGATGATGCGGCCGTCCCGGCGGAAGACGGCCGACTCGAAGTTGGTGAGCACCTCGTGCTGTTCCATCAGGCGCATGAACTCTTCCCGGCGCCCGGGCTGAACGTAGAGGGTGTCACCGATGTTGGTGATGCTCCGGATGAGTTCTTCGGGACTCGAATAACCGTAGAGGCGGGCCAGGGCGCGGTTGGCCATGAGATAGCGCCCTTCCGGGGTGGTGCGGAAGATGCCTTCGGTCAGGTGATCGAAGACTTCCCGGTAGCGTGCCTCGGCCTCCAGCAGGGCCATTTCCGCCGCATGCCGTTCGATGGCGTACCGGAGAGATCGCCGGAGCCAACGGGCATCGAGTTGGTCGATGACCAAGTAGTCTTGGGCACCGGCATGAACGGTTTCCAGGGCCAGCGCCTCATCGTCCAGGTGGCCCAGTACCACCACCGGCACGCGGGGTGCCGCGTTCCGGACCAAGGGCAGAGTCCCAAGGCCGGCCCCGTCGGGCAGGAAGAACTCCAGCAGAATCAAGTCGAACCCTTCCCGGCTGAGGCGCTGCAAACCTTCGGCCACGGAGGAGACCCAAACGATCTCCGGTGGCGCTTCCCATGCCTGTTCCAGCACGGGGCGCAGCTTCCCGACCGAAGCCGGGTCATGTTCGATGACCAAAATGCGCAACGCTTTTTCGAGCATGGAGCGGCATCCTCCCGGCCAGGCCGCCTGTAGCGGCAGACCTGGTCAAGCCAAACATGTCAGTGGCAGACACTCGCTGCAAGCGGTTTGGCCGCTCCAGCTTCTGACCCGCCCCAGCCGGTCCAAACAGACCGCCCTGGAAGACAAGTCCTCCTGCACGGGCTCAACCGCTGCCTCGAGGCGAAGAGCCGGAACGGGCACCGGAACCGGTCGACGGACCGGGGCCGGGCTGGAGGCAGAGCACCCTCGGACGGCGATCCAGCTCAAGGACCAACTGCCGGGCGTGGCGATGCCGGGCCACGGGTTCCTGGCTGTGCATGGGGTCGTACACCGTGACCTCCGGCCAGGCACGGTCGAACCGAACTCGGATTTCGTCGGAGCCCTGCACCCGTTCATTCCACAGGATCAGAACCCACGTGCCGTCGCCCTTTTGCAGCGGCAGGTCATGCAGGGTCGCAGGCCAAGGGTCGAGTTGGTAGGTCAACGGGGTTGCTGGAGCCGCGCGCCGGGGCTGCGGGGGCTCGGCCAAAATCCTTGTCAACCGATGCAGATAAATGGCAGCAGGTCGCGGGCTGTCATCGGGCCGATAAAATCCGAAGCGCTGGTTGCCGGGTTCATCGACGCGATCCCGCAGCAGGTAGACGGCGGTATGTTTCCAGCCCCGTTTGAACTGTGCCAGATACATGGTCAAAAGGTGCCAGCCATGGATTTCCTCGGTGACCTCGCCGCCGATGGCCACACCGGTCTCGGTAGTGACGCGCGGCAGGTGGATCAGTTCCGCTTCGGAATAGCCCGCAAAGCCCCGAAGCCAGGTGCGACCGAAGTTCTTGTAGGGACCGTCGACCTTGCAGGCCGAGGTGGGGTCGGCTGCGTTCCACGTCTTGTTGTCCTCCAAGTGTGGGGCGGCCGGATGATAGATGTAGTTGTGAACGTTGGCGAAATCGGCGTACCGCGTTCCTGAGGGCATGAGTGTGGAGGCACCAGCCGGTATGGTCAGAAACTGCAGCCCCACATTGTCCGTCTGTGCACCGGGTTCGGAAACCGTCCAGACCGGGAACAGTCGCAGCACCGGGTCACTCTTGACGGCCCGATAAAGGTCGCGCTGCAATCGGGCCACCGGCAGCCAGGAATGTTGGCCACCGCCGGTTTGGCCCTGATAGGTCACCGGCCAATTATTGGGCTCGTTGTTGCCCTCGATGGCCAGCAAGGCGCCGGCGGCCGCCAAGCGGCGTGCCCCGCTCAAAAGCCGTTCCAGATCCGCCCCGCCGCTGAGCAACCCGTAACTGAATTTCACGGCCGTGCGGCGGTGCAACTCCAGCAGGTCATCCACCGGAACGTCGCTCTCGTAGCCGGACCGAATCCAGCGCAGACCCAGAAACCGCACAGCCTCGGCGGTGCGGTCGAGACGTTCCCCGCGCCGGGAGACGGCAGAAACCGCCCCCAGGGAATCCAGAAAGGCCCGGACCTCTGCGGCCGGCTGAGAGACGGGATCCGGCACAGCGGACGCAGCGGCCGCAGCCCCAACCGCCAAGGGAAAACCCACCCACAGAGCCATAAACCAGAGCCAAACCATGACCGGCCGCTCCGCTTGGGTCCAAACCAGGCCACCTTGAGGCTGAATTGGGACCATAGCCGTCCAACGTTGCGAGCGAACGACGTCCGGGCCCCCAGGCCCCGACTTTGCAAGCATGCATGCACTCGGCCCACAAAGAGCGCGCCGCAGCCCTAGACAACGCCCCGCCCCGCCGGTCGCCAACTTTTGGCATCCAAGAACGGCCCCCTTCATGCCCTCAGCGCAAGGAGCGATCTGGGCAGCGTCAGCAGGGCTCAGGGAGGAGCCTGACCCAACCGCGGTCTTCGATTCCGGCCATCCGGGAAGCCGAGGCGCGGGCTCCTGATGCCGCGGCCATACGTCAGATCGGCAGGAATGGCCACCTGTTTTCCAACCCCGCACCGATCGCCATGAGGCAAAGACGAATGGAAGTTTCGAACGTTCCTGGCGCAGCTCAACCTGGAACCACGTTAACCCCGGTTCTGAAGGTTCCTGTCTCATTTCGTCGGCCCAAGCCCGGAGTTAGCAGACCCCGTCCCGAAGCAAAAGCCAAGTTCCTCAGGTATCCAGCCCTGGCGCCAAGAGCGCAAACCGGGAAAGGCTGCTTCTGCTGGCGCGGCCGGCCCAACCGGCAGCCCATCAGGTCCAACACGTTCGCGGAATCTGTTTGGACTTGGATGCGGGATCTCTACGGTCCCCGACACGCAGAGGCCGAATCTGTTCAGTCCCCTCGCTGGGGCTTGCCACAAACCCAGGAGAGCCGCCGCCTGACCGGTAGCATCTTACGGCGGGAGCAGCCCAGAAGGTCGGGTGCACACTTGCGCAGGGCGGGTGCGATGCTAGCTTGCGCCATTACGCGATCGATTCCCGGTCTTAGGGCCAATTGCGATGGGAGCACGTTTCCTGCCCCCCAAGACGGGTCAGGGCAGAACGTCGGCAACAGGCAAAGGGTGGAATGCAGGACTGAACAGTTCTCCGGCACATGAGCGGGCACGTGCCTCAACCGTGGTTTCCGCGGATCGCTGATCACGAGGTGGTCAAGCGTGTCGCCCAGGGCTCCTATGGAAGTGTCTGGTTGGTGCGAACCGTGATGGGGCAGTATCGAGCCGCCAAGGTCATCCAACGCCGTGCGTTTCCCTCCTCCAGACGTTACGAGCGGGAGTGGACAGGCGTGCGGCATTTCGAACCCATTTCACGCTCTCACCCGGTCTTTGTGCATATCCTCCAAGTGGGCCGATGCCCCGACGACACCTGGTTTTATTACGTGATGGAGCTGGCCGATAGTTTGCACCGAAACTGGTCCACCGATCCGCGTCGCTACGAACCCCGCACCCTTCGCTCGGAAATGGACCGCCGAGGACGCCTGCCGTTGGCGGAATGTTTGATCCTAGCCAGGACACTTCTCACGGGCCTGGAGGCGCTTCATCAGCGCGGGCTGGTTCACCGCGACCTGAAGCCTGGCAATGTGATCTACGTGGAAGGGGTTCCCAAACTGGCGGACGTGGGTACGGTGGCCGCGCATCGCTCAGGCGGAACTTCGGTGGGCAGCGTGGGATATCACCCGCCCGAGGGCAGCGGATGGCCCGCCGGAGACCTCTTCAGCATGGGGCGCATCCTTTACGAAATGTTCAGCGGAGTGGCCGTACAGGAGCTGGCGGACGACCTTCCGGACCTGGCGCCGCGGCTGAAAACCGACCAGGAACGTCGTTTCTACTCGATCATTCAGTGGTGCTGCCAATTCAACCCGAGGCAGCGGCCGGCTTCAGCCGCCGCCTTGGAAAGCGAACTGGCCACGCTGTGCGAAATCTGATCCGCAGAACCGGCGCCGGACTCAGCGCCCGGTTCCCGGTCGGTTGGAGCCAATCCGCCCCGTGCCCGCCCGCAGGCACCCGTCTCCCCCACCCTTTGACGTGCCCTTCGCGTGATTTCTGCAAGGTCTGCTCCGTGTCCGACCCCGTGCCTGCCAGCGTTTGCGCTCGGATTGCGAGCGCTACCCCAGCCCCGGACGCGCAGGAGCCTCAAGCAGCTCGATTGTACGGGCTGGGAGCGAGCAAAGACCGTGGGTTTTGCCTGAGGCGCGAACACGCGCGCGGGCCAGGAGGGGCACAGCGCAGACCCAAACAGCGCGGTCCAGCCGCGCTGGCGGGCTGCGGTAGGCGAGCCGTCACCCCCGAGGGTTTCCGAGGTGGCTTCCTCCGTCGCCGCCAGGCTGCAGGGAGGATTCCCATACAAATCAGACGGCTGGATCGCGTTGGCTCGATTCCAGACGTGACAGAACCGGGTTTCGGGAGGAACATACGTGAACGTATGAGCCATCGAGCAACAGTTGTGAGCTTTTGGGCCGGGTTGATGACTTTGGCCTTGGTCCACGCGGGGGCCCAGTCCACCCAGCAGGGAACTTCCGAGGCCGGCAAAACCTCCACGAACACGACACATCGCCCCGCGTCTGCGGTCCCGAATCCCACCAACGAGGTCGCCGTGATTCGCACCTCGGAAGGCACCATGGTCATCGAGTTTTGGCCCGATGTAGCGCCGGGACACGTGGAAAATTTCAAAAAGCTGGCTCGACAGGGCTTCTACGACGGCACCTGCTTCCACCGAGTGATCAAGGGGTTCATGATCCAGGGCGGCGACCCGCTGACCAAGGACGAGACGCAAAAGGCACGTTGGGGGACCGGAGGTCCGGGTTACACCATCAAGGCGGAGTTCAACAACCGGCGCCACGTCCGCGGCGTGGTGTCCATGGCGCGCACCAGCGACCCGAATTCTGCTGGAAGCCAGTTTTTCATTTGTCATGCGGACGCACCACACCTGGACGGCCAGTACACCGCCTTTGGCCGGCTGATTCGCGGCGAGGATGTCTTGGATCGTATCGCCAACACGCCTACCGACGCCCGGGACCGCCCCCTGAAACGGGTCCATGTGGAGAGTATTCGAATCGTCCCGGCCAACCAGGCCCCTTGAAGAGCCATGGCTGGCAGAATCCATCGTCAGTAGAGATCCCAGGCATCGAGGTCAAAACCGGAGACCGGAGGAGGTCAAGAACCATGAGCGACGAACTGGCAGTAATTCAAACCAGCGAGGGCACGATGGTGCTGGAGCTGTGGCCGGAAGTGGCACCGCGACATGTGGAAAACTTCAAGAACCTGGCCCGCCAGGGCTTTTACGACGGCACCTGTTTCCATCGGGTGATCGCCGGCTTCATGATCCAGGGCGGCGACCCGTTGACCAAGGACGAATCCCAAAAGTCGCGCTGGGGCACCGGGGGGCCACCCCACCGGATCCCGGCCGAGTTCAACGACCGACCCCACCTGCGCGGCGTGCTTTCCATGGCCCGGGCGCAGGATCCGGACTCGGCCGGAAGCCAGTTTTTCATCTGCCAGGCCGACGCCCGGTTCTTGGACGGCCAGTACACTGCTTTCGGCCGGCTGGTCCAGGGCGAAGATGTCCTGGACCGGATCGCCAACACACCGACCGACGCACGGGATTGTCCGCTACGGCGCATTCACGTCGAGAGCATCCGCATCGTGCCCGCCTCCGGGCCGCACTGACCCCGGTACATGAGTACGGTTCCGCCCGACTCCGAGTTGCTCGCCCTGGCCCGTCTGCTGGAGGAATGGGGGTGTCCGCCCGCACGGAGCTTGGAGATGGCCCGACAACTGCACCGCAGAGCGACCCAGTTGTCCCAGCGCACGGGTCGCTCGCAATCGGAGGCCATGGCCCATCTGTTGGGATTGTTCCAGCAAGCTTGGAAGGCCCGACAATCCAACCCGTAACACGGCCCAACCGCCCCCCTGCGCTGTCTGTTCGCTGCCCTGCTCATGATCCAACCTTGGACCAAGCTTGAGAGCGTGCCGCTGGGCGACTTCAAGGTCTTCCGGATCCGTAAAGACCTGAAGCGTTCGCCCCGAACAGGCCGCGTCCACGAGTTTTATGTCTTGGACTCTGTGGACTGGGTCAACGTGGTGGCGCTGACGCCGGACCGGCAGGTGGTGTTGGTAGAGCAGTATCGGCACGGGAGCGACAGCGTCGAGCTGGAAATCCCGGGCGGCATCATGGATCCCGGCGACCGCTCGCCCGTGGAGACGGCCGTACGCGAGTTGCGCGAGGAGACCGGTTACACCGGCCAGCGGCCCCGCGTCATCGGCATGGTCCTGCCCAATGCCGCCATCCTGAGCAATCGCACCTACACGGTGCTTCTGGAGGAATGCAGGCGCACCCATCCGGTGCAGTTCGATCAGGGAGAAGACCTGGTCACGCGCCTGGTCCCGGTGGAAGAGATCCCCGGCTTGGTCGCCCAAGGCAAGATCCGTCACTGCATTGTTGTGGCGGCCCTGTACCACTTTGAACTCTGGCAACGCGGACTTAAAGACCCTCCAAATACCACAGGTCCGTTCTAAACGTCCGCAACTCCCCCTCCCCACCCCGGCCTCCGCCCACCCATACGCCCGCCTGAACCCTCCCAGGTCTCTGGTTCGCCGCTCCCGTGCGAACAACTCTTCAGCAGGGAGCGGTTGATATCCCTTGGGCGGCTGCCTGGCGGCAGACCGGTCTTCGGGCTGCCGGTCCACCGGGCAGGAGATGTCAAAGGCGGCGGATCCGGCCGGGGCGGGGAGGGTCGGGCCGGCATCGGCGGATTACACCGGGTACACCGGGCGGTCGAGCCTTTGACTTGTCGGAATTGGGCTTCTCGGTCCTCAACCTCGATGGGTCGGCCGTGGCCAGGACCCGGAGCTGCCGGATCTTGCCCAGATGGGCCGAGGGGGGCTGCCGGGCCATGTTGCTGGAAGCTCCGAAGTGCCAACTATCAGCCTGCCGGATCTCGGCCGTCTGAGCCCGCTCCACTTTCGCCATTGCTCTGGGCCTCTGTGACTGGGGATCCTCGACCCGGCACCTTGAAAACCTGCGCAGTCCTCCGGCACCGGCAGCCGCATGGGGATCCCCTCAAGATGCGCCCGGAGCGGCCGCTAGTGTTGGTTGATTGACTACCGCGGCCGCTAGTGTTGGTTGATTGTCAGTTGACGATGGAAAAGATTAAGGCTCAACCAAACCGCACTGTATGGCTGAGCCTCGTTTGCAGACGGCGCCACG